>Ga0157372_10000906_pt1 | contig 32212 bp, 28 predicted proteins | sample C55metaG_FD_115307 | JGI IMG/M metagenome (GOLD analysis project Ga0157372, IMG submission 115307) | Corn rhizosphere microbial communities from Kellogg Biological Station, Michigan, USA - C5-5 metaG | ecosystem: Host-associated > Plants > Roots > Rhizosphere > Soil | place: USA: Michigan...
CCGCGCTGGCGAGCAGGTCGGAGTCGCTCATCTCGTCCACCCAGTCGTCCATGTGTTCGATTCTACTACCTTGGCCACCGGTCAATGGAGATTAGTCAATAAATCAAAGGCTAATCTCAAACAGCACAACCTCAACCCACCTACGCTACCCAACCCCTACGACACTTCCCCATCGCTGCGAATTTCAAAACTCAGCACCAACTCAACGCGAGCCTGACCAGTGGCGCCGGAGCGGAATCCGGCAAGCCGATACGGTAAACCGGTGACGAGTATCGGCGGCCTGGCAGCAGTCGCCGCCGCCGGGCTCGCCGCCGGCACCATCAACACCGTGGTCGGCTCCGGCACGCTGATCACCTTTCCGGTGCTGCTCTCGCTCGGTGTGCCACCGGTGACGGCCAACGTTTCCAACACCATCGGCCTGGTGCCAGGCGGCATCAGCGGCGCGTACGGATACCGGCGCGAGCTTACCGGTCAGCAGGCCCGGACCGTCCGGTACGGCAGCGCATCCTTCCTCGGCGCCGTGCTGGGCGCCAGCCTGTTGCTGGTGCTACCGGCGGGTGTTTTCAAGGCCGTGGTGCCGGCGCTGATCCTGATCGCGCTGGTGCTGGTGGTGATCCAGCCGCGGCTGTCCCGCCGATTCATCCATCCCGACCAGCCGGTGGCCGGTCGCGGGCCGGTGCTGCTCTGGATCCTGGTGTTCGCCGCCGGCGTCTACGGCGGTTACTTCGGCGCGGCGCAGGGCGTGCTGCTGATCGCCATGCTCGGCGCGCTGCTGGACAGCGACCTGCAGCGGGTCAACGCGCTGAAGAACGTCCTGTCGCTGATCGTCAACCTGGTGGCCGGCGTGCTGTTCGCGATCGTCGCGCATCCGAACTGGACCTATGCGCTGCTGATCGCGGTGTTCTCGGCGATCGGCGGTCAGCTGGGAGCCGTGATAGGCCGCCGGCTGCCGCCGCTCGCCCTGCGCGGAGTGATCGTGGTGGTCGGCCTGACCGCGCTGGTCAAGTTCGTGTTCTTTGCCTGACGGGTCAGGCCGACCACACGCTACTAACGGTTCAGACCCGGTTCCGGACGCTGAACGCGACCGAGTCCTTGGCCGGCACGGTCACGTGTGCCATGCCGTGCCGATCGACCGTCACGGTCGGGCCGGTGCAGTGCCCGTGCGAGACGTTGCCGTGGATCACGTCGCAGTACGTTCCACGAGGCAGCCCGGTCGAGAAGGTGTGCGTCTGCGCCGTGGTCTCGTTGTTGATGCTGATCCATGCCTTGGTGCCGCGGCTGAACGCGATCAGGTTCACCGCGTCGTCGTACCAGTGGGTCACCGGAGCGTCGCCGGCGGTGTTGTGGAAGGCGACCAGGTTGGCCACACCCATGATCCGGTCGGTGCATTCCCAGCCGCTGCCGCAGGTGGTGTCGGTGACGAAGCCGTTCGCGTCGGCCGGCGGCGAGTCGTCGCCCGTGGCGAAGTCGAAGCCGGCGTACACCGAGTCGGTGCCGTAGCCGTAGGCCAGCATGAACTCGGTGGCCAAGGTGTTCAGCGCGCCGTCCTTATAGCTCAAGGTCGAGCCGTTGCGCTCGGTGTCGTGGTTCTCCACGAACGCGTAGGACCTGTCGCTGGGCAGCAGCCCGCTGTCCTCACCGAAGATCTTCAGATCGCCGATGTTGCCGCCGGCCGGGTTGGTGTAGCTCTTGAAGGCCGATTCGATCTGGCTGGCGAAGTCGAAGCCGAGCACGTTGCCGATGTGGGTGAACGCCTGCGGGGAGATCCTCCCCGGGCTGCCGGCACCGACCTCCAGCGCCAGGTACGGCCGCTCGCCGTCAACGGTGCGGTGCAGCCGGGCAAAGATCGAAGTCAGATCCGGCTGCCCGATGTGCTTGGCAGCATCCACCCGGAAGCCGGACACACCGTAGGACAGCAGCTTGTTGAGGTAGGCGGCCAGCGTCTTCTGCACGTAGTCGGTCTCGGTACGCAGGTCGGACAGCGAGACCAGCTCGCACTTGAAGACCTGGGTGTAGTTGTTGAAGTCGTCGATGTTGCCGTCGGCGGTCGGGCACTGGCCGGTCGGGCCGTGGAAGTTGGTCGGCCCGTACAGCCCCGGGTAGTCGTACTTGGTGTAGTGCACCCCACCGTAGGAGACCGAGCCCTGCCCGGTCATGTGGTTGATCACTGCGTCGACGATGACCTTCACCCCGGCCGCGCGGCAGGTCCGCACCATCGACTTGAACTGCGCCTCGTTACCCATCCGGCTGGTGAGGTTGTAGTCGACCGGCTGATAGACCTCCCACCACGGGTGCAGCACGGTGGTGGTATCGGTGGCGGTGCGCGACAGCGAGTCCTGCGGCGGTGCGACCTGGACCGCGGCGTAGCCCTTCGGGCCCAGCACGGTCGTGCACTCGCGGGCGACCGACGGCCAGTTCCACTCGAACAGGTTGGCCACCACGGAGCCCTGGATCGGTCGGGCGTGCCCGCCGAGCCGAGGGGCCGCGGATACCGAGGCGGAGCCGGCCAGACCGAGCGCGGCGACGGCCGCCAGGGCCGTCGCCATACCGATCATCCGGCGATGTGAGGAGCGGCGTAACCGCGGGACGGGAAGCTGCATGTCTGGCTCCACGAGGCTTGAGGGGAAGGCTGTAAGCCTTTTCTAGGCCGTGAGCCTTTTCTAGTGACCCCGGTCACCCGCGTCAAGACTGCCAGCTAGGCCCGTCAACGGTCAGCTGGTCTGCTCCGGCTCCGGCTGGCCACCGACCCCGGCGGGCAAGGCCAGCGACTGCTGCAGCAACTGGGCGACATCGAGCACCTGCACGTGCTCCTTCGCCGAGCCGTCGGCCTTCTTGGCCGTGACCGCGTCGGAGAGCATCACCATGCAGAACGGGCAGGCGGTGGAGATCACGTCCGGATCCAGGCCGATCGCCTCGTCCGTGCGCTCCATATTGATCCGCTTGCCGATCTTCTCCTCCATCCAGAACCGGGCGCCACCGGCCCCGCAGCAGAAGCCGCGGTCCTTGCACCGGTGCATCTCCTGCGACTTCAGCTGTGGGATGGCGCCGAGTACCTCCCGCGGCGGGGTGTACACCTTGTTGTGCCGGCCCAGGTAGCACGGGTCGTGGTAGGTGACGTTCTTGTCCACCGGCTCGACCGGGACCAGCCGGCCGTCGGCCACCAGCTTGCCGAGCAGCTGGGTGTGGTGCACCACCTCGTAGTGGCCACCCAGTTGCGGGTACTCGTTGGCGATGGTGTTGAAGCAGTGCGGGCAGGTGGCCACGATCTTGAGCGGATGCGACCGTTCGATCGAGTTGAGCGTCTCGACGTTCTGCTGTGCCAGCATCTGGAAGACGAACTCGTTGCCGAGCCGCCGGGCCGGGTCACCGGTGCAGGTCTCGTTGGCGCCCAGGATGGCGAAGTCCACCCCGGCGGTGTGCAGCAGTTCGGCGAAGGCCTTGGTGACCTTCTTCGAACGGTCCTCCAGCGCGCCGGCGCAGCCCACCCAGAACAGGTACTCGACCTCGGTGGGCAGCTGCTCACCGGGTGAGATTCGCCGTACCTCGAAAGGCAGTTCGCCGGCCCAGTCCTCGCGCTGCCGGTCCGGCAGGCCCCACGGGTTGCCCTTGTTCTCCAGGTTGCGCAGCATGCTGCCGGCCTCGGACGGGAAGGCCGACTCGATCAGCACCTGGTAGCGGCGCATGTCGACGATGTGGTCGATGTGCTCGATGTCCACCGGGCACTGCTCGACGCAGGCGCCGCAGGTGGTGCAGGACCACAGCACGTCCGGATCGATCACCCCGAACGATGCCGCGTCGCCGACCAGCGGCCGGCTGGCCTGCTCGATGCCGGAGCCCTCGACCCGGGGGAACCCCGCCTCCGGCACGTGGTGGCCGTGCTCGCCGCCCTCGGCGGCCGGCGTGCTGAAGTCCGGCACCGCGTCGCCCGGCACCGTCTGGCCGCCGATCAGGTACGGCGCCTTGGCGAACAGGTGATCGCGCAGATCCATGATCACCAGCTTCGGCGACAGCGGCTTGCCGGTGTGCCAGGCCGGACACTGCGACTGGCAGCGGCCGCACTCGGTGCAGGTGACGAAGTCGAGATAGCCCTTCCAGGTGAAGTCCTCGATCTTGCCGCGGCCGAACACGGTGTCCTCGGACAGGTTCTCCGCGTCCAGGAAGTCGATCGGCTTGCCGGCCGCGTCGGTGGACGGCGGCAGCGCGCCCAGCGCCTTGGGCAGCCGCTTGAAGTAGACGTTGATCGGGGCGGTGGCGATGTGCAGGTGCTTGGAGTAGGTGACCAGGATCAGGAACACCAGCACCACGGCGATCTGGGCGAGCAGGAAGAAGGTGGCCAGCCCCTCGTTGTACGCGCCGCTGCCGAGCGCCTTGGCCACCAGGTAGGAGGCGAAGGTCCACTTGGAATGGCCGTACGGGAACTGGCCGGCGTTCCACTGCGCACCGCGCAGCAGCAGCAGGGTGACGATGACCAGCGCGATCATGCCGAGGATCACCCAGGCCGGGCCGCTGTGCGAGCCGTAGAACCGGGAGGCGCGCTGACGACGCTCGGGCGCGTTGCGCAGTCGCAGCACGGCAAAGGTCGCCAGGCCCAGCAGCACGCCGACCGCCATCAGATCCTCTAGGAAGCCGAGCGCCTGCCAGCGGCCGATCAGCGGGATGTGGAAGTCCCGGTCGATCAGCAGCGCACCGTAGGCCTCCAGGATCGTCAGGTTCAGGATGACGAAGCCCCAGAACGTGAAGAAGTGCGCCAGGCCCGGCACCGACCACTTCAGCAGCCGGCGCTGGCCGAGCACCTCGCCGGCGTCATTGGCCACCCGGGTGCCACCGGGCCGGCCGCGGCCGGGCGCCGCCGCACCGGATCGGATCAGCCGGATCAGCCACCACACCCGACGCCCGGCAACGGCGAAGGTGACCACCGTCATGAGCAGGGTGAGACTGATGCGCAGGGCCACCACAACCTCCAGCGTCCGGCCAGCCAGCGGGGATTGGGAGAAGGATACTCAGGGTTACCGACGAGTAACCAAGTGGCGGGTCGCCGAATTGGTCACAACGGGCATATGAAGTCGCTCGGTGACTGGTCAAATACCCGATACCGCAAGTACCGTATATCACCATGACGCGCTCACGTCTGGCCCGAGACCCGATGGCTGCCGGACTTGCCGTGCTGAACCGACTCGCGGCGGTACGCGCACTGGACCGGTTCGGACTGCGCAAGCCGGTGGAGCGCGGGGTGTATCAGGCAACCCGGAGCGGTTTCCGCACCGCGGGCGCGGCCAGCCGGACGTTCGCGGCGGCTCGCCGCCAGGTCGCACCGGTCCGGCTCCCGGTCGCCGGCCGGCGTGGGCTGTTCGACATCACGCCGACCGACGAACAGCGGATGATCTCCCAGGCCGCGCGGGAGTTCGCCGCCGGGCAACTCCGGCCGGCCGCGGCAGCCGCGGACACCGCCTGCCAGCCACCGGCCGGCCTGCTCCGCCGGGCATCCGGTGAACTCGGCGCCGCGCTGATCGGCATTCCGGAGTCCCTCGGCGGGGTGGGCACCGAACGCTCGGCGGTGACCGGGGTGCTCGTCGCCGAGGCGCTGGCGCACGGTGACCTGGGCCTGGCGGTTGCGCTGCTGGCCCCGGCGGCGGTGAGCACGGCGCTGGTGCTGTGGGGCGACGAGCGGCAGCAGGCGGCCTACCTGCCGAGCTTCACCGGCGATGATCCGCCCGGCGCGGCGCTGGCGGTGCTCGAGCCCCAGCCGCTGTTCGATCCGTTCCGGCTGACGACGACGGCAACGCCGGACGGCGGCGGTTACCTGCTGACCGGGGTGAAGGCGCTGGTGCCGGGCGCCGCGACCGCCGAGTTGTTCGTGGTGGCCGCCGAACTCCCCGACCGCGGACCGGCGCTGTTCTTGGTGGAGTCGGCCACCACCGGCCTGGTGGTGGAGGCCGAGCCCGCGATGGGCCTGCGGCCGGCAGCGCTCGGCCGGCTGGTGCTGGACGGGGTGCGGGTCGGCCCGGCGGCGCTGCTGGCCACGGGCGAGCACTACCGGGAGTGCATCCGGCTCAGCCGGCTGACCTGGGCGGCGCTGGCGGCCGGCACCGGACAGGCGGTGCTGGATTACGTGATTCCGTACGTCAATTCCCGCGAGGCCTTCGGCGAGCCGATCAGCTCCCGGCAGTCGGTGGCCTTCGCGGTGGCCGACCTGGCGATTGAGCTGGAGGGCATCCGGCTCACCAGCTACCGCGCGGCCAGCCGGGCCGAACAGGGTTTGCCGTTCGGCCGGGAGGCAATGCTGGCCTGGACGCTGGCCGGCGAGTACGGCATGCAGATCGGCAGCACCGGTGTGCAACTGCTCGGCGGCCACGGCTACGTCAAGGAACACCCGGTCGAGCGGTGGTATCGCGATCTGCGAGCGGCCGGGCTGATGGAAGGCGCGGTACTGGTATGACGAATCCTGGGCCCGAGCTCGGTGGGAACCGCCCGTGATCAACCTCGAGGTGCCTGGCAGGTTGCGCCCGCTGATCAAGCAGTGTCACGACGTGGCGGTGCAGGTGCTGCGGGCCAACTCGCGCAAGTACGACCTGGCCGAGCACGAGTACCCGATCGAACTGGACATGCTGGCCGCGGTGGTGGACGGCCTGAACGACTCCGGCACCGCGGATGCCAGTGCCGCCGGGGTACGGCGCGGCGGTCCGGACGGCAGCGGGCAGAACCGCAACGGCACCAACCTGTCGACCGTGCTGTCGGTGCTGGAGGTCTCCTGGGGCGATGTCGCGCTGCTGCTCTCGATGCCCCGGCAGGGTCTGGGCAACGCCGCGATCGCGGCGGTCGGCACTCCCGAGCAGCGCGCCCGGTTCGCCGGCAGTTGGGCGGCGATGGCGATCACCGAGCCGGGCTGCGGGTCGGACTCGGCCGCCATCCGCACCACGGCCGTCCGCGACGGCGATGAGTACGTGCTCAACGGGGAGAAGATCTTCGTGACCGCCGGCCAGCGCGCCGACGCGGTCGTGGTCTGGGCCAGCCTTGACCGGCAGCGGGGCCGGGCCGCGATCAAATCGTTCGTGGTGGAGAAGGGCAGCCCGGGCATGGTGGTGGAGCGGTTGGAGCGCAAGCTCGGCATCCGCGCCTCGGACACCGCCACCATCCGGTTCACCGACTGCCGGGTGCCGGCGGCGAACCTGCTGGGCAGCCCCGAGATCGAGCCGCAGCAGGGCTTCGCCGGGGCCATGCAGACCTTCGACAACACTCGGCCGATGGTCGCCGCGATGGCGCTCGGGGTGGCCCGCGCGGCGCTGGACGAGACCCGGCGACTACTCGGCGAGGCCGGCGTCGAGATCGACTACGACCGGCCGCCGCTGTGCCAGCCGGCCGCCGCGGCCAGCTTCCTGCGGTTGGAGGCGGACTGGGAGGCGGCCTACCTCACCACGCTGGAGGCGGCGTGGTTGGCCGACAACGCCAAGCCGAACTCGTTGCAGGCCTCGATGGCCAAGGCAAAAGCGGGCCGTTCGGCCACCGCGATCACGTTGCGCTGCGTGCAGCTGGCCGGCGCGACCGGCTATGCCGAACGAGAGCTGCTGGAGAAGTGGGCCCGCGACGCCAAGATCCTCGACATCTTCGAGGGAACGCAGCAGATCCAGCAGCTCATCGTGGCCCGCCGGCTGCTCGGCCGGACCTCCGCCCAGCTCAAGTAGCTCGGCTCGGCCGCTAGCCGCGCGAGTGGAGCGATATCTCGCTCAGGCGAGCAGATCGCTCCACTTCTCGCGAGGTCAGTCGCTCGCGAGGTCAGTCGGTCGCCGGCTCCGGCATGCCGCGCTCGGCGCCGCTCGGTTCGTCCGGATCTGCCAGGTGCCGTCGGACGGAACGGTCCGGGTGGGCCAGCACGAAGATGAGCGTGCCGATCACCGCCACCACCACCATGACCAGCAGCGTGATCCAGTCCAGGTTGAAGTAGCCGCGCGGGCTGGTCAGGCCGGTGGGCAGCACGACGTTGAGCAGCATCAGCGCCAGGTAGGCCGCGGCGACCAGGTTGACCGGCCAGGCCCAGCGGCCGAGGCGGAACTGGCCCTCGGGGATCCAACCCCGACGGCGCGCGATGATCGAGCCGATCACGGTGAGCAGGAACGACAGGTAGATCCCGCTGACCCCGAAGGACACCAGCGATACCAGCACGTTCGTGTTTGCCGGGTAGGTGATGAAACCAACCTTGACGTCGTGGTTCGGCGAGGCGAAGACCAGCAGCACGAACAGCGCGGTCACCACCGAGCCCGCGAGTAGGGCGTTCACCGGTGTCTTGAACCGGCGGTGCACCGCGGCGAGCGCGCGTGAACCCGGCAGCGCGCCGTCCCGGGCATAGGAGAAGGCGAGCCGGCTGCCCGCGCCCTGTACCGAGGTGCCGCAGGAGAAGAAGGCGAAGATGATCAGCAGCAGCAGGAAGTCCTGCAGGCCGCTGGGCAACTCGCCGAGGATGAACGGGACGCCGCCGCCGTCGACCGTCCGGCCCACCGGGTTGTTACCGGACGGCATCGCCAGCAGCAGTGAGCCGATCAGGATGAACGAGCTGACGCCGCCCCAGATCAGTGCCCAGCGCATGGCCCGGGGCACTTGGCGGCCGGCGTCCCTGGTCTCCTCGGAGATGTCACCGGCCGACTCGAAGCCGTAGAAGATGTAGACCGGAGCGAGCACCGCGATCAGCGCGGCGCCGGTCAGCCAGTGGCCGCCGAAGTTCAGCCCGAGCGGGTTGCTGGCCGCGTGCTGGACCTGCTGGGTGGAGAACAGGAAACCCAATCCGTGGTGGAAGCCGTGCACCGCCAGGATGATCGCGATGCCCAGCGTGCCGACGATCTCGACGTAGACGCCGAACTGGGCGACCCGTCCCATCACCGCCGCTCCGGTGATGTTCAGGATCGTCTGGATGGCCAGCAGGCAGATCGTAATGACCAGGATGGTGAGGTGATTGGCCGGGTCGAAGTTCCAGCCGAACCAGTTGTGGGTGAGCGCGGTGACGTAGCTGACCACGCCGGTGTCCACGGCGGCCACCGTGATCAGCAGGGCGATCCCGTAGAACCAGCCGACGAACCAGCCGTAGCGTGGACCGACGGAGAACTTGCTGTACTGGTAGAGCGCGCCGGCGATCGGGTAGTGGCTGGCGAATTCGCCGAAGACCAGCGCGACGAACAGCATGCCGGCCACCGGCACCCAGGTCAGCCAGACGTAGACCGGTCCGCCGGTCCCCACGCCGAGGACGAACAGCGAATAGATGCCGACCATCGGGGACAGGTAGGTGAAGGCGACCGCGAAGTTCGCGAACAGGCCGAGCACCCGGTTCAGCTGCGGCCGGTATCCCAGGTTCTCCAGCCTGGCGTCGTCATCGGACAGCGTGCGCGAGCTGATGGACATCGGACCTCCGCAGGTTTAGGGCATCCGGCAGGCCACACGCTCGCACACTTCGAGCAGGCCGTACAGAGCGCCACGCCCTATCGGGATCCGACCGGGCCTCCACTCAGCCGGGCCGCGGGCTCAGCCGCGGAACAGTCCGCCGATGATGTCACCGGCACCGCCGCCGATGCCCTCGCGCGGGTTGTTGTTCGGGATCATCGAAGCGACCCAGTGGGCGAACGCCTCCGGGTTGCGGGTCTGCAGCAGCACCCGGCCGGGACCGGCGAAGTCGAATACCCAGCCCTCGCCGGTCTTCAGGCTTTGGATGCTGCGGCCGTCGACCGCGCGACGCATCCGGAATTGGATGCCCAGGTCGTAGGCGACTACGTGCCCGGTGTCCACGGTGACCGTCTCGCCGGGCCGCAGGTCGAGGTAGTCGATGGCGCCGTAGACGTTGACGATCGCCTCGCCCTGTCCGGTGGCCCGGAAGCCGAAGCCACCCTCGCCGCCGAACAGGTTGGCCATGCCGCCCCACTGGGTGTCGATCTGGACGCCGTAGGAGTTGGCGATCCAGCTGCCGCGGGTGATGTAGAACGGACGGTCCGGCGTGATCGGCAGGTAGGTCACGTCACCCGGCAGCACACCGGCGACGTCCACCCAGCCGCCCTCCGGTGGCGCGGTGTAGGTGGTGACGAAGAACGAGCCGCCGCCCAACGCGGCCCGCTTGAACCCCTTGAGCAGGCCACCCTCGGCCTTGGCCTGCAGTTTGACGCCGGCGCTGTGCGCGATCATCGCGCCGCCCTCGACGCGCATCGGCTCGCCACCGGCCAGCATGCACCGGGCGACGGTGAAGGACGGGTTGTGCCGCAGGTGAACTTGCATGAGCCGACGCTACCGGCTCAGCTGAAGGCGAGCACATACTCCGCGACGACGAGTTGCGGGTCGCTCAGCAGCGGCTCAGTACGTCCGGTCGGGACGAAGCCGCGCCGGGTGTACAGGGCGAGCGCCCCGTCGTTGCCGTTCGTCACCCAGAGCCGGACGGCCCGTGCGCCGGCGGCCGCGGCCAGTACGGCATCCAGCAGCGCCTCGCCGATCCGCTGGCCGCGCAGCTCGGGCGCCACCCACATGGCGTTGATCTCGAAGTCGGCGTCGCTGCCCGGCTCCAGCGGCCGCACCAGGGCCACCCCGGCCGGCGGGTCGGCCGGCCCACCGGGCCTCACGAGGAACCAGGCGGAACCGCGGATCCGGTCCCGCCAATCCTGCTCGGTAAACCCTGCCTCGCGCTGCAGGGTGGACGCGAACGCGGACGGATCGGCCTCCAGCGCCCGCAGCCGGACCGCACGCACCAGCGGCCAGTCGTCCTCGCTCGCTCGGACGATCTCCATCCGGCGATTCTGGCAGCCCGCCGGACGTCCCCGCTGTCGAGTGGTCGGTGCCGCCTCTCGTGAGTGGTCAGTTCTGCCTCGAGTGGTCAGTAATTACTGACCACTCGGCCCGCAACTGACCACTCGGCCTCGGAGGACCCGCACCGACCACTCGCGGAGGAAATGGCTGCCCGGGCACGGCCGCCCGGCACGACACCGTCCTGTGAGGCGAGTCACCCCAACCGTGGGAACTTGAGCCTCCTCGACTCAGTTCTTTTGACAGAGGGCAAATCAGGCGGCACGATCGATGTCGAGATCGAACCCTCGAATTACACGCACAACTTGAGGAGCACACATGGCACGCGCGGTCGGAATTGACCTGGGCACCACCAACTCCGTCGTCTCCGTTCTGACGGGTGGCGAGCCGGAGGTCATCGCGAACGCCGAGGGGTCGCGCACGACGCCGTCCGTCGTGGCGTTCGCCAAGAACGGAGAGGTCCTGGTCGGCGAGGTCGCCAAGCGCCAGGCCGTCACCAACGTCGACCGGACGATCCGGTCGGTCAAGCGGCACATGGGTACCGACTGGACCATTGCCATCGACGACAAGAAGTACACCGCGCAGGAGATCAGCGCGCGCGTCCTGCAGAAGCTGAAGCGCGACGCCGAGTCCTACCTGGGCGAGACCATCACCGACGCGGTGATCACCGTGCCGGCCTACTTCAACGACGCCCAGCGGCAGGCCACCAAGGAGGCCGGTCAGATCGCCGGGCTCAACGTGCTGCGGATCGTCAACGAGCCGACCGCCGCGGCCCTGGCCTACGGCCTGGACAAGGGTGAGAAGGAGCAGACCATCCTGGTCTTCGACCTCGGTGGCGGCACCTTCGACGTCTCCCTGCTGGAGATCGGCGACGGCGTGATCGAGGTCAAGGCCACCAACGGTGACAACCACCTCGGTGGCGACGACTGGGACCAGAAGGTCATCGACTGGCTGGTGGACAAGTTCAAGGCCGCGCACGGCATCGACCTGACCAAGGACAAGATGGCCATGCAGCGGCTTCGGGAAGCCGCCGAGAAGGCCAAGATCGAGCTGTCGGCATCCCAGCAGACCTCGATCAACCTGCCCTACATCACCGTGGACGCGGAGAAGAACCCGCTGTTCCTGGACGAGCAGCTGAGCCGCGCCGAGTTCCAGCGGATCACCGCCGACCTGCTCGAGCGCACCAAGGTGCCGTTCCAGAACGTGATCCGCGACGCCGGTATCTCCCTCGACAAGATCGACCACGTGGTGCTGGTCGGTGGTTCCACCCGGATGCCCGCGGTGGTCGAGCTGGTCAAGCAGCTGACCGGCGGCAAGGAGCCGAACAAGGGCGTCAACCCGGATGAGGTTGTCGCGGTCGGCGCCGCGCTGCAGGCCGGCGTGCTCAAGGGCGAGGTCAAGGACGTCCTGCTGCTCGACGTGACCCCGCTGTCGCTGGGCATCGAGGTCAAGGGCGGCATCATGACCAAGCTGATCGAGCGGAACACCACGATCCCGACCAAGCGCTCGGAGATCTTCACCACCGCCGAGGACAACCAGTCCAGCGTGCAGATCCAGGTCTACCAGGGTGAGCGGGAGATCGCGGCGTACAACAAGAAGCTCGGCATGTTCGAGCTGACCGGCATCCCGCCGGCGCCGCGCAACGTGCCGCAGATCGAGGTCACCTTCGACATCGACGCCAACGGCATCGTGCACGTCTCGGCCAAGGACCAGGCCACCGGCAACTCGCAGGGGATGACCATCACCGGCGGGTCCAGCCTGTCCAAGGACGAGATCGACCGGATGATGGCCGACGCCGAGGCGCACGCCGCGGAGGACAAGGCCCGTCGGGAGTCCGCCGAGACCCGCAACATCGGTGAGCAGCTGGTCTACCAGACCGAGAAGCTGATCTCCGACTCCGGCGACAAGATCCCGGCCGAGTCGAAGACCGAGCTGGAGTCGGCTCTGGCCGAGCTGAAGAGCACACTGGCCGATGCCAGTGCCAGCAACGACACCATCCGGGAGAAGACCGCGGCGCTGACCGAGGTCAGTGGCAAGGTCTCGGCCGCGATGTACGCCGCTTCCTCGCCCGACAGCGGCAGCGGCGAGGCCGGCGCCACCGGGGCCACCGGTGACGCGGCTGGTTCCGACGACGACGTGGTCGACGCCGAGGTCATCGACGAGGAGAAGTAACCCATGAGCCCCAACGAGACCGATGGCGGCGCCCAGCCGCCATCGGGCTTCACCTTTGCCGACAAGCGAAAGATCAATCCGAATGCCGGCCCTGCCGAGCCGTCGACGAATGCCGAGATCCCGCTCGGGGCCGGGGTCGCCGACGAGCTCGCGCCGCCGGCCGGCGGCCGGACGGCGGAGGAGTTGCGAGCAGAGGTCGATGCCAACGAGCTGCTGGCGGCCGAGCGGTTGAGCGATCTGCAGCGGCTGCAGGCCGAGTACGCCAACTACCGCAAGCGGGTCGAGCGCGACCGGTCGGTGGCTCGCGAGCAGACCATCGCCGCGATGGTGGAGAGCCTGCTGCCGGTGCTGGACGACATCCATCTGGCGCGCCAGCACGGTGACCTGGAATCCGGTCCGTTCGCCAGCATCGCCGAGAAGCTGGAGGCCATCCTGGCCAAGTACGGCGTGGAGCGGTTCGGCGAGCCAGGCGCCGCGTTCGACCCGGCGGTGCACGACGCGCTGATGCACGTCGAGGAGGAGCTGGCCGAGGGCACCGAGACCACCACCGTGGTCGACGTGCTGCAGCCCGGCTACCGGATCGGTGAGCGGGTGATCCGCCCGGCCCGGGTGTCGGTCGCCGATCCCAGCTGAGCCGGCCGTCCCAATCGAATAGATCGGCGCGCCGGGCGCTGGCTGAGCCGGCCCGGCGCGCCGATCATGGAACGTAAGAGAAGGAGGGGGCTCCCGACATGGCAAATCAGGACTGGTTCGACAAGGACTTCTACAAGTCCCTGGGTGTCGCCTCTGACGCGTCGGAGCCGGAGATCAAGAAGGCCTACCGCAAGCTGGCCAAGGACCTGCATCCGGACAAGAACCCGGGCAACGCCGCGGCCGAGCAGCGGTTCAAGGAGGTCAGCGAGGCGTACTCGGTACTCTCCGACACCGGGCAGCGACGCGAGTACGACGCGGTCCGGGCGATGACCCGCGGCGGTGCCCGCTTCACCGCGGGTTCCGGGCCGTCCGGTGGCTTCTCCGACGACGTGTTCTCCGGCTTCTTCTCCCGGCAGTCCGGCCGGGGCAACTATGGCGGCGGCAACGTGAGTGTCGACGACCTGCTGTCCGGGCTGTTCAGCAACGGCACCGGTGCCGGCTTCGGTGGCGCCGGCTACGGCGCCGGAGCCCCCACCGGACGGGACGTGGAGGCCTCCACCTCGCTGACCTTCCGGCAGGCGGTCGAGGGCGACACGGTCACCCTGCGCCGCGAGGACGGCTCGACCGTCACCACCCGGGTGCCGGCCGGCGTACGCGACGGGCAGAAGATCCGGCTGCGAGGCAAGGGCAATCCGGGCCCCGGCGGCAACGGCGACCTGATCCTGACGGTGCACATCGAGCCACACCCGCTGTTCGGTCGCGACGGTGACAACCTGACCATCACGCTGCCGGTGACCTTCCCGGAGGCGGCATTCGGCGCACAGGTCGAGGTGCCGACCTTCGACGGATCCACCGTCACGTTGAAGTTGCCGCCGGGCACCCCGTCCGGGCGCACCCTGCGGGTCAAGGGCCGCGGCGTCAAGCGCAAGGACGGCACTGCCGGTGACCTGCTGGTGAACGTCTCGGTGGCGGTGCCGCAGAAGCTGGACGGCGCCGCGAAGGACGCCGTCGAGGCCTACGCCGCGGCTACCGCCGGCGACAATCCGCGTACCGGCCTGTTCGCCCAGGCGCGGCAGGCGTAGCGAGGCAGCCATGACCGATCCCCAGTTGGCCGATTCGGCCGCGGTGTTCGTCATCTCGGTGGCCGCCGAACTCGCCGGCATGCATCCGCAGACGTTGCGCCAGTACGACCGGCTCGGCCTGGTCTCGCCGCAGCGGACGCCGGGCCGCGGCCGGCGCTACTCGGCTCGCGACATCGCGCAGCTGCGCGAGGTACAACGGCTGTCCCAGCAGGAGGGCATGAACCTGGCCGGCATCAAGCGAATCCTGGAGCTGGAGAACCAGGTGCACGCGCTGCGCCGCCGGCTTGCCGAACTGGAGGCCGACCGGGCCCGTGCCAGCCGGCCGGCCGCACCACCCCGGCGGGTGTTCGCGGCCGGCGCCGCCGGCGACATCGTGCCCATGCCGCTACGCCGGGGCTTCGCCGATCCGTCCACCGCGCTGGTCGTCTGGCGACCACGCGGCTGACCGGCCCAGGCTTCAGGCGTTGTTCCCGTTCGGGTAAGCCACGAAGATATGGGTGCTCAGCGCGGGCAGCCCGTCCAGCGGCGCGCCAGGATCGGCCGGATCGACACCGCCGGCCGCGATCAGATCGAGCGTGCGCAGTCCGACCGGCAGGATCCGTCCGAAGATGGTGTAGTTGGGCCGCAGCCGCGAGTCCTTGTAGGTAAGGAAGAACTGGCTGCCGTTGGTGTCCGGCCCGGCGTTGGCCATGGCCAGCGTGCCACGGGCGTAGACCTTCCGCGGGCTGTCGGCCGGATCACCCGGCCAGGTCGGCAGATTGGTCGGCAGCTCGTCGCGGAACTGGTAACCCGGGCCGCCTTCCCCGGTGCCGCTCGGATCTCCACACTGCAGCACCGACAGCGTCGGGTACGTCGTCAGCCGATGGCAGATGGTGTCGTCGTAGAAGCCGGATACCAGCAGGTGCAGGAAGCTCTGCACCGTGCACGGCGCCTCGGCCCGGTCCAGCTGCAGTGGGATCAGCCCGCGGTTGGTGACGAAGGTGACCACCACCTTGCCGTGGTCCGGGGTGGGCTGCGGGTCCGGTGGCAGCGAGACCGGCCGGACCGCGGGGTCGTCCGGCGTGGGGGTGTACTGGCACGGTCCCTGGGCCGGCCCGGTCGACGTGCTGGCGGGGCTCGCCTGGGCAGTGGCGGGAGCCAGCGTCGCGAGCAGCGCGATGGAGGCGATCAGGGTCGTGACTCGGCGCGCTGTCATTCGGTGCGGTGTCATCCGGCGCGGTGTCATTCGGTGCGGTCTCGTTCGGGGCAACGGGAGCACGGCGGGATTCCTCCCTCTCTCAGCGGATGCCCGGGATTGTCGCAGGGTCGGCGGCTAGGAGGAAGGCACGTCGAACGAGCATGCCGTTACTCAGCGCAGGCTGTCGCCGATGCGCAGCAGGCTGGCGGGGTTGAGCGCGGCCTTCGGCTGTCCCTGCGAACACACCCACCAGACGTGCGCCGGATCCACCCAGATGGCACAGACGGTGTCGGCGAAGTTTCCGCTCTGCACGATCCGGGCGGAGTGGCCCAGTACGGTGCCGCGGCCCAGCACCTGCTCGTCGTACATCGGCTGGTCCGGCAGCGGGCGCCGTTCGATCAGCAGGTTCTGCCCGTTCGGGCCGGAGTAGCTGCGGGTGACCAGATCCGGCGCGCTCTCGTCCCAGCTCAGGATCGGCTGGCTGTAGCCGGCCGGTACGAAGCGGGGCGCGGGCACACCGCTGGCCACCAGCACCGGATGCCGGTGGCCGGTCTTGGCATCGGTCAGCGCGCGCGAGCCGAGCGACTGGTGCAGCGGGGCGGTGCTCACCGGTACCGCCGGACGGGTGATCGGGCGGCAGCCGGCGCTGCTGCCGCCGGGAGTGGTCGAACTGCTGGCCGGCCGATAAGCCCAGACGGTGATCTTCACCGTCGAAGCGGTCTCCTCGGCCGTCGCGGTCAGCCGCGGTACCCCGTCGACCAGGCAGTAGTTCGGGGTCGCGTCGATGTCGGCGAAAACGGTCACCGAGCCATCGGGTTGCAGTACGGGAGCGATCCAGTCCACCGCACCGAGTGCCCCGGCTGGGGCGGGGCCCGTCCCAGACTGTCCGGTCGATGTGGTGGCGTGGTGCGAAGCGGACCGGCTGAGCTGCCAGCCGCCGACCGCCGCGACCAGTATCACCGCCGCGACCAGGCCGACGAGCTTTCGCCGGGACGGTGCTCGGTCGAGAAGCGGCATCGGGCCTCCTTTGCGATTCGGTATGGATTCTGCGGTATGCGAAGTGCCGTCTCGCTACCCGGGTGCCGAAATCGGGGCCGTTGGGATGGCGAGGAGCAGACTTGAGTGGAGTAGACTCAACTTTGCCGGCGTTGATTCAGTAGCGGCGATCAACCGCCGAACGGAACTAGCTAGCGAAGAACTTGGCAGCGAAGAACTAGGTAATAGCGAACGAGAAGCAGGGATACCGATATGGACCTCACCACCCGCAGCCAGCAGGCTGTGTCGAACGCGGTGCGCGATGCCGCGGAGCGGGGCAATCCGGCTGTCGAGCCGGCGCATCTCGCCGGCGCGCTGCTGGCAGACGAGCAGGGCCTGGCCCGGCCGATGCTGCAGGCGGTCGGCGTCGATCCCAACCGGCTATCGGCCGAGCTGGCGACGCTGGTCAAGCAGCTGCCGGCGGCCGCGGGCTCGACGGTGTCGGCACCCCAGACCTCACGCGGCATGCTGAGCGTGCTGTCGGCCGCCGAGCGGATCGCCAAGGACGCCGGCGACGAGTACGTCTCGGTCGAGCACCTGTTGTTGGCGCTGGCCGAGGTGCAGTCCGAGGTGTCGGGCCTGCTCCGCCGGCTCGGCGCCACCCCGGAGGCGCTGCGCGCCGCGCTCAGCCAGGTGCGCGGCTCGGCCCGGGTGACCAGTCCGGATCCGGAGGGCACCTACCAGGCGCTGGAGAAGTACGGCGTGGATCTGACCGCCGCGGCCCGGGAGGGCAAGCTGGATCCGGTGATCGGCCGGGACGCCGAGATCCGGCGGGTGATCCAGGTGCTGTCCCGGCGGACTAAGAACAACCCGGTGTTGATCGGCGAACCGGGCGTCGGCAAGACCGCCGTGGTCGAGGGCCTGGCGCAGCGGATCGTGGCCGGTGACGTACCGGAATCGCTGGCCGGCAAGCGACTGATCGCGCTGGATCTGGGCGCCATGGTGGCCGGTGCGAAGTACCGCGGTGAGTTCGAAGAACGGTTGAAGGCGGTGCTGACCGAGATCAAGGACTCCGACGGCCAGATCGTCACCTTCATCGACGAGCTGCACACCGTGGTCGGCGCCGGCGCGACCGGCGAGGGCGCGATGGATGCCGGCAACATGCTCAAGCCGATGCTGGCCCGTGGCGAGCTGCGGATGGTCGGCGCCACCACGCTGGACGAGTACCGCGAGCACATCGAGAAGGACCCGGCGCTGGAGCGGCGGTTCCAGCAGGTGCTGGTCGGCGAGCCGTCGGTGGAGGACACCATCGGCATCCTGCGCGGCCTGGCCGGCCGGTACGAGGCACACCACAAGGTGCAGATCTCCGACGGCGCGCTGGTCGCCGCCGCGGCGCTGTCCGACCGCTACATCACCTCGAGGTTCCTGCCGGACAAGGCCATCGACCTGGTCGACGAGGCCGCGTCCCGGCTGCGGATGGAGATCGACTCGCGGCCGGTGGAGATCGATGAGCTGCAGCGCGCGGTGGACCGGTTGAAGATGGAAGAGCTTGCGCTGTCGAAGGAAACCGACCCGGCCTCGGTGCAGCGGCTGGCCGCGCTGCGGGCCGAACTGGCCGACAAGACCGAGGCGCTGGATGCGCTGAACGCGCGCTGGGAACGGGAGAAGTCCGGCCTCAACCGGGTGGGCGAGCTGAAGGAGAAGCTGGACGACCTGCGCACCCAGGCCGAACGGGCGCAGCGCGAGGGTGACTTCGAGACGGCCTCCCGGCTGATGTACGGCGAGATCCCGGCGACCGAGAAAGCCCTTACCGAGGCGGCCGAAAGCGAACCGCAGGCAGCCGACGTGCTGGTCAAGGAGGAGGTCACCAGCGACGACATCGCCGAGGTGGTGGCGTCCTGGACCGGAATCCCGGCCGGCCGGCTGCTGGAGGGTGAGAGCGCCAAGCTGCTGCGGATGGAAGACGCCATCGGTGAGCGGGTGAAGGGTCAGAAGGAAGCCGTCCGAGCGGTCTCCGACGCGGTGCGTCGAGCTAGGGCCGGCATCAGCGACCCGAACCGGCCGACCGGCTCGTTCCTGTTCCTCGGCCCGACCGGCGTCGGCAAGACCGAGCTCGCCAAGGCGCTCGCGGAATTCCTGTTCGACGACGAGCGCGCGATGGTGCGCATCGACATGAGCGAGTACTCGGAGAAGCATTCGGTGTCCCGGCTGGTCGGCGCGCCACCCGGCTACGTCGGCTACGACGAGGGTGGCCAGCTGACCGAGGCGGTACGCCGCCGGCCGTACAGCGTGGTGTTGCTGGACGAGGTGGAGAAGGCGCACTCGGACGTGTTCGACATCCTGCTGCAGGTGCTCGACGACGGCCGGCTGACCGACGGCCACGGCCGGACGGTGGACTTCCGCAACGTGATCCTGGTGCTGACTTCCAACCTGGGTTCGCAGATCCTGATCTCCGACCTGGGCGAGGAGTCGAAGAAGGACGCGGTGCTGGACGTGGTGCGGCAGCATTTCAAGCCCGAGTTCCTCAACCGGTTGGACGACATCGTGGTGTTCGACCCGCTGACCACCGAGGAGCTGACCGGCATCGTCGACGTGCAGTTGGCCGCCCTGCAGAAGCGGCTGGCCGGCCGCCGGCTGGTGCTGAATGTCTCCGAGGGTGCGCGGGAGTGGCTGGCCATCAACGGCTTCGATCCGCTCTACGGTGCCCGGCCGCTGCGCCGGCTGGTGCAGACCTCGATCGGTGACCGGCTGGCCCGCGCCCTGATCGGCGGCGAGATCAGCGACGGTGACACGGTGCACATTGACGTGGCGCCGGACCGCTCGTCGCTGACCCTGGCCTGATCCCTGGTTGTCGCCGCGACCTATTCCGGTTGCGGCGGCGTCCGAGTGCTGGTTGCCGCCGTGGCCTATTCCGGTTGCGGCGGCGGCAGTACACCGAGCCAGTCGGTCACCGGCCGCTGGTAGCTGAAGAACAGCATGGTGGCTGCGGCCACCGCCAGCACGATCGGCACCGCGATCCGGACCGCGCCGTCCAGCAACCAGAACCCGGACAGCATCAGGGTGGCCCAGCCGCCGGCGGTGGTCGCGATGCGGCCGTTGACCCGGCCGGTCATCAACATGATGCCGCCGACGGCGCAGCACGCGGCCAGGCCGAAGTCGACGAGCCCCAGCACCACGTACCCGGAGTCGGTGCCGCGGTAAAAGGACCGGTCCGGCGCGCCGTAGTCGTTCTGCAGACTGACGATGGTCAGCAGCAGCAAGCCGAACAGGCCCAGCGTCAGGCCGAGGGCGATGCCGATGATGCCGGCCATGGTGGCGGCACCGGGCGTGCCGCGGACCATCCGGGCCGGTTGCCCGTTCTGCTGCTGCGGCTCGGTCCGTTCGGCGGCAGCTCGTTCGGGGAGGGCTCGTACGGCGGCGGCTCGTTCGGCAGCGGTTCGTTCGGGGACGGCCGGCTGGCGCTCGAGCACCGGCTGGCTGTACGGGTCGCTCAACGTGGCCCGGTACGGGTTGCTCGGCGGGGTCAACGCCAACTCGCGGGCAGCCAACTGCTGCGGTGTGCGGGTGCGGGCCTTGGCCATGGTGCAACGGTAACCCCGCGGGTTGACGCCCGACGCGTGGTGATGCGCTTGCCGGGCACCCAAAGTTCGGTAGGTTCGTTGCGCAGTCGGGGGCCGATGCTCTCGGTCGACGGACACCAGGAGTGCGAGATGACACAGTGGGGCAGCGGTCCGGGCAACGGATCCGATGAAGGCGATCCGGCACCGAAGGACCCGTGGGCGACGCCCGCCGAATCCGAGCAGTGGGGCCAGCCGCAACCTCCGCCGCCCGGCTTCGGTCAGCAGCCGGGTTACGGTGAGCAGCCGGGTTACGGTCAGCCGCCGCAGTACGGTCAGCCGCCACAGTACGGTCAGCCGCCACAGCAGCCGGGTCACGGTCAACCGCCGCAGTACGGTCAGCAACCGGGCTACGGTCAGCAACCCGGCTATGGGCAGCAACCCGGCTATGGGCAACAGCCGGGCTACGGGCAATCGCCGCAATACGGCCAGCCGCCGCAATATGGCCAGCAGCCGTACGGCCAACAGCCCTACGGTTACCCGGCCGCGCCTGGCTACTCGGCCTACGGTCAGCCGGCTGGTGCACCGGGTCAGATCGCCTCGATGGGCACCAGGTTCGGCGCGTTCGTGATCGATTGGCTGATCCTGCTCGTCGTCTACATCATCGCTCGGCTCATCTTCGGCAACGGGGGGGCGTCCGTGATCGGCTTGATCGTGGACTTCGCCTACTTCGGCTACCTGCTCGGCGTCCGGCAGCAGAGCCTGGGGATGCGAGCGCTGAACATCAAGGTGGTCGATGCTGGCACCGGTGGCGCGATCGGGCTGGGTCGCGGGTTGCTTCGCTACCTGGTGCAGTTGCTGTCCGGGTTGCTATGCCTGGTCGGCTACTTCTCGCCGTTCTTCGACGGCACCAAGCGCAATCAGGGATGGCATGACAAGGCCGCCAGCTGCTTCGTGGTCTCCGCGTCCCGCTAGGGCACACCCGGGCCGTACCGGCGCGGTCTGGCCGGTCCTCGCGGCTGGCGCGGTAGCGGTCGGCGCGCTGGTGCTGGTCAACCCGAACACCACGCACCTGCCGCTGTGCCCGCTGCATGCGACGACCGGCCTGTGGTGTCCGCTGTGCGGCAGCACCAGGGCTGCATATGCCTTGCTGCATGGGCAATTCGGTACGGCGCTGACCGACAACGCGCTGTTCGTGATCAGCCTGCCGGTACTCCTACTGCTGTGGGTGCGGCGGGTGGTGCACCGTGGCACCGACCGACTGCTGCCGCGCTGGTCGTACTGGCCGGCGTTGTTGATCTGGCTTGCTTTCGGCGTGCTTCGGAACCTGCCGGTGGGCTCCTGGCTCGCACCGCCGTCCTGATCCGCCGGTACGCTGCCCAGGATGAGTGCCAATACCAGCGCCGAGGTCACCGCGCGCAGCCGACCGTCCGTAGTCGACTATGCGGTATATGCCTTGATCCTGCGTTGTGTGTTCTCGCTCGGCGCCGCCTTGGCCCTGTACGGAGCCCGCGATGAGGTGACCAGGGCGCTGGTCGATGCCAACAAGGACAAGAACTGGTCGGCGCAAACCTTGCACGACCGGGTTGATGCGGCGCTGCGGGCGAATGTGATCACCACGCTGGTGATGATCGTATTGGTGGCGATTATCATCAAGTTCGTCCGGGACGGGCGGAACTGGGCTCGCTGGCTCTACCTGGCGTTCGCGATCCTGATCACCCGTGACATCTTCCAGGTCTTCGGCTTCTTCCAGTACGACAACTTCCTCACCCGGGTGCTGACCGGCCTGGTGGGTCTGAGTTCGATCGCGGCGCTGGCGCTGCTGTTCCTGCCCGAGTCCAACGCCTACTTCCGGCCAGCGGGCAGTGGCGGCGGCCTGCTGGGCGGCATGTTCGGAGCCCGTGGTGCGATGAGCGCGGCGGCGGCCCGTTCGGCGGCCACCGGCCGGCCGGCTGGCGGCCGGTTAGGTTCGGCTGGCCGACCGCGCCAGGTTGCACCCGGGAACGAGGCGAGTCTCTCGTCTGAGCAAGCCTCGTCCGAGGATGTGGTGGCTGAGCAGGACCAACCGGTGCTGGACCAGCCGGTGGCGGCTCAGCCGTTGGATCAGTCACCGATGGACCAGCCGGCGGGTCAGTCGCCGTTGGATCAGCCGGTGGTAGGTCAGCCGGCGGCCGGTCGAACACCACCGCCACGCGGCAAGTCCCGGCAGTCCGGGAAGCCGGAACGGAACGGCCGGCGATGACCGCGGTGCTCCCCGGCTATGCCCTGGTGACCGGTGCGAGCGCCGGGCTCGGCGCCTCGTTCGTCCGGCGGCTCGCGGCCGAGGGCCGGGATCTGGTGCTGGTGGCCCGCGATGTCGATCGACTCGAGGCAACGGCGGCCCAGCTGCGCGAGCGGTACCCGATCACGGTGGAGGTGCTGCCGGCGGATCTCGGCACCGAGGAGGGCTGCGCCACGGTGGCGAGCCGGATCTCGGCCGAGACCAACCCGGTCGACACCCTGGTGAACAACGCCGGCTTCGGGCTGTACCAGGCGTTCGGCAAGGCCCCGCTGGAGCGGGAACTGCAGATGCTGGACGTGAACGTGCGCGCGGTGCTGATCCTCAGCCGGGCGGCCGCGGTCGCGATGGGTGCGCGCGGCCGGGGCGAGATCATCAACATCTCCTCGGTGGCCGGTTTCCTGCCGCGCGGCTCAGCGGCGACGTACGCGGCCAGCAAGTCCTGGGTGACCACGTTCAGCGAGGGGATCGCCGCGCTGTTGAAGGACAAGGGCGTGCGGGTGACGGTGATCTGCCCGGGCTTTACGCACACCGAGTTCCATGCGCGAGCGCAGGCCGACATGAGTGACACCCCGTCGTTCCTGTGGCTGGATGCTGACCGGGTGGTGGCCGACGGTCTGGCCGATGCCCGCGCCGGCAAGACGATCAGCGTCCCCAGCAAGCGGTATCGGGCCATCGTCACGCTGGTGAAGTTGCTGCCGCGGCCGCTGGTGGCCAGGCTGCTCGCCCGCCGGTAGCCGTGGATAGGGTGAGCCCGTGACCGACCGCGATGAACTGCTCACCATGATCAAGGAACTTGCCGTGGTGCACGGCGAAGTGACGCTGTCTTCTGGTCGAAAGGCCGACTACTACATCGACCTACGCCGGATCACCCTGCATCGCGCGGCAGCCCCACTGGCTGGTCGGATCCTGCTCGACCTGACCGCGGACTGGTCCTACGAGGCGGTCGGTGGACTGACCCTGGGCGCGGATCCGGTGGCGAGCGCGGTCATGCATGCCAGCGACGGCAAGGTGGACGCGTTCGTGGTGCGCAAGGCGGAGAAGGCGCACGGCATGCAGCAGCGGATCGAGGGACCGTCGGTAGCCGGCCGACGGGTGCTGGTGGTCGAGGACACCTCGACGACCGGAAGCAGCCCGCTGACCGCAGTCGAAGCGGTGCGCGAGGCCGGGGCCGAGGTGGTGGGCGTCGCGATGATCGTGGATCGCGGTGGTGTCGAGGTGATCCGGCAGGCCGGCCTGGAGTGCCGAGCGGCGTACTCGCTCGCCGAATTGGGGCTCTCCTGACGGCTTCCGACGGCCGTTCGCAGGCAGCGCGACCCTCCGACGCAGCGTCAGGTTCCGACGCAGCGCGGCCCTCCGACGTAGCAGCGCGGTCCTCCGACGCAGCGTCAGCCTCCGACGCGACGCCGGACCTGCCGGTCGGGGTCGGCCCGCATCCGCTGCCGTGGCCGGTCGGTCCGCAGTACGACCAACAACTGCTCACCGTGGGCGACCGGCGGAACGTGGCCGACCGATACCGATATTGGAGCGTCGAGGCGATCGTCGCCGACTTGGATGCCCGGCGGCACGACTTCGTGGTGGCGATCGAGAACTGGCAGCACGATGCCAATATCGGCACCGTGGTGCGGACCGCGAATGCCTTTCTGGCAAAGGAGGTTCTGATCATCGGTCGCAAGCGCTGGAATCGTCGAGGTGCGATGGTGACCGACCGGTATCAGCACGTCCGGCATCTGGCGTCGGTGCCCGAGGTGGCCGAGTACGCCGCGGCCGGCGGCTACACCGTGTTGGCGATCGACAACACGCCCGGCTCGGCGCCGCTCGAGACCGCGGCGCTGCCGCGCCGCTCGCTTTTCCTGTTCGGGCAGGAGGGCCCGGGACTGACCGACGATGCTCGCGCGGTGGCGACCGCAACCCTGTCCATCGCACAGTTCGGCTCTACCCGGTCGATCAATGCCGGTGTTGCCGCCGGGATCGCCATGCATGCCTGGATTCGCCAGCATGCCGTACTCGGCTAGTGACCGCAGGGGCATCTCTCGGCCCGTCGTAGCTGCCGCTAGAGCTCTCTAAACAAGTCTTGCTCATTTACTAGACTTAACCTTCTTCACTAGCCACCTCCTTGACTGGGATCGGGGTAGCCGTCCTCGTCCTCCTGCCGATCATCCGCCGCTAGTGCCTGTGGTGCCGGCGCTTGTGGTGCCGGCGGCTTGGGCTGGCCGGCTTTGCTGGTCCATTGGTTGGTCGCCGGACCGGTGTAGCTGTGGCCGGTGTTGCTGGTCCAGGTGAACGAGCCGTCCGGGTTGCGCCGGTAATGCCAGCCGGTGTTGGCCACCTTCGTCTGGTTATGCCGCCGGCAGGCGAGGGCTCCGTTGCGGCGGCTGGTGGTGCCGCCTGCGCGGTAGGGCTGGATGTGTTCGTATTCGCAGCGGTAGCCGGGTTGGTTGCACGTCGGAAATGCGCAGACATCGTCCCGCGCGGAGACGTAGTCGCGCAGCCGTTGCGCGGGTCGGTAGCGGTGTTCGCTGATGTCGAGCAGCGCGCCGGTGTCCGGGTCGGTGAGTAGCCGGCGCCAGGTGCCGGATTCCTCGGCGGCCAGCCGGCGGGCGGTTTCGGCCGTGATGGGTCCGTAGCCGGTGAGGTGCGCCGGTTGATCGTCCAGGTTCAGCAGCGTGTCGGCCGATACGACGACGTTGATAGCGGGTCGACGGCCCTGCAGCTGCGGTAACCCGTCGACCGGCAGTCCGGACAGGACGGCGTCGACCAGCAGGTCGGCGCGTTTCTGGTCCATCGTTCGTGGGTCGGTCGCCGGCAGCAGCGTCGCCGCCGCGGTCAGCCGGGTATGGATCAACTGTGCCTCGGGTGCGCCGAGTACTACGGAAAGGCAGGCCATGCCGTCCTCACCGGGTAGGTAGCCGACGGTGCGATCGGCGAGCGCACGCTGGTGACGCACCTCCGAGGTCACCGGGTCGAGCGCCATCGCAGCGCGGCGGACCCGGCGGCGCAACTGCGGCACCGTTACGCACTTGCCGTCGAGCAGTGGCGGGAGCACCACGTCTTCCAAGGCGGCTGGCAGCAGCGGATCGGTCGGCAGCCGCCAGACCGCCTCCGCGATCACCCGGGCATGTTCACCGGACATCGCACCGGCGGACAGCGCGGCCAGCGTCCTCGGCAACTCCGTGCTGAGCGTCTGAGCCTGGGCCAGCCTGGCTTGTGCGGTGCGTAGTGGTACCTGCAGGGCAAGAGAAACCGTTTCCTGCGCCAAGCCCAACTTCGATGTGTCGCGTTGCTGCATCACCGCCAGCACCCGCAGCTGCGCAGCCTCGAACCAGCGCCGTTGCTCCTCCAGCACCACGAGCAGATCGACCCGCTCGGCGGCCGACAACGAATCCGGATCGATCCGATCCAACTCCGCACCCGATCGGAACGCCGGATGCTCAGCGACGGCGCAGGCGAGCAGCTCGGCGTCACTGGCGTCTTCGTACATGGATTCGATTCTAGCTCTGTTAAGGGATCATGGCAATGAAGATTAGCCAGTGAATACCGAGCAAAACTCTGTCGCTGAACGCCAAACCCCTAACCCTATCCAGTGCCTCCGACAGTTCTCGATCGATGGATTACTTCTACAGCTACAATGGTTGTGCTCGTACAAGAAAATGGAAGTGACGCGCGTGACTGAACTGACTCGAGGTCGCCGGCTGCTGGTGCTGGCCATCTGCTGCATGAGCCTGCTCATCGTGGGCATGGACAACACGATCGTCACGGTCGCGCTGCCGTCCATCCACCGGGAACTGCACGCCTCCGTCGAAGGTTTGCAGTGGACCGTGGACTCCTACACCCTAGTGCTGGCCAGCCTGCTGATCCTGTCCGGATCGACGGGGGATCGGCTCGGCCGGCGACGGACCTTCCAGACCGGGCTGGTGCTCTTCACCCTCGGCTCGCTGCTGTGCAGCCTGGCACCGGGACTCGGCTGGCTGGTGGCCTTTCGGGCGGTGCAGGCGATCGGCGGCTCGATGCTCAACCCGGTGGCGATGTCGATCATCACCAATGTCTTCACCGATCCCAAGGAACGCGCCCAAGCGATCGGCGTGTGGGGCGGCGTGATCGGACTCAGCCTCGGCATCGGGCCGATCCTCGGCGGCCTGCTCACCGAGACGATCGGCTGGCGGGCCATCTTCTGGGTGAACGTGCCGATCGGCATCGCCGCCTGTGTACTCGCCGCGATCTTCGTACCGGAATCGCGGGCGCCACGCGCGCGTCGGCTGGATCCGGCCGGCCAGCTGCTGGTGATCGTGCTGCTGGCGTGTCTGACCTACGCGATCATCCATGCCCCGTCGGTCGCCTGGCTGTCCGCGCAGACGGTGCTGATCCTGGCGGTGGCGGTCGCGGCGCTGATCGCGCTGGTCTGGTACGAGCCACGGCGGGCCGATCCGCTTCTCGAACTTCGGTTCTTCCGCAGCATCCCGTTCAGCGGTGCCACCGCGATCGCGGTGTGCGCGTTCGGCGCCTTCTCCGGCATTTTGTTCCTGTATCCGCTTTACCTGCAGGACGTGCGCGGGCTGAATGCGCTGGATGCCGGGCTGTTCATGCTGCCGCAGGCCGTCACGGTCGCGGTGCTGGCGCCGATCTCCGGTCGAGTGGTGGGTAGTCGGGGACCGCGGCTGCCGCTGTTCATCGCCGGCATCGCGATGGCCGTTACCGGGTTGGCGATGACGGGGCTGACCGATCACACCGGCTACGGCTGGCTGATCGCCGATCTGGTCGTGTGTGGCATCGGATTCGGCTTCGTGAACGCGCCGGTCACCAACACCGCGGTCTCTGGCATGCCACGGGAACAGGCCGGCGTGGCCGCCGCGATCGCCTCCACCAGCCGCCAGGTCGGCAACGCACTCGGCGTGGCCATCATCGGCTCGGTGATCAACACCGGTTCGGCGGCGACGTTCGCCGGCCGGTTCTCCCGATCCAGCCACCTGGCCTGGTGGATCATCGGCGGCGCGGGCCTGGCGGTCCTGGTGATCGGCAGCCTGAGCACCAGTCGCCGCGCGGTGGCCACCGCCGAGGCGACCGCCATCGAATTGCATCCGGCGCAGCCCGAGCCCCGGCTGCGTGCCTCGTGAGGCGCACCGCCGGCTCATCTGATGCTTCGCGCGAGCAGGACGCAGCTCGGGCCTGGTCCGCGATGCGAACTCTGGTGCTGGACCGGCACGACCGCCGAGCTCAGGTGGCCGAGCGACTGGGGATGAGCTTCATCCGCGCCAAGGCGTTGCTTCATCTGGTTAATGAGCCGCTGACCATGCGCGAGCTCGCGGCTGCCATCGCCATCGACGCGCCGTACGCCACCGTGGTGGTCGATGACCTGGAGCGGCGCGGGCTGGTGCGACGCAGCCCGCATCCGGACGACCGCCGGGTCAAGGTCGTCACGCTGACCGCAGCCGGGCGCCGGTCGGCCGGCATCGCCAGGACGATCCTGGACGAGCCACCGCCGGCGCTGGAGCGGCTCTCTGGTCAGGATCTGGCTGCGCTGGCCCGGATCGTCAGCTCGCTGGTGACCAGCGATGAAGCTGTGGATCAATCAAGCTGAGGTTGCCGAGGTCGATCCGCTAGCCCACGCCCGGATCTGTAGCGATGTTGAGAGTTTCGGCCTTGGCTTGGAGCGGCAGTTCGAAGACTGCCGCAAGCTGGCCGAGTCATCGGGTTGGGCACTACGACCCAACTCGCGACTCACCGGCCTAGTCCCGCATTGCCTGGATCAACCTCGACACTGGCCATGCGCGCGAATCGCTGGATACCTAGTAGTGGGCGATGGACGCGGCCAGCACGTTTAGGTCGCGCAGGCGCTTGCGTGAGTCAGGCATGCGTTCATGCTGCCACCCCTCGGCCGCACTGCCCGTCAAGTCACGTCCGACGCGCGCGTTGCTCTAGCGATAGTCACCACACCTCGAATCGGAGCGCCTCAAACGGTAACGAGCAAACGGCTGTGGCCGTCAGCGAATCAAAGGTAATTCGCCGTTCTAATAATTCCGCCGCGCTTATTTCGCGATAGGAGTCAGCTTCGAATTGGGTCGGCACGTAATAGTAACGCGGCAGATCGAGGGTATATTCGCGCCTGAACCATCGTTCGATCGAGCGATTCTCCAAAAGGGTCTCTGAAAAGTCGGCAAGGACCGCACGCATCTCGTCCCGTGATGGGTCAGCGAGCCGTTCCGGCAGTACAAACATCGCCTGCAAGTTGGGAGATCCGCAGGTGGCCATCTCGGACCAAAAATCCGGCCAGAGCCAGTGCGGAGGAGTGCCGAGCACTTGCGCTGTCGCCTGCCCTGGAACCGCTGCGAGATGGGCCCACAAGGCGTCGGCCGACACCACGATCGTCCACTTCCCGAACCAACGATGATTGGTACGTCGGTAGGCAAGGTCGGCACGCCGCTCCGGTCCGAGCCATCCGGAGGACAGCATCTCCCCAGCCCATGGCGGTTGAGGAAAGACGTAGAAGACAGGAATGGGCTGGGACCGATATCGCGTCAGTTGAGCAAGATCAATCGTAATTACGTGGTTCGTCGGATGTTGCTCGGGTGTCTTGACCTCTAGATAAAACGCTTTCCCAGGAACCGTTCCAAAATCCTCCACCTGGATATCCTCGCCGAGCGTCGGCCACCATAGCGCCGACGCCGGGAAGCGATGGGCCACGTACATACTGGCCCAATGTTCCACTGTCTTCTCGGGGATTGAGCGAACCATCGTAGATTTCCTCTTGGTCAAGATCAACTAATATCCTGGACCGAGGCTATCAGGGGTATCCAGGGGTCTCGCCGATCTCCTAGAACCGGACCAGCGGACAGATGGCGGCGCACGCCGACTTCGTAACCGAGTCCGGCCTGCCGGGCTACTTCGCCGACCGCGCAGAGCCCTGGCATCGGGCATGAACGAACACCAAATGGTGTCGCCAATACTTCCCCAGGGGCAACCGACCTTCGCAACGCGTGCCTTGGCGCTCGAATCCCGGGCTGCGCGCTGAACTGACCCGCTGCTACCAGGTCCTTCGCCTTCTAGGCCGAGCGTGAGGTTGCCCGGGCTAAGTCGATGATCGTTCAGGGGCGTTGCTGGCCGTTAACGTTCCGCGGCCAGATTTCAAGAAGCGATCGCACCACAGTCGCTGGGTAATGGCACGAGTTTCTAGCATCGACTGCCGCCGGGCGGAGGAGTAGCGGACGTACTAGCGACTAGCGAGGTTGTTGAGCGTGGGGTTGCTGGCGGCGGGACGCGAATGGCTTACTCGAGGAGGTTGAAAGCGCGTTGACTGTGCTTGCTGCCACGGCGGATTTCCTCGTACAACCGCCATCGCGCTGGTCTAGCCGCGTGAAACGCATGAAGCGTACGGGTGCCGACTGAACATGCCTTCGCGGGGCTCTACCCCCACATCGCCTGCGGCCCAAGCCAAGGCGAAGAGGACGTCCTAACGACTTGCGAGGGTTGCCGAGGTGGGTGGCGCCGCCGTCTCGCTATGGGGTGAGTCCTCTGCGGCGGAGGATCAGCCGGTGAATCGGTGCGGCACAAACGAGCACGATGCCCAAGCCGAGAACGATCAACAAGCTGGCCCCCACGGGACCGAACCATGAGGGATCAGTCGCGTCCTGCCCTGGCCCGGGGTCGCCGTAGATGAAGGGAAAAGTCGCCAGCATTCCGGCCACACCGAGGATGATCAACGTGATTCCGACCAGTCGAATCAGCCGCCATCGTTTCTCCATGACACGCCGACTGCGCATGGCTAAACCGCTACGCGGTTGCGGCGGCCGCGGCCCGGCCGGCCACCCGGCCGGAGAACAGGCAGCCGCCGAGGAAACTGCCCTCCAGCGATCGGTAACCATGCATGCCGCCACCGCCGAAGCCGCTCACCTCGCCGGCCGCGTAGACGTTCCCCAGCACAGCGCCGCCCGGCCGCAGCACCCGGCCGTCCAGGTCGGTCTCCAGGCCACCGAGCGTCTTACGGGTCAGGATGTTCAGCCGGACCGCGATCAGCGGGCCGGCGGCCGGATCCAGCAGCCGATGCGGCGCCGCCACCCGGATCAGCCGATCACCGAGGTAACGCCGTGCCCCATGGATCGCGGTAACCTGCAGATCCTTGCCGTACGGATTGCGGATCTCCCGGTCCCGAGCCACGATTTCCCTTTCCAACGAAGCAAGATCGATCAGCTCTGAGCCGGCCAGCGAGTTCATCCCCGCCACCAGTTCACGAAGCGTCACCGCGGTGACGAAGTCGGCCCCGCGCTGCTGGAACGCCGCGATCGGAGCCGGCGCGCCACCGCGTCCGCGACTCAGCACGCCGCGTACCGACTTGCCGGTCAGGTCGGGGTTCTGCTCCGAGCCGGAAAGGGTGAACTCCTTGCCGATGATGCGCTGGTTCAGCACGAACCAGCTGTAGTCGTAACCGGTCTGGCCCAGGTGGGCCAGCGTGCCGAGGGTGTCGAAGCCGGGGAACAGCGGCGCCGGCAGCCGCCGACCGAGCGCGTCGAACCAGAGCGAGGACGGCCCGGGCAGGATTCGGATGCCGTGGTTGTCCCAGATCGGCGCGAAGTTCTGCAACCCCTCGGTGTAGTGCCACATCCGGTCCGGGTTGATCAGGCTGCCGCCGGCGGACTGCATGATCTGCAGCATCCGCCCGTCGACGTGCGCCGGCACCCCCGCCACCATCCGCTTCGGCGGCGGCCCGAGCCGAGCCGGCCAGTTTCGCCTTACCAACTCGTGGTTGCCGCCGATGCCGCCGGCGGTGACCACGATCGCCTGCGCCCTCAGCTCGAAGTCGTCGACCTCGGTACGTGAGCTCGACCGCCCCCGCTCCACCCCGCTGGCGGCCAGCCGCATTCCCCGGACACCGTCGAGCACACCGGCGGTGCTGGTCAGCTCGTCCACCCGATGGCGGAACAGCAACCGAACCCGGCCGTCCGCCTCGGCCTGCCGGACCCTTCTGATGAACGGCGCGAGCAGACCCGGGCCGGTGCCCCAGGTGACGTGGAACCGAGGCACCGAGTTGCCGTGCCCGGTCGCCAGGTAGCCGCCGCGCTCGGCCCAGCCGACGATGGGAAAGAACCGGATCCCCATGCCGTGCAACCAGGAACGCTTCTCCCCGGCGGCGAAGTCGACGTACGCCTCGGCCCACTGCCGTGGCCAGTAATCCTCGTCCCGGTCGAAGCCGGCGGTACCGAGCCAGTCCTGTCGCGCCAGTTCGGCCGAATCCCGGATCCGGCATCGGCGCTGCTCGGGCGAATCCACCAGGAACAACCCGCCGAACGACCAGAACGCCTGACCGCCGAGGCTCTGCTCCGGTTCCTGGTCGAGCAGGATCACCCGCCGGCCGGCATCGGCCAGTTCAGCGGTGGCGACCAGGCCGGCCAGTCCGGCACCCACCACGATCACATCAGCATCGCTCACCCGGCCAGGCTACGTGTCCCCGGCTGGACGGCGGGGCAGGCAACCTGCGTGGCCGGGTGAGCGATCCGGACTCCGATCAGGACTGCTGCGGAATCGGCACCGGCTGGCTGGCTGCCTGCACGCTGACCCCCGCCAGCAGCTGCATGGCAGCCACCAG
>Ga0157372_10000908_pt1 | contig 32182 bp, 36 predicted proteins | sample C55metaG_FD_115307 | JGI IMG/M metagenome (GOLD analysis project Ga0157372, IMG submission 115307) | Corn rhizosphere microbial communities from Kellogg Biological Station, Michigan, USA - C5-5 metaG | ecosystem: Host-associated > Plants > Roots > Rhizosphere > Soil | place: USA: Michigan...
CAGTGTTAACTGCTGCCGCAAGGTCGCGGGACATTAGCGCATTTCGCGAGCATGAGCGGCAATGGCAGGATTAGGCTAAATCCGACGGTTCAGAATGAACGGTGGAATGACTTGAACTGGTCGGTTCGTGCTGTTCCAAAAGCGATAGTATTTTCGTGAAAGGGCGCGCGACCTGATTGATGGATGATCGTTGCAATTCTGCCGGATGGGTTGTCATCCCGCATGCCCGATCAGTACCGCTCCCACCGCCACTACCAGGCAGGCCATGATCCGGTAACCGCTGAGATTTTCGCGGAGGAAAAAGCGTCCGATGAGGGCGGCGAATACGACGCTCGTCTCTCGCAGCGCCGACACCGGCCCCATCGCACCGCGCGTCATCGCGACGATGACGATGCCATAGGCCAGCAACGAGGCGAGCCCTCCACTCGCCGCCACCAGCGTCTCCCGTCGCCCGCGCAACAAAGAGCGAACATCGCGCAGCAGGACGTAAGTCGTCGGCGCGAGCAAGCCCCATAACAGGCACATCCAGACTGTGTAGCCGACCGAGGAGCCCGACAGCCGGGCGCCGATGCCGTCGGTCACGCTGTAGGCGCCGATGAAACAGCCGGTACCGAGCGCGAAGAGCAGGGTCTGCCGGCCGATGGTGCGCCCCTGGAAGGCCAGCGCGATGATGCCGCCCGACACCAGCAACACACCTATCAGATTGAGCGCGTCGGGTAGCTCGCGCGCGAAGATCGAGGCGCCGAGCGAGACCAGCAGCGGCGAGGCCCCGCGGGCGATCGGGTAGGTCTGCCCGAGATCGCCTTGCCGGTAGGTACGCACGAGGAAGAGATTATAGCCGGTGTGAAGCGACGCCGACAAGGCGACGCAGCCCCAACTCGCTACTGCGGGAACGGGCACGAGGGGCACCATCACCGTGCAGGCGAGCGCGATGGCGATGCACATGATCGTCATCGACCAAAGCCGATCGTCGCCGCCGCGAAGTAAGGCGTTCCAGCTCGCATGGAGGATCGCCGCGAACAAGACGATTAGGCTGGTCCCAATGGACATGAGGCTATCGAGTCGCCTTGGTTCGCGCCGTGAGCTTGTTGCCGTCCGGATCACGCAGGTAGGCGACGAAGACGCCGTTCGGGCGCTCGCAGGGCGGGGTTTCGATCGAGGTGCCGCCGTGCGTAGTGCCGGCCTCGTGCCATGCGCGGACCTTGTCCTGGCTGGTCGCGGCGATGCCGATGGTACCGCCGTTGGCGGCGGTCGCTGGGTTGCCGTCGATTGGCTCGGTAATCATCAGCCGTCCGCCTTCGTGCTCGTAGATCAGCCGCCCCCTCCCGTCCCGCTTGCCAAGCTTGCCGCCAAGCGCCGTGAACGTCGCGTCGTAGAAAACTTTGGACCGCTCCAAGTCGTTGCTGCCGATCATGATGTGCGTGAACATATGTCCTCCGGAGAATAGCGCCCTTGGCAGCTCAGCATCGATGGCGGTTCACGGCTGGCGGCATCGGGCATGGGCATCATTCCTGCCTAGCCTACCATTCCGGCGGATACGACCTTTCCGCATTGGAACTGTTGCGAGACGAGCGTTGCGGGAGCTCGCAGACACCCGGACGGCAGGCTTGGCTTTCCCAAATCCTGTTCCCGATCCCCAAATGGCAGATTGCAGATGGAAAAACGGGACGGTCGGACATTTCCAAAACCGTCTGTTTCGGGAAGCCTGGGTCTTCGATTGAACGGCAATGTTTGGCGGCTGCCGATCGATCGTTCATGCTCGACCGGCGGCTCTTGTCAGATCTTGGAGTTCACTTCACCCCGGAGGATCGGTGAAATCTGGTCGGCAGATGTCTCAATTCCGCTGCATATGAAGGCCCTCTACTGCCAGCCACCACCGAGCGCGAGAAAGATCGCGATCTGATCGTCGACCAGTTCCGATTGCGCTGCAGCCCGCTGAACCTGCGCGACGGCAAGGGTGGCCTGCGCGGAGAGGACTGGCAGGAAATCGCTGCGTCCAAAACGGAACAGCTTGTCGGCTTGCGCGGCGGACGCTTCGGCACTTCGTGCGGCGCGGTCCAGCGCGGCGGCCCTGTCGCGGTTGCGGGCGTAGGTGGCGAGCGCCGTCTCCGTGCCGCGCAGCGCTTCGAGCACGACCGCGTCGAACCGGGCGAGATCCTCCGCGACTTGCTCCTGCGCAGCCGCGATCCGGGCCTTCACGATCGGTCGACTGGGAAAATTCCAGCTGACCAATGGCCCGAAGCCGAACCCAAAACTGTGACTGCTGCCGACGTTCTCGACCTTGCCGCCAGCCAGAATGCCACCGCCCACGCTCACGCTGGGATAAAGATCGGCAATGGCGACACCGATGCGCGCGGTATCTCCGGCAATGCTCCGCTCGGCCTGCCGGATATCGGGGCGTCGGCGCAGAAGCGCGGCGCCGTCGCCCACCGGCAGGGGCCGCGCAAGCACTGGTAAAGTGGCACAAGCCTCTATCTCGCGAGGATAATCCGCCGGGGCCTTGCCGAGCAATGTCGCCAGGAGGAACAGCGATGCCTGCCGCTTCGCGACAAAGGCCGGGAGAGCCGCCTCGCTGGTCTCCACCGCCGTTCGGGCACGGGTTACGTCGAAAGCGGTGCCGCGCCCACCGCGCGCGAGGCGGATCGTGGCGTCCAATGTGCGTCTTTGCAGGCCAGCCACCCGTTGCGCGGTAGCCATCTGGAAGTTGGCCGCGCAAACCCCGGCATAGGCCCTGGCCACCGCCGCCGCCACGCCGATGCGAACAGTGTCGCGCGCCGCCGCGACCGCATCGCGATCAGCCTCACCGGCCTCGATGGCACGCCTGAGCTTGCCGGCGAGGTCGAGCGGATAGCTGGCGGACAGCCCCAAGCCATAGGTGGCGACGCCCGGCATGCTCGCGCCCGCTGAAGTGGTGCTGTAATCCCGCTCCTGCGCCGCCTGCACGCTGACGCCTGTCGAGATCGCGCGGGCTCCGGCGGTCTGGCGCAGCACTGCCTCGGCCTTGCGCAGATTGGCGTCGGCGGCGCGCAGGTCGGCATTGACGGCGAGCGCCTGTTCGACCAGCGCATCGAGGCGGGGATCGGCGTAAAGGCTCCACCAGCGGTCGGGCAGCGGTTCCTGCGCGAAAGCGCTGTCGTCGCCCGCCACGAAGGCCCCTTGCGCCGGAAGGGTTTGCGCGATGGTCGCTTGCGGGCCATGGTAATCCGGCCCGGCCACGCATCCGGCAACCAGCAGGGCAGCCGACAGTGTCAGCGCCGCCTTCATGACCGCACCCTTGCCTGCGCCGTAACGGGGGCCTGCGCCATGACTGGCTGGGCATCGGCAGGGACGATTTCGACGGTCGCGGTCCGGCCTGCGATCAGCCGGGTTCCCGGCGGGACACGGTCGATGCGGATGCGCACCGGGATACGTTGGGCAAGGCGCACCCATGAGAAGGTCGGCGTCACCTTGGGCAGCAGGTTCTGCGCCTCGCCGCGCTGGTCGTCGGCGATGGCGGCGGCGATGCTTTCGACCCTGCCGGTGATATCCTTGTCATCGCCCATCAGGCGCACCCGCGCCCGATCGCCCACCGCGACCCGGTGCAGCTTCGTCTCCTCGAAATAGCCCTCAATACGCAGCGATGCGGTATCGACGAGCGCCATGGCCTGCGCGCCCGCCGCCAGATAGTCGCCGGGATGAATGTCGAGGTTGGTGATGGTCCCGCCCACGGTGGCGCGGATCTCGGTGCGATGCCGGTCGACATCGGCGACGTTGCGGGCTGCCAGTGCGCTTTTGAGCGCCGCCTCCAGCGTGCTGACTTTCGCGGCGTTCTGCTCGCGTGCCTCTGCGGCCACCAGATCGCCCAAGGCGCGGTCACGCCGGGATTCGCGGCGAGCCTGCTCCAGTTCGGCGCGGGCCTGCGCGATGGCGGCATCCGCTCGCTCGATCGTGGCGTCGATGCGGGGGCGGTCGAGCACGATCAGCAACTGGCCAGGCGTGACGGTCTGGTTGTCCTGCACCATGACCTGCGTGACCAGTCCGCCGACATCGGTGGAAACGCGGATGATATCGGCGCGGACATGGCCGTCGCGCGTCCAGGGCGTGCGCTCGTAGCGGTGCCAGAGTTGCAGTGCGAGGACGGCGGCCAAGGCCACGGCGCCAATGGTCAGGGCATAGCGGCCCAGCAGGGACAGGATTGGCTTCATGGCATAAGTCCGGAAGATGGCAGGTACTGCGCGAGCAGACCGAAGAGGACGATGAAGACGGCCAGTTCGACGAACGGCCTGCGGGCAAAGGCGCGGTCTGCCCCGGTCAGCGTGAGGAGGCGCAGAACGATCGCCGCGCCGATCAGCGCGACAAGCGCGATCACCAGCAGGCCGGGCAGCAGGACGCCGCCGATGGCGATGTCGGCGATCATGCGGGATGCCCTTTGCCGGTAGCATTGTGGGCGTTCAGCGCGAAGCTCAGGTCAATGAGGAGGTCGCGCAAGTCCGCACCATTCGCCCCTCCACCGCCCGGCAGTTTGGCCCGTTCTATGTCGGCCTGCATGGCGAGCCGGTTCAGGGCATCATCCCCGGGCTTTTGCTCGCCGCTGAAGGCTCGGGCCACTGCGCCAAGCAAGGCGGATACATCGCCGGCGTCAGCGTGCCCGTCCGCAGTCTTCTGGCGTAGCAGGCCCACCACATGACCGACACGAAGATAGAGCAGAACTTCGCCGACCGGGTCCGTCTCGCCCGCCTTGGCCTGTCTGGCGCGTGGGAGGAGCAAGGCGGTGCGGTCGATCATGAGCCCGGTCCACCGTGCCTCATCAATCGCACGGCCCTGCGCCCGGCGGGCAACGTCGCGGCGGCTCAGGCGCAGCAGGCGGGTGATGGCCTGCCTTGCAGGCACCGTCTGGAACAGGCTCATGCTGACAGCGGCAAAGCCAGTGCCGACGACGAGCGCCACGGTGCTGTTGAGATAGGTTGCGAAATCGCCGGTGTATCTGGAGCCAAGGCCGGTCAGGATCGGAAAGCTGAGCGTGATGCCCAGCGCCATCAACATAGTCGGCGGCCGCGCTTGCAGCGACCCCGCCCACAAGAGAACAGGGGCGAGCACCGCGACCAGCACCGGAAAGTCGCTGACGCGCGGTAGGATGATGAAACTGTAGGCAAGGCCCAGCACCACGGCATAGAGCGAGCCGATCAGATACTTGATGACGGCAGGCTTGGGTGTGTCGATATTGCCGAACAAGGCGCAGGCGACTCCGACGATGGACAGCGCCAATGCGCCATCCGACCAGGCGGACCAGATCCACAGCAGGCATGCGCTGAAGACGCCGACGACCGCGCCCAGGGCTGCGCGCGCGGCCACGCGGTGGTCGCGATGATGGACATAGCCGGTGACATTGCCTGTGCCGCCGACGCTCCTTTGCGGTCGACCGCCTTGCTGGGCGAATGCGCCCAACCGGTCGCAGTCGTCGAACAGGGCGATGAGTTCGACCAGATGACCGCAGAGATTGGCGCCTAAGGCATTGTCATGGTGTAGCGGGTCGGCCAGCAGTTGCGTGCGGATGAACCGTGCCTGTTCTGACAGTTGTCTGGGCGTTTCTTGCCTGTCGGATTCCGCACTGGCGAGCCAATGGCGGCAATCCTCGATCAGTTGGCGCAAATCGCTCTCGGCCAGGCTGAGAGCCGAGAGCCTGTGAACCCGCACCTCGATCTCGCTGGCCAGAGGGATCAGCCGGGCGAGCCCATCGTGAAGCCGGTGCAGCGTCTCGCGCGGCGGAGCGGATCGCGGATCGTCATAGGGCAGATGCGCGGCCAGTCCGTTGAGGGCGAGCAGGTCGCATGCCAGCATCGCCCGCCTGCCGCGCCGGTCGGCAACCGGCTCGCCCAGCAGTGCCTGCCGCCCAAGGCTGCGCGCATCGGCAAGGGTGGAGGCGAGTTTGGCATTGAATTGGCCTGTCATGCGCCGGGGCGCGATGAAGCGATGGATCAGCACGGCGCAGGCGATGCCGAGCCCGATCTCCTGCACGCGCACCGCTGCCGTGTCGAACATCGCGCCCGGATCGGCGACGCCAGGAAAGCCGATCAGGCTGGCCGTGTACCCTGCCAGCACGAAGCCATAGGCGCGCGGTGTCCGATCCAGCAGCGAGAAATAGAGGCACAGCCCTATCCAGCAAGCAAGGATCAGGCTGCACAGGACGGGCTCGTTAGCGAAGTTCGGAACGATGGCCACATTCGCGACAGCGCCCAAGATCGTTCCGGCGAGCCGATAGATGCCGCGTCCGAGCGAGGCGCCCGCCGATGTTTGGGAGACGATGTAGACGGTCAGGATGGCCCAATAGGGTTTGGGGAGGCCGATGCGCAGCGCCACATAATAGGCCAGCATCGCCGCCGCGAAGGTCTTGGCCGAAAAGAGCAGCGCGTCGCGGTCTGCCTTGATCGCTGGCGATGATAACAGCCTTGCGGCCTTGGACCGGGCCGTGCCGAAAAGCTGCGCAAGGTTTGGAATGGAAAGGCTGGCGGTTGTCATGCTGGCAACCATCGCGCCCTATCTAGAAATTATAAATTCGATATCCTGTCAGAAAATCACTATATCCATTCAATCCCATGACCACAGCATCTGCAATTTCCGGGTTCGATCCCGATCTCGCCGCCCTGCCTGCGGTGGCCTATCATCTCGATTTCTCGCAGCATGCCGCCGAGGTGCCCCAGCATGTACATCGCAAGGGGCAACTGATCCTGGCCTTGCATGGAGCAGTGACGTGCCGCGCCAGGGATGAGATCTGGATCGGCCCGCCCGACTGCGGCATCTGGATTCCGGGCGGCGTGGCCCACAGCGCCCGCACAACCGACAATGCCCGGCTAAACTATCTGTTCGTCGAGCCCGGCGCTGCACCGTTGCCGCAAGAATGCTGCACGCTCTCAATTTCGCCCATGATTCGCGCGATGGTCGAACGGCTCGCGCGTGAGGGGGGCGACTATCCGCCCGAGGGGCACGCCGCACGAATGGCGCGCGTCCTGCTCGATGAACTGGCTGAGATGCCGCGCGAACAGTTTAACCTGCCGATTTCCGGCGATCCGAAAATCCGCCTGATCGCCGATGCGCTGACGCTTGATCCGTCCGATCGCCGCACCCTGGGCGAATGGGCGCGCCATGTCGCCATGAGCGAGAGCTCGCTCGCCCGGCTGATGCTGCGCGAGACAGGGCTGAGTTTTGGTCGCTGGCGCCAGCAGTTGCACCTCATCGTCGCCCTGCGCGAACTGGCGAGTGGAACCGCCGTCCAGAATGTCGCTAGCGAACTCGGCTATGAGTCGGTCAATGCCTTCATCACCATGTTCAAGAAGGCCCTCGGCAGCACGCCCGCACAGTATTTTGCAGCTAGGCGTAATGGGTCCAAGGACAGATCGCCAGAGTATCTCTAACCGACCGCCCTCGACAAACGCTGCCGTTGGCGATTGAGACGCGAACGTCTCGATGTGGTCGTTTAACGAAGTTTGGTTCTGTTAGGCCTGGCATCGTCGATCAGGCGCGGAATCAACGGGGACAGTTCGCGCGCCAGAAAGCCCGCCATAGCCACCTGACGTGACAGAACTTCGCCCGCCCGGCCATGCAACCAGCTTCCCCATCCGGCAGCCGTGAGTGGTGACGCGCCCTGCGCCGCCAGCCCGCCGATGATGCCCGCTAGCACGTCGCCTGATCCCCCAGTGGCTAGGCCCACGGTCCCGCCCCGATGTACGAATATTTCGCCTGACGGCTCTGCCAACAGGCTTTCCTGTCCCTTCAACAGGATGACGGCATTAAACCGCCTTGCGACATCACGCGCCACGCCTTCCAGGTCGGCCTTCACCGCTTCTACTTCCAGCCCGGACAGATGGGCCATCTCGCCATGATGTGGGGTCAGGATGACATGCCCATCATGCGCCGCGATAAGTTTCTCCAGATATCGCGCCGATGTCAGCGCCGCCGCGTCCAGCAAAATGGTGCGCGAAGCGTTGGGCGCGCTGAGGAGGTCCGCGACCAACTGGTCTGTCCGCTCCCCGATGCTCATGCCAGGGCCGAGGATCAGGGCGTCGCAGCGCAGAAAGCGTTCGCGTAGCACATCCGCCGCCTCCGCCGCGATCTCGCCTTTTTCGTCAGAAGGCAATGCAATCATAGCCGCTTCGGGGATTAGCACGCCCAGCGCCATCGCCACTGCCTGCACCGTCGCCATCTGCAGCTTGCCAGCACCGGTGCGCAGCGCTGCCTCGCCCGTCAGCCGCAGCGCGCCGGGCACAAACTCCGCCCCGCCGACCACCAGCACGCGGCCACGGCTGTCCTTGTCGGACACAGTATCAAAGCCCGGCAAAGGATGAGCGGCGAGCCACGCTTCGTCGATTTCAATCACCCCCGCGCACCCGCGATGCGATCCGGTGCCTTGGTGACGGGCGTCGCTTCTTCCTCCATGGGCGCTGTGACATTGTAGCGTTGCAACACCAGCTTCCCTGCCTCCGCATTGAAACGATAATCGGTGATCGCGCAGTTGGCTACGTCGCCCTTGGCATCAATGGCGAGTATCTCCTGCTCGCCCAGATTTTCGATAATATAGCGTAAGCACAGTACCACGACCTGATGGGAGAAGATCATTACCCGTTTGCCCGCATAATGGAGCGAGATGGTGTCCATTACAGACCGCAACCGCAGGATCACGTCGCACCAGCTCTCCCCGCCCGGTGAGCGATGGTAAAATTTACCGAGCAACTGCCGCGACGCGGCCTGTTCGGGCTGGAGATGGCGGATGCCCGTGTGGGTCAGTCCATCCAGTATCCCAAACTCTTTCTCGCGCAGGCGCTCATCGAAGCAGATCTGCTCGTCTCGGGGCGCGCCGCCAACGTTCCGGAAGATATCGGCAGTCTGGCAGGCGCGGAGGTAAGGCGAGGATAGAATGACCTCCGGTCGGTCTTCCTTCGGCTGCTCTGCGAACCAGCGTCCCAGCGCCGCCGCTTGCTCCCGCCCGAGATCGCTGAGTGGCACATCGGCATCACGGATAGAGAGAAGGATGCGATCCTCCTGCGCCTCATGCGCAGCATCGCGCGCGACGTTCCCGGCGCTCTGCCCATGGCGGACGATGATCAGCTGGTTTGGCCAGCGGCCGGATCCACTCAAGGCATTCTCCTAAAAAATGCAGGCAATTCTTAGTAAGTGCTCGCCAGCTCCGGTAGTTCCCACAAATTAGCATGTGGAGCTTGGTACGGCGTCATCTGCCACGCGATGGTAGCAGGCATTAGAGAAGCGGACGTCGGCAACCCGCTCCCAAATTTCAAAGGCTTTTCGTCCGCTTTGGGTCGTGATTAAAGGCCAAATATCCATGCCGGAGCCTGGATCGCTAGCCGAGCACGGATTGCATCTGCTGGATTATTGGTACAGCCTCATAGCTTCGGCAAAAATGGATCCTGCGGGTCCAGTTTTGCCGCCACATAAGCACAAGCCCGCAACTGTTCTACTGCGCTCGACGAGCCATCGAGTTTGATAGCGGAGACCACCGCGCCCTGGGGCGTCAGTACCGCCATGAAGCCGGACCTGGCAAAATCGGCCAGGAAATCTTTGTAGGTGGGTGATGCGCTGAGAACACGTTGTGCGTCCACCTTATGAACATCGAACGGCATCACATGTTTGCTGGTAAAAGGCCGTCCAGGTTCGCTGCCCAATACAACAACCAGCGACTTCACCTCGCCCGCCCGAAGCGATGTGGCGTGCTTGTTGGTGATCATCACGCTGGTGCCGACGCGCGGTTTGTAGCCAATGGTGACATATTCGCCGGACGCCGTTGGAAATCCCAGGTCGCACATCTCCTCGTCGGGATAGGCGAATACGCGCCAGCCCTCTTCACCGGACCAATATGGCGTAAGGTCTGAATCGATCCGCGCAGTGCTGTCCTGCATAGCTGCAAGCAGAGAGATGGCGGCGATCGCTGTGAAAGCTGGCATGGTCGTCAGGTCCGTTTGAAATGTGAGAGCATTGGCCGCTTAGCAGATGCTTTCACAAGGCACCCCATCGCCATCACCATCCAACCGACCAACGCCGCACTCGTTGAGATAATGATAGGCTTCCTCGCAGCTGTTCATCTGTCGGCATAGATGTTTGCTTCCACAGCTTGGTCCCTCATCGCGCGCGCCCAGTTCCTCCAAGGCGCTGCTTGAGGCCAATGCTGCCGGCTCGGGAGCGGGCTCGGGCAGTGCCTGGACAGGCGTATCCGAAGAATTGCTTTGAGAAGCGACAACATCGGATGACATCAACGCTACGGGAGCAGTGTCAGTGACGGGCTTAGGGCCTTCTGCGGAACATCGGCCGAGCGCAAACAGAAAGGCACCAATGGCGATGAAGCCGATCAGGCTGTCATTTTTCTTCCTCCGCATGGACCTGCCCTATGCCACGCAATCCTTTATACGCCGTATCGCTTGTTACCACTACGCGTGATGCAATAACGCCCTCCTCTTGGGCCGACGCAGACTTTGCCGCCGTTACATGGGCATTCGCCATCGTCTGTCGTGCCGCGACCAAATGAAGGCGTGGACGCGCCACTGCGGGTCCGGCGCCTTGTCTTGCGACTGCGGCGCTTGGCATCGCCATCGCTTTCAAGTCCAGTGATTGCTAGCGCAAAAATGCCAGCCAAAAACGCGCGTCGATGCATCTCGTCCCCCTCCCCATAACAAGATCAATCGACAGCAAAGTTGATAATAAGTCAAACAGGCTTGGATCGAAGATGCAGGTCATTGATCTTGGGAAAGAGATTGCTGCCTTGTACGGCTTTCATGTAGCAGTGGCGCTGCCCGGTAACATGATAATGGCTATGCAAACTCAGACAGCATGTCTGCCCGCGATCAGATCATCGAGCCGATGAGCCACCGCCTGCCATAGGGCAACGCCACCATCCTCGCCATGATGTGCCAATCTCGCGATCCGGCCGGCGACTTCGGATGACGCTTTATCGTCATGCTGCCGCAGCATCATGAGGGCCATGCCCCAAAGCTCTTCGTCTCGCGTCATGCGGGTTCGATTTTCTGCACAGCGAGCAAATCGAAGCCATCGCGGACGCCGACAACCCTCACGCGTGTGCCGAAAAGATGTTTGTGGCGCTTGGTGATGTCTAACCGCCATTCGCCACCGCCTGGCATACGCAGGATGGGGTAGAATCCGTTTTCGAGCAGAATCCCAGTCAGATCATGTTCGCTACCCCGTGGCATCGAGCGTGATCATAATCCTGTTCGGCGCCGGAGGTCCATATCACTATGACCATTCACTGTGCTCAACTGCCATAAGCAACCGGACTAGGGCTGGCATTTGGCTGGGCTGCATTGTAGTTCGCTGTGGAATGAGGTGCGGGCAATGAGACTGTGAAGGGTGTCTTCGAGATCAGCGGGGCGTCGCGCTATGACGATCTCATTGCTGAGCGTTATCACTTCCCACGCATTTACCTGCGGGCCGCGCAAGCCTGTATCGGCGACTGGATCATTTACCGCGAGACGGGATCAGGTGGTGGTCGCAAAGCCTATGTCGCAGCAGGTCATGTCGACCGAATTGACGCCGACCCGACCGCACCTGGCCTCTATTATGCGCGGATCAGCCAGTTCGTCGAATTTGACCGCCCGGTGGCCTATCGCGACGCGACAGGTCGGTTCGCTGAACAAATGCTGCGGGATCTCTCGAATCCAGCTGAGGCAGGGCGTGCACTGCGCGGGCGGTCGGTGAGAGCATTGAGCGGCAGCGATTTCACTGCGATCGTCAGTGATGGGCTGACCGACACGCTTTCGGAGCGGCTTGCTATTCGCCTGGAATTGGACGCCGCGCATCTTGATCCGATGACGCAGGCCTTGCTGCACGAGCCCCCATCTGAGCGTCGGATCGAACAGATCCTTATCAATAAGAAGATCCGGAGCGCAGCCTTTCGGGGGCATGTACTCGACGCGTATGACAATCGCTGTGCGGTGACGGGGCTCAGAATGATCAACGGCGGCGGCAAGGCAGAAGCGCAGGCAGCGCATATCTGGTCGGTCGCCGACGGGGGACCTGATGAGGTGCAGAATGGGATAGCCTTGTCGGCGACGGCTCATTGGCTGTTCGACCGGCATCTCATCAGCCTGGATGAGCAGTTCGGTCTACTCGTGTCGCATAATAAGGTGCCGTCCGAGCTCAGCCGCCTCTTCCCGCCTTCCGGCATGCCTATTCACTTGCCTACCAATCCTAAATTCCGGCCCCGGCCTGAATATGTCGCGCGGCACCGGGCCCGCTTCATGGGTGACCTGCACTGACCTCTTACGCCCGCACGATCGCAGCCTATGATGCGGCAGCGGCAGATCTGGCTGCGCGATATGAGGCGTTGCCTGGCGGCGCTGCCTTTGTGCAGGCCCATGGCCTGTTGCCCAAAAAGGGATTGGCGCTCGATGTAGGGGCCGGATCTGGACGGGATGCTGCCTGGCTGCAGGCGCAGGGATATGATGTCGTCGCTGTAGAGCCTGCTGACGGATTTCGCCTGGAGGGCCGCGCGCGTCATAGCCCAGACATTCGTTGGCTCGACGACCAGCTGCCCAGTCTGGACCAGGTGCATCGACTCGGCTTGGCGTTCGATCTGATCGTGCTGTCAGCCGTTTGGCAGCATGTCGTGCCAACAGACCGGGCGCGCGCCTTTCGAAAATTGGTTACCCTGCTCCGTGCGGGTGGCGTTATGGTCCTCACTTTACGGTCCGGGCCGGCGCCTGAAGACCGGCCGATGTTCTCTACCTCGAGTGGCGAGATCGAAGGCCTGGCACGAACCTATGGCATGGAGATCCTCAAGGTCCATGCGTCTCACGATCTACAAGGACGCGACGGCGTCAGCTGGACCACTGTCTGTCTGCGTCTGCCTGATGATGGCACCAGTGCGCTGCCTCTGATCCGCGGCATTGTGCTGGGCGACGAAAAGTCATCCACCTACAAGCTCGGCCTATTGCGGGCAGTGGCCCGGATCGCAGAACAGACGCCAGCGGCCGCCACGCCTTCGCGGGAACTGGATGATGCTGTCGACCTTCCTCTTGGCCTCGTGGCACTGATCTGGGTTCGCCTCTATTTGCCTCTGATTCGCCTGGGCATGCCCCAGGCTCCGCGCAACAGCGGTCCTGACGGGTTGAGCTTTGCCAAAGCGGGGTTCCGGGCGCTTCTCGCTGATGGCACGGATGCTTCCGACCTGCGTGTGGGATCGGTCTTTGAAGCAGAGCGCGGCGCTGCGATCGCGGCAGCGATTACCGAGGCAGCGCGCACCATCACTGCAATGCCCGCCCATTTTACGCGCCTTCCCAATTCAGAGCAGCCCGTCTTCGCTGTGCAGCGTGGGCGATACGGCTGCCAGCAGGGTCTAGAACTTGGTGTTGATCAACTGCGATCATGGGGAACCCTCACCGTCCCTGGCAATATGTGGCGTGCGCTTTCTCGCTTTGGCCCATGGATCGAGCCGATGCTCGTGACGGAATGGGCAAGGCTCATTCGCCGATATGCTGATCATATCGGGTTCGCGGTCCCGGCCGGCAGTGCCGAGGCTGCACTCGAATGGCGCGAACCCGTGCGCAGCACGGCAACCGCTCGCTTTGCGGCGCAGAAGCTCGTGGCTGGAGGGCCGGGGCTATCCTGTGTCTGGACCGCCCGGAGACTGAGCGAGGCCAAATTGGATGTGGATCACTGCCTGCCTTGGTCGGCATGGCCATGTGGCGATCTTTGGAATCTTGCGCCCTGTGATTCTCGGATAAACCGCCACGAAAAGCGGAATCGGTTGCCCTCTGCTGCCATGTTCGCGGAGAGCCGCGAGCGGATTATCACATGGTGGCATGATGCCTACCTCGACGATGCGGCCCTGCGCCACCGATTCCTGCGCGAAGCAGCAGCCGCACTGCCTGTCCTCCAAGGGGAGGATCTGGCCGAGATTTTCACTGCCTTTGATTGGCGGCGCCTGAGGCTTTTGCAGGACCAGCGCGTGCCGGAATGGCATTGGTCGGCCTGATTGCTGCCTCAAGGCCTTTGGCGAATTGACCAGATGAGACCCGACAAATACGTCCTCATGCTTCAGGAGATGGTCGGCCCCGCTCGACCGCGCCCGAATTGCCAGCTGATCCCATCCGTGCGCATGATGGTCGAAGCGGCCTTGCCGATGTTGCGTTCAAGCACGTCGCGCCACGGCACCAACGTGAAGTCCCGCGATCGCTCGACAACAGCGAAACTTCCACTTTCCAGATCGACCCGACGGGCGATCTTTCCCTCGATCCGCTCGCCGAGCCGCGCCGGTTCGAACCGTTTCCCGATATCGTCGCCGAGCCGCTCGCCGGCGTGCTGCAATTCACGCTGGCGCAGCGTGTCCAGCGCACCGTCCCGATATCGGAACCCGGGCCGCTCGTCGTCCGCCAATTGCTGCTCGACCAGCCACTGCCGCCGCACCACAAGCGCGTTACGAACCTCACGCCCGAAACCGATATCGCGCACTGCACTGCCGGATCCATCGACCAGTTCGCGATCGAGCCATGTCGGGGCATCCTTGGCCGCAAGCTCGGCAACCGGCGTTCGGGACAAGACTGATAGGACTACTGGCCGATCGCGTTGCTGACGCTGCGCATAGGCCGCGGCGCGGGGGAGATGATCGCCGGGGATCGTCCAGTTGCCGTCCGCCAATCGCTCCGGTCCAACGCCGGCGCGTCTCATAGCTTCAAGCCGACGAACATGACTCGCGGCATAGGCTTCGCTGGCTTGGGCGTCATGCGCCAGGTGAAGATCGACCGAATAGCGCCCACCGTTGGCGCGAGCGACGGCATCGACTGTACGATCCGCCTGTGTCACGTTCGCCCTCGTCGGCTCTATCCGTACAGTCGCATTCTCAGGGACCTGCGGCACAGCATCGCCCCGACCGATGTCTACATAATGGACCCGACCATCGACACCGTCGACCATCACATAATGACGGTCCCTATGCTCGTCGGAGAAGCCTCGCTGGATCAACCGACCAATAATCGGTTCGCGGACCTCTGCCGTTACCACCCGCTCGACGCCGGCACGGTCCAGACGGCGTGACGTGAGCTCGCGCTGCATGAGGCGGATAATGTCACCGCGTTCGCCCATGCGGCGGAGCGTATCTTCCATCCCGTCGGCAAGACGGTAGCGCCCGCCGCCGACATCCTCGGCAAGCTCCATCGCCTTCAGCTTGCGCAGACGCCCGGCCGCCACCGATTGCTGAAATGGATCATTGTCGGCAGGCGACACTTCGCGATCGGCATCCATCCGTCGCAGCAGTCGGCGGTCGATCGCAGTCAACCTTTCCTGATCGATATCATGGCGCAGCCGTGACTCAATCTCCTGATCCGTTCTGGGACCAAGATCGAGGGTCACCAGTTCGGATGCGCGCTCCCGTAGCCCATGAGAAATATACTCCCGCGCGATGATCAGATTGTCGCCCTGGTCATCGACGCCGCGTAGGACGATATGGGTATGCGGGCGCTCGGTGTTGAAATGATCAACCGCGACCCAATCGAGCTTGGTGCCAAGGTCCTGCTCGACCTGGGTCATGAGGCGCCGAACATAGGGCTTGAGATCGGGATATTCGGCCCCATCCTCCGCCGAGACGATGAAGCGGAACTGGTGGCGGTCGCCAGCGGTGCGCTTGAGGAATTCGCCGCCATCGGCTTGGTCGGTTTCCGGCCCATAAAGTTCGCCCGGCAAACCCTCGCGCGTGACGCCATCGCGCTGGATGTAGCGCATATGGGCACGGGCTGCCTGACCGCCTTTTCCACTGAGCCGGATGAGACTCGCCTTCACCACCGCTCGGCGCCCCCGAAATCCGCCCAACCGATCACGGCTGGAGAGGAGCCGCCCCATGCTTGCGCCGCGTCCGATGCGGCTGCCATCAAAGCGCCGCGACCTTATGCCAGTCTTCTCACCGGCAAGCCGTGTCGCCGCCAAAATCCGCCCGCCATATTTGAGGGTGCGCTTCCCATCGTTGCCCCGCATCCTGCCAAGTTTGGGCGTGAGGTCGTCGTCAGACATGGTGACGCCGTCCCATCTCGCGATTTCGGCCAGAAACTGGCGGATTACCGCCGTTCACGTCCGACAGGTCTCGCGTCAACGCCGACCTGTCTCGTGAAAAAAGGATGTGCAGGCAAGGACTTATGCAGGGTCGCGAGACACTGCCTTTATCTTGTTTCTCCTTTCTTCCTCTCCTTCTCCCATCCCGGCCCAAAAAAAGGGGAGAGAAGCCGCCGAACCGACGCCGCCTCTCCCTGCCAAAACCGTCACGATCAGTGTGCATGGAGCATAGCCTCCCGCGCCCTGACCAGCGATCTGAACTGCCGACATCCCATCATGCCTCGGGCCTGACCATCGCCATCCACGAGCATGGTGGCACAGAACCACTGGCCATCGAGTTGCCCGCAGATGGCTATCCGATCAACTTCAAATTCCGCATCATCGATGCTCTCGTAAGCGCCAATCCAGCGCTCATCGACCCGGGCATCCCAGCGAAAATCCGCCTCCTCAGCCTCCAGGAACCGATGCACCAATGCTTCCCCGGCACCGTGTCCGAACTCCAGTTCCAGCCCAGCGGCCAGGGTTTCCAGAATGTGATCCGACGCCGTTCCGATGCTCTGAACCATGCCCATGATGACCTCCAACGCTTGTGTTCTCACCATCGAGAACGGCGTTTCGCGGACGGGCGGCGGAGTGGCTGTCATGGCCGCGGAGCGGAGCGAAGCGCAGCGCCGCGAAGCGGACGTGGGGGGAACCGATTTTCGCAGAAAATTGGGGGGTACCCACGGGCCTTGATAGCCGCTTTGCCGCCCGTCATACTGGGTCTGTCGAGACGAGCTTCCTCCCTCTCGGTCAGGCGCAACATCGCCTCAGTTCCCCTGCGAGAGTGCGATGAAAAGCGGCGATGTATTCTGGCGCGAAGCGGCTTCCGGGTTGGCCGTGGCATCGGCTTTCCTCACGGCAAATATGGTCAGCGGTGGCGTTGACGGGGCATTGATGCGGGTCGATGGCGCGACGTTTGCCAGATAGCCGACCGTCTCTACGGGAAGGGTGCTGCGGCCGGCGAGGTGCCGGGCATAGCGACCGGGACCGGCATTATAGGCGGCGAACAGGCCGGGATAGCCGAAGCGATCATACATCAGCCGCAGGTAGAAAGTGCCGGCAAGGATATTGTCCCGTGGATCATCGGGATCATGCCCGAGGTGAAGCTGTGCCCGCATCTCGGCCCAGGTGCCGGGCATCAACTGCATGAGGCCCATGGCGCCTGCGGCGGAGCGGATCGGACGTCTTCCGACATGCGTCCGCCCCCGACTTTCGGCCTGCATAACCCGCTCGATCCAAACCTCAGGAACGCCGAAACGAGCCGAGGCCTCGTTGATCAGCAATCGCCATTGCTCGACCGTCTGGGCAGGCGCGGGCGCGGCGCAGATCAGCGAGCCGACAGCCAGCGTCCATTTCAGCGCGCTCATAGCAGACGCGCCTTTCCGATCACATCGGCGCCATCTGTCACGCCGAAATAGCGGCCATCAAACGATGCCGGTGCGTCCATCAGGAGGAAGAGCTGGCGCCCGCGCAGCCTGACGCAGCCCGACCAGGCCGGCATCGGCCTGCCCCCGCCGTCCACGGTGCGACGTCCGGCAATGGGCCGTCCGTTGAGGAAAACCTCCTTGCCCAACGCGCAGACTTCATCACCAGCGACAGCCACGACACGCTTCACCAGCGGCACGTTTGAGGGCAGGTAGCGGCGCCGGGCGGCCATCTGCCGGATGCCGTGCGGGAGCCGGGCGATGACCATGTCGCCGGGCTCAATGTCGGCCCCCGGCTGGACCCAGTAGAGCCCGATCGGCGCGCTGGCGCTCGCATTCCAGAGGAGACGCGGGGCCGGAAAAAAGACCGTCGATGCGAGGACGACAACCACGCCTGCACCAACCAGGGCGATGCGTCGCCCAAGCCGCGCCCGCCGTACCGTCTCGGCGCGCAGTGCCTCACCCCAGGTAAGAAGCGGCGCGTCGCCAGCACTGGTCCGGCGCCGGCTCACGCCTCGAACTCCCGGCCGGCATGATCGCTCGACCAGCTATCGAGGTCGTCGATATGATATTGGACGAAGCGGCTATGGCGCCGGAACACCGGACCTTTTCCGTCCCGCCGGAGCCGCTTCAGCGTGCGGGCCGATATCTTGAGATAGGCCGCTGCCTGGTCGGTGTTGAGGAAGGGAGAGCCCCGCTTGGCGCGGTTGGCTCGTTGGATTTCATCGTCGTCCATATGCCCGTCATCCCGATGCGAGGCGACCGCGCGAGCGCGGACCGCGACACTGGACATGCAGGGGCCGACACCGCGTGAAGAGTGTCGGAAACGAGGATGAAAAATTCGACACCCCGAGCCGGGAAGGCCCCGCGCCGCCGGGCGCGGGGCTGCCGGGTCAACGGGACCAGATGAGCTTGTGCTCGCCCTCGTCCCCCTGGGTGAGGGTCGCGTAGATCGGCGCTGGGAAGGACGGATCGTCGAGCTTGAGGCTCAGATATTCGGCCCCGGTCTCGCGCGCGGCCTTGGTCCAGCCCGCTCCGAACTCGACGCCGCCGGCGTTGACGCGGTGGTCGGGAGCCTTGTCATTCTCGCGCTCGACCGGCCGAATGGTGGCCTTGACGCGAAGGGTCAGGGTGCGGATTTCGCCGGTGTAGATACCGTTCTCGCCGCGCGTGAAGCTACCAATCTGTGCCATCTTAGTTTCCTTTTTGCTTGCTCGATCGCCGCCCCATGCGGCCTCGATGGCAGTCGACCGGGCGACGGTCGGGCGACGCGCACCTGATCCGGGGTCCCCATTGCCAGGCGATGGGGTGGGCAGGCCGAAGCGGCAGCGGAGGACGGCGAAAGTCCGGGCTTCTTGTCTCGCGAGGAAGGCTCCCGGGCGAAGCCCGGGAGCCGGGGAAGAAGGTCGGCGCAGCCGTTGCGCGGACAAGGACGACCGGCGCCAGACCTGCCAGACAAGAGGTGCATTGGGGTGGCGATGAGTGCCGGGGAGCGCTGGCATCAGATGGAGATACGCACCGGGAACGGCATCGTGCCCGGCCTATTGTGCGCGCCGTCGCGTCAAGACCACCTGCCCCGTAGCGGTATTGACCGGGGGCTAGACGACCCGCCGCGCTGTCGGCTTCACCGTCGCGCAGGCGGGCGTACCATCCCGGCCCGTCCCGCAGACCCGGGTTTCGATAACGCCCCCTTGGGCCGCACGGTCCAGCATGTCCTGGCCGATATCGTGGATGTCGATCTTCATCCGGCGCGTCCAGGGCGAGCCCGGATCACCGGCCATTTGCCCGATCCGGACATAGACGAAGCGGCGCTCGGGGCCTTCTCGCCGAACCTGGTCGCCGAAGAATTTCGGGCCGGGCCCGACCCTTATCGCCAAGTCGAAGGCGAGCGGTTCACCCGCTTTCGAGCATTGGGGATCGAGCGGCCCGCCGTCCTTGGATTGAAGGCTGTGAGCCACACCCTCCACCGGTTCGTCGATCACGATTCGCATGCGGATTTCGGTCTGGTCAGCGCGCTTCATGCCGCGACTGTAGGGGCAAAGTCAGTGGGTTCAAAGACAGGCAAGCCAATGTCAGCGACGACATTGCCGCGTGGCCGACGCCGATCCGGCGGAGGCCACGCGGCGCGATTTTTTAGTCCCCGAAGGAGACGCGGGCGGATGCAATCCGCCCGCGTCCCGGGTCTCAGGCCGCCTCTGCGATCGGCTCCTGTCCGGCATCGATCCGCAGCTCGGCAGGCCGGGCCGCCTTGGCCTTGGCGTGGGCGGTAACGGTGCCCACGCCGCCCCGCTCGGTATAGGCAGAGGCAGGAAATGCCATCCAGCGGGGTACCCAGCGCTCAGCCTTGGTGCGACCATCCGCGCCCGAGAGATAGTCGGCGACGATACGCTTCAAGACCTTCGCCGTCTCACCCGCATTGGCGGCGGCGACCGTCTCGCCCGCCACCTCGGCGACGATCCGCGACAGGATTTCCTTGTCGCGAATGAGGTCGAAAAAGGCGCCATCAGCCTCCCACCAGTCGGCCATGTCCACGCCGACCTGCATCCCCACGGCTGCGACAGCGGCGCTGCCACTGGCCAGTGTCTCACCCATGACGACCGCGATGATCTCCATGACGCTTGTGTCGGGCAGTTCGATCAACCGATCGAAGATGCCCGCGACGCCATAGTCATGACCGTTGCCGCCTGCGACGGTCGGCTCCTCGGCGGCGAAGTTGAGCATATCGAGAATGGCGCGGCGGCGCTCGTCGAAGACGGTCTCGCCGCGACAGGTCTCGAGGCTTTCCCGAACCTCGTCATTGCGGGTGGACTGCGGTTCTGGCGATACACGCCACAGGTGCGACCCGCCAATGGCGTGGGCGACCATGAGCCGCAGGGCGATGCCGGGATGACCGAGCAAGGCAGCGCGGACGGCGGCATGCCGGTGCAAGTCGATATAGGCCTGCATGGTGGAAGTGATTTCGGGACGGGCGATCTTGGCGGGTTCAGGTCCGTCGCCTCTGGCGGCGCGTTGCGCCTCCTTGCGGGTCAGATAGCCTTCATGAAAGGTCACCTCGCCGGTCGAACGAACATCGACATAGACGCGCCCGCCCTTCCTCTTGGGGGCCTTCTCATATTCCCAACTGTGGAAATGAGCGGAGGGCGGCACGATGACGACATCGCTCCAGCCCTCCTCCAGATAGGCCGCGCGGCGCGCCTCGATCGCTGCATTCTGCGCCGCCCAGAAGCTATCAGCGTCCGCGAAATAGCGATCGTCGCCAAACAGGTCGGCAATGGTAGCGCCCTTGTATCCGTCGAGGTCGAACAACGCGACGCGGGACGGGATGGACTGGCCGCCAAAGAGCCATGCCTTCAACTGGTGGCCGGTCGGCACATAGGCATCGGGATCGTTGAACAGCGCCAGCCAGCTACGCTGCTGGCTCTTGCTGGCGAGCGTCAGGTGGCGGACGGTGACGCGGTCGATCTTCTCCGCCGCATAGAGTGACCGGATACGCGGGAGAAGATTGCCGAGCGCAAGGACGCGGCGGATGGAGAGGTCGGGAAGCCCGAAGGTTGCGGCGATGTCGTCCAGTTCGCGCCCCTCCTTCACCAGCCGGGTGAAGGTTTCCCATTGGGTCACCTCGTCGGCGTCGAGGCGAGCGAGGTTCTCGATCATGGATGCCTCGATGGCAGCAGCGTCGTCGGTTTCGGAGAGGATACGGCATGGTAGGGGTTCAGCCTCGCCGGTTTCCGAAGCCACGATCAGGGCGGCATGATAGCGCCGCGCCCCGGCGACGATCTCGAAATGCCCCTCGAAGCAGTTGGGTCGGACCAGCAGCGTCTGGATGACACCGCGCTTGCGGACGGTCGGCAGGATGTCGCTGACATCCGGGGCCCTCCGGCCGTAACGCATGTTGGTCTTGCTGACAGAAAGCTTGTCAGGCGTGATGAAAATAAGCGACATGGCACAACTCCTTTGGAGTGCCGGTCCCTCACACTTCGCGGCGTCGGGGGATCGGCTTTCAGATGGCGGCGAGGCGCGCCGCCCGCGCATCAACCGCCGTTCGGATCGTCCGAACGCTGCGGAAGTTCTGGCAATTCTCCGGTCTCGGAAGCGCGGCGCAGAAGGGTCTGCGCCCACAGGATGGACCCGGCCCGGCGTGACCATGCGGCCCAGACAGAGAGGGGATGCGGGCTATCGAACGCGACGTCGCGCTCAATGAACAGCCCATAGGGCAGGCGGATGGCTGAAAGCTCAGAGAGACGGAAATAGCCCATTTCCGGGCAACCAAAGCCAAGGTCGGCAAGGCCGAACATTGCGTCGCCATCCTCTGCCAGTTCGGAGGCGAGCCAAGTCGCGGCTCCAATCGGATTGAACAGCTTGATGACGGGCGGCGGATCGAACCGCTCACCCTTGGCTTCGCAGGCCCGGCGGGAAATGTCGTTTGCACGCAGCGCAAAGCGCAGTTCGTGGGGGAGGTCGATCATGCGGCCAGTTTCGCTTCTTCTCGCGCCGCCAGCGCTTCGCGATGCCGGGCAAGCAGCCAGTCCGCCGCCTTGCTCGCGGCGCTGGCGGCGCGAAAGATCGCGCGATTGTCCTCGCGCAGGACGGCCAGCCACGCGCCGATATAGTCGGCGTGGCGAATGGTCGGCTGGATGCCGAGCGCGGCGCAGAGGAAGGCCGAACCCATCTCGGCGACGAGTTCCTCGCGGGCATAGTCCTTGCTGCCGAAGCTGTTACGGAGGTCGCGTCCCAGCCGCTTGGCATGACCGGTCGCATGGGTCAGCTCATGCAAGCAGGTCCGGTAATAATTGACCTGCTCGAAGAAGGCGGGTTGCGGCGGCACCTGCACGAAGTCGGGGTCCGGCGCATAGAAGGCCTTGTCGCCGCCGATGCGAAACTCGACACCCGATGCCGCGATCACTTCCTCGGCAACCGGCACGATCTCGCGTTCGGGTAGCGGTGTGGGATCATCGGCAAGTCCGGCCTGGAGGCCCTCGCACTGGGCAACATTGAAGACGGTGAAGCGCTTGAGGAACGGCACCGCCTTGGGATCGCCACCCTCACGTGAGGCTCGTTCCTTCTCGGCCTCGGGCGTGAAGCGGTCGGCATAGACGACCGTCTGCCCGCGCTCGCCCTTACGGACACAACCGCCCGCCTCGAGCGCCTGCCGGAAGGTCACCCAGCTTTGTGAAGGCCAGCCATTCTCGATCACTGCGCCCCAGAGGATCAGCACATTGACGCCAGAATAGGGGCGGGACGTCAGCGCGTTGCGCGGCAGGCCGGGGTTGGTCGCGCCGTCCTTGCCCCACGGCTGGACCCAAGGCAGTCGCCCGGCTTCCAGTTCGGTGATGATGCGGGCCGTCACCTCGTCGTAAAGGTTGGCCCGGCTCTCTTCCTGACGATTGTCGCCAGCACCCTTTCCACGGGCACGACGCTCACGAGGTTCACGCATGGTCTGTCTCCTGCGCCACCCCAAAAAGCACAAGGCCTCCCCGCAAAGGCGGGGGTGGGCGGCACCGAGCGACCAAGAGGCCCGGCTCCAGCGGCCGGGGGCACCGTCAGGGCGGAACGGAAGTGAAGCACCCCAAGCGCAGCGCCGGGGTTGCCCCGGGCCGCGACGGGCCTAGCCGGAAGCGCCGCCCAAACCCGCCTATACGGGAGAGGCCAACAGACACGCCGCCGCGCCAGCGCGGCGACCACAGCCCATGCGCCAGCGATCGCAACCGCCAGGCCGAGACCCAAAGGGGCTCGGCGGCGAATGCAGTGAGCCGTAGAGCGCGATCGCGGCCATGCCGAGAGGCGCCCTACTGAATTTCCATCAAAGCTGTGTGGAATCAGGCGTTCCGACCGAAAGTCTCCAGGGCCGAACCAAGACCCTCTCCAACGATCCAGCGGGCGCGAGCCAGATGGCTTTCCCAGCACCTGCGCGCAGTCATGCGATCGGCAACGACATCAAGACCAAGGATCGAGCGCGCGCTTTCGGCCCAGCCCATGCCAGCCGTATCAGCATCGAGCAGTTCCGCATAAACCGGAAGGCTCTGCCGGTCATAGTCAGTCACCTGACCGCTTGGCGCTACATTAAGCAGCACAAGAAACTCCAAATGTGATGTTTGCTCATCAATTTGGAGACTATACGCCATGGCAAATCGGTTCACAAGCGGGCTCAACATGGATGATGTCGAGCCGAAAAACTCTGGCCCATAATTTACGGGTGCTTCGCGCTGCGAAAGGCTTGTCACAAGAAGCGCTCGCAGATGCCGCGATGATCGATCGCACTTACATTAGTGCGCTGGAACGTCAGAAATACAGCGTCACCATTGACCGGCTTGATGAGATTGCAAAGCCCCTCGGCGTCGAGACCCATGTCCTGCTTATGAAAGACCTTCCGGCGGACGCGCTGAAAAAATAACCGGTGGCTTCACCATTGCAGGACGGGCAATGGCCCCTGCCTGACCAGCTTCTCGCCCATCGCGACCAACCTGCGCATGGCGGACTTGCGACATTCTCCCGGGCCAGGCCATTCGCCGGGGGCCAGCAATTCGGTCGCCATTTCCCTGAGGGATGCGCCGTCCGCACGGGCATCGTGCGCGCGCAGCGCCATGACCGACCGGCTTATCCGCGATTGCCTCCTGACCGGTCCACAGGACGTCCCCTCGAGTCCGCGTTGGAGCCGCTGGATACAGTTCATTTGAACAGCCATCCGCTGGTCGCGCGCGAGCAGGTAGGTGAGACAAACCGGCCCCGACATTACGGACCCCGACACCACGTCCAGGCGAAATACCTCGCCATGGACCGTTACGCGGACGTGCTCGCCGCCCAAGCCCGGGAAAATGTGCGGATCGAAGCGCCGGACATCGACGGCATCCGACGCGGTCGTCGCATTCGCCAAGACTGACAGCACTCGCGGATCAGCGTCCGCTCTCCACATGGGAGCGGCACGGATGCAATCCACCCCTGGATCCTCAGGGAAAGTGAAGCCCCCAGTCATTGACCGCGCCAAATTCATGTGCGGACGTCCCTACAGTCGGGGCCTGAGCCTGGGCAAACTGCCGGTAGGCAGGATCCCGGCGCAACACTTCCCATGCGAGCGCGCCGCAACCAAGCGCTGGGATGGCACCATAGGCCGCCCTGTCGCGCCAGTCCGGCGAATATGTCGGCCCGCTCATCCTTTCCGCGCCTCAGCCCATCTCACCCATTTGCGAGCGCACGAACAATTGGGCGGCTTCGGCCTGGTCGGGCCGTAGCGCATCGATCGCAGGCAAATGATCGGGCACATCGTCCTGCAGTAGGATCGATGGGCATTGCCCCTCGACATTGCCGAGATTGGGGCGGTGCTGCGCATAGCCGACCAGCGCTGCGAGTTCCGGCGGGAAGCGCCGCGCGACCATCGGCGGATATACCAGCCATTGCAATTCGAAGGGCTTGAGCCAGCCGAGACAATAGCTGACGATGATCCCGCGCCTCGGCAACTGGCTGCTGTTGCCTCCGCCGCCGTGCAGCGTCGAGCCGAGAAACAGGAGCGCGTCGCCCGGCGCAACCCGCGGCACGATCGCCTCTTCCTCCGGCAGAACGGCCATATCCTGGTCGAAATGGCTGCCCGTCCAGAGGCGGGTGCCGCCATTTTCGCGCGTGAAGGTGGTCAACGGCCACATGACGTTCACCAGATATTCGAGCGTCCCCTTCGGCCCCTGCCACATCTCCTGGTCACGATGCGGCAGTTGCGGCAAAGCGCCGGGATGGATCTCGATCGCCTGGGTCAGGTTGAGCGCGATCCGTTCGCACCAGGGGAGCAACATGCGCTCGACGGTCTCTAGGATCAGCGGATGCATCACGAGGCGCCCGGCCAGCGGGGATCGCGTCAGGAGCGCACCGAAGCGGCGGGTGCGCGCTCCATAGAATGTGCCTTGGCACAAAGGCGTTCTTGTGAAAGGCGCCTCAAGGTCAGCCTCGAGCTTTTGCAGCACGGCCGGATCGAGCACGCGTTCGAGCACACACCATCCGTCGCGATCAAGAGAGGCGGCGCAGCTGTCGGCAAGGCTGGTCATGCCGGCACCCACTGGCTCTTGCCGCTATAGGTTCCTGTCCAGCCCAGTCGCGCGGGCGTCAGGGCGTCGATATGGACCATGAAGGCGCCCACCGAACCGCCGGGCATTCGCATCGCCGGCCCCAGCGGCTCGCCTCGCCAGCCCATGGCCAGCACTTCCTTGCGGAAGGCCTCGGGAAGAACGCCGGTATAGCGTTCGATACCCTGTTCCAGCGCGAAATCGACCATCGCCGAAATGAGGAGGTTCCGCAGCTCTCGCCGGCGCGCGGCGCCGTGGCGTTGCGGCAGGCAAAGCCGCGTGCTTTCCCAGATGGTCGGGCCGGTCGGTACGCCGCCAGGGCAGAGATGGGAGAACAGGTCGCCCAGCATGTGGGGACGAATTGTCGGCAGCAGCCGGATCGATGCTTCATGTGCGCCGCCATCATCGGCGGAAATGATGTATATCGTGCCGGGCGTGTCGAACTGGTCGATCTCGAACCGGCCCTGGACGATTGGCACGTCCCACCCGAACAGGTCGATGAAAAGACGTTTCCGATCGGCGAACATCGTCTCCAGAAGGCGGCAGTTCACAGGCTCTCGATGTTTTTCAATGATGTGGATCATGGCGTGCTCCCCTTTGGGTGAACACCAGCAAGGAAGCATGAAGCCGGCCCGAAAACAGGCCGGGCAATTACTCGGGTTGACGGCGTGAAAGCTCGGCCAGGCCGATCTCGCCGGCAAAGATGGCGCTGAAGACCAGTTCGGTACGGTCATGCGCGTCGAACAGCAGGCGCGCCTCCGTCAGATAGCCATCGACCGTGCGCGGGGTGAGCGAGAGCGCGCGGGCGATCTCCTTGTTCGAATAGCCGCGCCCAGCGAGAACGACACAATCGCGTGGCCGGGGACGAAGCCGCGGTCGAGGGCCCGGCGCGGACATTGCGCCCGTCTGGATACGCCGTGCCGCCTGAAATGCGAAAATCCCGAGCATCTGCGCCATGCCGACATAGGATTTTGCCCGCTTTGGCGCCCGCGTGCCAGCGAAGGTGCAGGAGCCCATGCATTCGCCAAGGCTCCAATAAGGCACGGTTATCCCCTCGTTCAGCCCTGCATTGGCGCCAAGGGCAATGCTTTCCCGGTCGCGGCGATCCATTGCGATGATGCCGGGAAGTTCGGACCAGCGAAACGCCCGCTGTGCAAAGATACAGCCACGAATCACTGGATCGCGGCGCCATATTCCCTCACCGATGAGGCGATCCTCGATAGCTGCCGGATAGTCGAGCAACTTCACGCGATCGGCCGGTTCGCCCCGCAGGTCGTCATGATGGATAAGGGCATAGTAGCGGAAGCCCAACTCACGGGTCATCGCGTTCATCAGCCCCGCGAGTTCATCACGTTCGGACACCCGGGCCAGGGCTCGCAATATCGTATCGGTTGCGGCAACGCAGGAGGCCAAGCCGAACCGCGCCTCGTCGGCATTTCCGGCCATCGAACCTCCTCGCTCGTTGCCGGCCGTGACAAACGGCGGCTACTACGCCTCTCCAAAGGGGAGCATCGGGCTTAGCCGCACACATCCCCATGTTCGGACCAGGATGGGAATGTCCACCGCGGCATCCCCTCTACCTCTCTGGATCCAAAGCTGTCGGGCACGATGTCCCGGCGGCCGCGCATGGTCGGGCTCGACCCGGTGCGAGCGCGACCGGCAGATCGATTTCATTCTGTCCAAGGATCGCAAGAAGCGAGCGCCACCACGTCCTCGACGGAGAGCAAGGTCGGAGGAGAGAGGGGAAATTCGCCTGCGGCCGTCAAGGTGAGCAAGGCCCCGACATGCGCTGCAATGGCCGCGACAGAATAGGCTGTGGGAAATGCATCGACGGTCTCCATCGCCGTGGGTGGGAAATAGCGTGCCCGGAAGCTGGGCTTGAAAACCGAATCCCAGATATTGAGGGATTGTCCGCCAGTTTCCGACTTCCCGCTGAAGATGGCGTAGCTCGGCAAGGCTTGCGGGCGATCCACGAGCGCGCGATGCACGAATTCGTCCAGCTTCTCGAGCACGATGCTTTCGGCGCCAGCGTCACGAACCTGCCGCGCCGAAGCGAAGAGAGCGTGCGCGCCGTCGAGCGATCCGCCTACCCTGGCACCGCCGCCGCCCTGCGGCGTATAGCCCAGATGGGCCATGACCCGGAAGCCTTCCCGCGTCAGCCGCTCGATGGTGGCGACGACAGCCTCGGAATGGACCTCCAGCTTGACGACGTCGGCGCCGGCCCGCCGCATCTGGTCGGCGCTGCGGACCGCGATCTCGCCGTTGGCGACCGAGCCGTCCGGCATGTCGCCAACAATATAGGGTGTTTCAGCGGGAAAGAGTTGCCTTGCGCGATGCGAGACCTCCTTGACCAGGCCCGCCATGATTTCGAGGAACAGGGCTTGTTCGCCCCTCGCCAGCCGGGTGCTGTCACGCCCGAGATGCGTCATCAGATAGGAATCGGAGACCATGAGGCAATCGAGCCGAACGCCCATCTGGAGGACGGGACTGCCGGCCATGGCTTGAGCCACCGCCTCAACCTCATAGTCGCGATAGAGATTAAGCTTGATCGGACGGCGGCTGTCACCCTGGTGACCACGAGCGGGCGCGAGGGGTTCGGACATCAGCATCTTGGTTCTCCTTGTGAGGTGCGGCGGATCTTTCGGATGGCGGCGGCCTTCATTTGAGTGCGGCGGAGCGGGTAAACGGCTCCATGCCGCGCAGCAGCATGACCATCGCCGCGGTCATCGCCCCGCACAGCGCGGCGGCGAAGAACAGCGGGCCCACCCCGCCCATGGCCGCGATCATGCCGCCGCCTACGCTGGCGACGATCGTCGCCAGCTTGGCGCCGCTGTCGAACCAGCCGAATGTCCGACCCGCACTGGCATCCTCGATCGTCTGGGCGATCAGCGCATTGAGGCTGACATAACCCAGCGTCATGCCGACCCCGAGCAGCGCCCGAGCCATCGCAAAGACCGGCAGCGACGAGGTGAGCGCCTGCACCGCGAGCATGCCGCCTACGATCAGGCATCCGGCGGCGAACCAGGGAGCGGGATCGCGGTTGCGCAAGTGTCGCCCAAGCGGAATGCAAGCGAAGAGGTAAACGATGTGGGGCAGGCCGAAGAGCCAGCCGGCCGTGCCCGCGCCGACGCCGAATGCCTTCATGCTGTAGGGCACGAGAAACGGAAAGGTGGAGATCATGGCGAGCGTGAAGCCGGTCTGCCCGGCCATGATCGCGCCGCGCGACAGCACTTGCCCACCAAAGGGCTTCGGCGACTCGCTGCCTGCGGCCGGGGCGGATTTGGGCGGGCCTTTTGCTGGCAGGGGCAGCAGCATCAGGACGGCGACCAGCGGCAGCAGCGCCACTATGAGATAGACATTTTGCGGGTCGATATGGCGGTCGATGAGAAAACCCACCGCCGCCGGGGCCAGGATGAGCGCGAGCCGCGCGCTCGCCTGCGTCAGGTTCAGGGCCTGCGACAGTTCCTCGCGCGGCAGGGCTTCCGACAGATAAGCATTGCTGGCCGAAAAGGTACCGCCAAGTAGGCCCTGTAGGCAGAGGGCGACCATGAACATCGGCAACGACCCGGCGAAGCCCGCGACAAGAAAGCTCACGGCCAGCCCGATCTGCGCGCGCAACAGAAGCGGCTTTCGGCCCCACCGGTCGGCCATGCGGCCCCACAGAGGCGCGGAGATGGCAAGGCATGCGGTTGGGACGATGTAGAGCCAGCCGATCAGGCTCTCGTCAGCGCCGGGCGCAATCCCGACAAGGATGAGGCCCAGGAATGGCGGCAAGCCCATCGGACCGAACGCGCCCGCGAAATGGCAGGCGAGAACGGTGGCCTTGATGCGGCCCGGGCTCATCTCTCGCTCTCGGGAAGGAGAAAATTGGGCGCGCTATGCCCATAGGCTTTATTGACGTCGGCGGCGCCAATCGCCCCGCGCGTCTCCAGGGTCGCGGCGCGCAGAAGATATTTGATCGGGAAATGGCTCGCTTCCAGCAACGCGGCGCGCAGCGACCCGATGGCGACGCCTTCACCCTCCAACCTGGCGAACTGCCGCTCGACGGCCCTGCGCAACAGATAGCGATAGGCGCGGGATCTGTTCAGATGACGGCCGATCCCCTCGATGACCGCTCCCAGATTGAGCTGGATCGTGATGGTGACCAGCATCTGCGCGATAGCGGCGGGATCAGCCTGGGTGATGCGCGCGTCCTGTAGCCTGCCGGTCCAGGCATCCGATCCGGGAAAGGCCGATTTGAGCGCGGCAGCATCGATCCGGGGCGAATCATTGTCCTTGAGCAGCAGTCGCAGGCCATCCCCGCGTCGATCGAAGAGCAGGACCGAGTTCTGCTGGTTGGCTTCCAGTTCGATGCCGTAGCGCGCCGCCAGCCGGAGGTGAACGCCCAGGAGGAGATCGCAAAATTCATCGATAAAATGGGCGACGTTGCCGCCATAATAGTCGTCGACCAGATGCAGAGCGTAGGGACGGCCATCGGGCATCGACGCCATCAGCGCTGCGACCGGCACCGGTTCGCAACCGTCGAGGTCTTCAGGATAGCGGCGGATGATGTAGGCCAGGAACCGCTCCCCGCCATGATGCGCCCCGCCGCTCTCGTCGGTCAGGAGCAATTTTGTCCGAAGCGCCTCGTCATCCGCGCGGATCGCCTCCAGCAGCGAATGGACGACATGGCCGTCATTGATCGTACCGGACTTGATCGCGCGCAGATTGAGGCGGCCGAGCGTGCTGATCGCGAGCGGCAGCTTGATATGAAGGCCGGGTTCCTCGACCACTGCCAGAGCCCGCACCGAGAGTGTGGGCACGACTTCGAGATAATCCAGCGGCGCCATGTGGGCGTGGTCGATCATCCCGGTCTCGGCCAGAATCCGATCCATTCTCTCGCCACGCATGAACGGATGGACGGGCAGAAGCGCATGCGTATCTTCCAGCGCCGGGTCGAGGCCGACATCCGCGAAAGACGGCCATAGGGCGGGCACCTCGCCTTGTGCCGACAGGCCATCCCTTGGAAGGGCAAGCCAGGCCAAGCGAAAGACCTGCTGATATTCCGGGCCGTAGGCGATAAGATCATCGGCGGCAAAGCCGTGCTTCGCCCGTGCCGTGGGATAGAAGGGGTGATCGAGGAAGGACGCCAGCCGATCATTGGCAAGCATCGCCCTATGCCATTGGGGATGGCTCGCCAGCCGGGGTTCGGCCGGCGAGGTGCTATGCCGGGCGGCATCGCAGATCGCACCCTGCTCGATCGCAGCCTGGCATTCGGCAAGAAAGGCCGAGACATTGGCGCTGTCTTCGCCTTCCAACCCGGCCTTCATGATTTCGAGGAATTCGGTGATGCTGTCGATGAGGCGCGCGCCTTGGTGGGCGACATGAACGAAGGGCGGGGCAGCGACGCGCCATGCCTGCATGAACCCGTCGGGCTCGACCGGCAGGAAGAGCGTGCCGCCATCGGCGGCCTCATGGGCGAGGTAATGCTCCGTTTGCGCGAACAGCCTGTCGAAGGGCGCGCTCTTGGCAGGAACAATCTTGCCGAGCGCGATCCCCCGATAATTTTCGCGCAGGAAGCAATCCGCCACGCGCCTCAGGATATAACGGCCGTGATCCCGGACCGATGGTGCGGGTTTGACAGCGGTAGCGATGTTCATGCGTTTTTCTCCTGAAGGCAGCGTGACCGGAAGGCGGGCTAGTCGATCGCGTATCGCAATGTGAGCATCGCCGAGCGCGGTGCGCCCGGCATGTTGAGGTTCCCAACGGTACCGTGGCCCGACACGAAATAGTCGCGGTCGAAGATGTTGCGGATGTTGAGCTGCGCCTTGAGCTTGCCCAGGCGAGCCCATGCCATCGCATCGGCGGTGATATATTCCGGCAGGACCACGCTGTTCGCGAGGTTAGCCTGGCGATCGCCCACATAGTTGACGCCCCCGCCTAGGCCGAAGCGATCCCCGAAGCTGCGCATCAGCCAGAGGCTCGCACTGTTCACCGGCGTCAGCGTGGGTCGGTTGCCCTGGATGGGTACGCCTGAATCGAGCGCCGGCGACCTGGTGATGCGCGCATCGAGATAAGCATAGCTGGCGATCGCCTGCCATCCTTGCGACAATTCGAGCTGCGCCGAAATCTCGATTCCCCGCGTTCGCTGAACGCCGACCGGCACAACCCTGAGCAGGATAGGGTCGGTCGCCTTGATGTCGGAGCGCTTGAGGTTGAAAGCCGAGATGGTCGTCGACAGCTTGCCGTCGAACAGATCGAACTTGGCTCCGATTTCGCGGTTGATCGTCTTTTCCGGCGCGATGTCCGCGCTGCTCGTCGAGAGCGCGAATGTCTCGCCGGAGGGCTGATAGGACTTGTTCCAGGAGACATAATAGGACTGGGCCGGGGTGGGCTGCCAGACGAGGCCGATTCGGGGGCTCCAGAATGTGTCGGTTCGCGCGAGATCGGGCTGTCCAGCTATCCGCTGGTGGACCTCCTGCCGGAACCGGTCATAGCGCAGGCCAGCCAGCGCCTTCCAGTACTCGCCGAGGGAGATCATGTCCTGGGCATAGAAGCCGAGGGTCTTGTAGTCTGCCGTCCGGTGCGTGCCCGGAGTGCCGGCGACTTCCAATGGCAGGACCGGAAGCACCGGATCGAACAGATCGACAGTGGCGA
>Ga0157372_10000909_pt1 | contig 32178 bp, 31 predicted proteins | sample C55metaG_FD_115307 | JGI IMG/M metagenome (GOLD analysis project Ga0157372, IMG submission 115307) | Corn rhizosphere microbial communities from Kellogg Biological Station, Michigan, USA - C5-5 metaG | ecosystem: Host-associated > Plants > Roots > Rhizosphere > Soil | place: USA: Michigan...
GGCCGTCGAGGGCCGCGGAGCGCCCGGGGAAGTGCTGGCGGGACCCGCAGGGCGGCTCGTGGTCGCATGCGGGGAGGGGGCGCTGGAGCTCCTGCAGGTCCAGCGGGCGGGTGGGCGCCGTACCGCCGGCGGCGACTTCCTGCGCGGCGCCGGGCTGGCCCCGGGCACGAGCTTCGATCCGGCGCCCGCCGGGGTCGCCGTTCGCGGCTAAGTCGTTGTTTGCAGGAGAAATCCTGCACGCGGATGTGTGATTCTCGACGTAGCCGCAGGCGGCTATTAGTGATACATTGGAGTCGCTCGAAAAGTGTGGCCTTCCTGCCACACTTGTTGCACAATTACCGAACGCGTCGCGACTTTTCGGACCCGGCCGCGCCCATGACATTCGCGCCATTGCACTTCATCGCATCGTTGCCGCTCGCCAGGAGCGCATCGCGCTTCGCGCGATGGATGCGTGCATGCGCGTTCGCATTCACCGCGCTCACGTTGCTGCCTGCGCACGCCGAAGGCATCGACGTGAAGTCCGCCGCGCTGGTGCAGGACGACGATGGCTGGCACCTCGACGCGCAGTTCGACGTGCAATTCAGCCCGCGCCTCGAGGAAGCGGTGAACCGCGGCGTGCCGCTGTACTTCGTGGTCGAGTTCGAGCTCTCGCGGCCGCGCTGGTACTGGTTCGACGAGAAGCCGATCCAGCTCACGCAGACCTACCGCATCACGTACACGCCGCTGCTGCGCCAGTATCGCCTCTCGATGGGCAGCGCCTACCAGAACTTCACGCGCTTCGACGAAGTGACGCGCGTGCTCTCGCGCATCCGCGACTGGCATGTCGCGGACAAGGGGGCCATCAAGCTCGACGGCCCCTACCAGGCCAGCGTGCGCATGCGGCTCGACACCGCGCAGCTCCCGAAGCCGTTCCAATTGAACGCGATCGCCTCGAAGGACTGGGCGCCCGCCTCGGAGTGGTATCGCTGGTCCATCGATAATCGATGAGGGCCCTGATATTCCTGTGTGTGGTCACCGGCGCCGCGCTGGTGTACCTCATGTCGGAAGCGTCGTCGAACAACGCCTTCTTCGCCCAGAACTACAAGCTTCTCTTCTACCTGGGCCTCGGGCTCGCGATGGGGCTGGGCAGCCTCATCGTCTACCAGCTGCTGCTCCTGCGGCGCAAGCTGCGCGAGCGCGTGTTCGGCTCCAAGCTCACCCTGCGGCTCATGGTCGTCTTCGCCCTGATGGCGTTGATCCCGGGCGGCCTGGTGTACGCGATCTCCTTCCAGTTCCTGCAGCAGTCGATCGAATCGTGGTTCAACGTGCGCGTGGACGAGTCGCTCAATCGCGGCATCAGCCTCGGCCAGCGCGTGCTGCAGAACTCGCTCAAGGAGCTGAACGAGAAGGCCGAGGCGATGGCGCAGTCGCTCGCCTCTTCGACCGGCTCCGAGGCGGCGACCCTCAACCGGCTGCGCGAGCAGCACTCGATCGAGGAGGCGACGCTGCTCACCTCGCGCGGGCGCATCGTCGCGCAGTCCGGCTCCGAGCCGGTGGCGCTCCTGCCGGACCTGCCCTCTCCCATCGTGATGCGCCAGGTCCGCGCCCAGCAATCGGTGCGCTCGATCGAGTCGATTCCCGATCGCGGGCTCTTCCTGCGCGTGATCGTGCCGGTCAACAAGCTCAGCATCACCGACGACATCCGCGTGCTGCAGGTCCTGCAGCGCGTGCCCTCCGCGATCGCGAAGGACGCGGAGATGGTCGAGGCCGGGTACAAGGACTACCAGCAGTTGCTGCTCGCCCGCGTGGACTTGAAGCGCATCTTCGGGCTCACGCTCACGCTCGCCATGCTGGTGACGCTCTTCTCGGCGCTCGCGCTCGCCTTCCTGCTGTCGGAGAAGCTGTCCGCGCCGCTCTCGGCGCTGGCCGAGTCGACGCGAGCCATCGCGAAGGGCGACTACTCGAAGCTCAACCCGGTCAAGAGCCGCGACGAGTTCGGCGTCCTCACGCAATCGTTCAACACGATGACGCGCCAGATCGCCGAGGCGACCGACGCGATGGAGCGCAACCAGCGCCAGCTCGAGAATGCCAAGGCCTACCTCGAGAGCATCCTGTCGAACCTCACCTCGGGCGTGCTCACGCTCGACGAGCGCCTCGCCGTGCGCACGATGAATGCCGCGGCCGCCCAGATCCTGGGAGTCGCCGAGCAGGCATTCCACGCCATGAAGCTCGCCGAGTGGCCGCGCGCGGAGCCCGCGGTCGCCCCCTTCGCCGAGGTCGCGCTCAACCGCTTCAACACGCCGGGCAAGGACGAGTGGGAAGAGCAGCTCGAGTACCGGCGCTCGGACGGGCAGCGCACGCTCCTCGTGCGCGGCAGCCGGCTCGATACCAGCGAGCCGGGCTATGTGCTGGTGTTCGACGACATCACCCACCTCATCCAGGCGCAGCGCGATGCCGCGTGGGGCGAGGTCGCGCGACGCCTCGCGCACGAGATCAAGAATCCCCTCACGCCGATCCAGCTCTCGGCCGAGCGGCTGCAGCACAAGCTCACGCCGAAGCTGCCGGAGGCGGACGCGGAAATGCTCAAACGCGCGACCGGCACGATCGTCTCGCACGTGGCGGCGCTGAAGGGCATGGTCGACGACTTCACGCAGTACGCGCATGCCTCGCGCATGAACGCCCGCGCCGTCGCGTTGAACGACCTCGTGAAGGAAGTGCTCGTGCTCTACGAGTCGATGGGCGTGGCGATCGAGGCGCGGCTCGCCGACAACCTGCCGCTCATCCACGCCGACCCGGGCATGCTGCGCCAGGTGCTGCACAACCTCTTCCAGAACGCGATCGACGCGCTCACCGGAGTGGACAATCCGCGTATCCTCGTGAGCACGACGCTCGGCACGGGAGGCGTGCTCATCACGGTGCGCGACAATGGAACCGGCATCGCCGAGGGCGTGATGGGCCGCATCTTCGAGCCGTACGTGACGACCAAGCCGAAAGGCACGGGCCTGGGGCTCGCCATCGTGAAGAAGATCGTGGACGAGCACCATGGGCGTATCCTTGTCGAAAACGTGAAGCCCCATGGCGCGAACGTGAGCATCGTGCTGCCGTTGCGCGCCGCCGCCTGAAACACCCATAACGCATGTCAGCAAACCAGATCCTCGTCGTCGACGACGAAGTCGGCATCCGCGAGCTGCTGTTCGAGATCCTCCGCGACGAGGGCTACGGCGTTCGCCTGGCCGAAAACGCGCAGACCGCCCGCTCCGCGCGCAAGGAGATGCGCCCCGACCTCGTCCTGCTCGACATCTGGATGCCGGACATCGACGGCATCACGCTGCTCAAGGAATGGGCGGCGAGCGGCCAGCTCACGATGCCGGTGGTCATGATGTCGGGGCACGGCACCATCGATTCCGCCGTCGAGGCGACCCGCATCGGCGCGTTCGACTTCCTCGAGAAGCCGATCAGCCTGCCGAAGCTCCTCGCCACCGTGGGCAAGGCGCTCGCGGGCGGCCGCGTGCTGCCGAAGACGGGGCTCGCGCTGGTGAACCTGGGACGCGCGCGCGTGATGCAGGAGCTGCGCGCACGCCTGGACCAGGTCGCGCGCCTGCACACGCCGGTGCTCCTCGTGGGCGAGCCGGGCTGCGGGTTCGAGGTCTGCGCACGCCACCTGCACCTCGCCAACACGCCGTGGGTCGCGCCCGAGGACACGGAGTGGCTCGCGACCAATCCCTTCGAGCCGCTCACCGAGGCGCGCGAGGGCACGCTCTTCCTCTCCGAGATCGGCCTGCTCTCCAAGGCCGAGCAGAAGGGCCTCACCCAGCTGCTGGCGAAGGTCGACAAGTTCAATGTCCGCCTGGTCTGCGCGACGACCGAGGCCCTCACGGCCATGGTCGAGGACGGCCGCTTCGACGCCGCGCTCTACAACCAGCTTTCGGGGCTCACGATCCGCGTGCCCTCGGTCGCCGACCATCCGGAGGACATTCCGGACATCGCCGGCACGATGCTCACACAGCTCGTCGACGCCAACGAGGTGCCCTTGCGCAGCGTCACGGTGGGCGCGCTCAACGCCATGCGCAACCTCGACTGGCCCGGCAACCTGCCGGTGCTGCAGAACGTGGTGAAGACGCTCGCCCTCACCGCGCTCGGCGGCGAGATCTCGGGCGACGACGTGAACCGCGTCGCGCGCGAGTTCAACCTCGGCCCGCGCGAGCAGGCGACGACCGAGGTCGGCGTGTCGCTCGACCTGCCGCTGCGCGACGCGCGCGAGCAGTTCGAGAAGCAGTATTTCCTGCACCACATCCGGCGCGAGGACGGCAACATGTCGCGCGTGGCCGACCGCGTCGGGCTCGAGCGCACGCACCTCTACCGCAAGTTGAAGCAGCTCGGCATCCGCCCCTCGGGCAAGACCGACGACGGCGCCGCCTGAGCGGCGCTACGCGCGCTCGAGCTTCCCCAGGCGCACGGCCGTGAGCCCCGTCTTGATGTTGTTCGGCACGGGCATCACGAGCACGCAGTTGTCATAGGGCGCGAGCACCGGCTGCTCGCCGTCGTAGGCGATCACGTCGCCGCGGCGCGGCACGATCTCCAGGCCCGTGAACGCCTTGGCGAAGCGGAACGAGGGCGTGCTCGCGATGACGGCCTCGGTCACCTTGATGAGCTTCTGCGCCGGCACCGGCGCCTGGATCTGCGAATCGGCGAGGGCCCGGTCGACCACGTCCACGCGACGCAGGAAGCGCCACACCGTCTGCCACGCGACCCGCTCGGCCGCGAGCTCCCAGTGCTGGCCGCACTCCACGAGCAGCGAATTCTTCGGGCTGCCGGGGTCGCCGAAGCCGCCGTAGTCGCGCATGCGCGTGCCGTTCGCGTGCCCGGTATCGCTCACGATGTGCTCCGGCACGCCCACGTCGAAGGCGAAGCGGATGCCCTTCTCGAGCGGCCCGCAGATCATGACCGGCGGGCTGGGCTCGAGCATGCTGTGGATGTCCAGCAGGAAGTCGGCCTGCTCCACGAAGGGGCGCAGCTCGCGCGCGCGATCGAGCTCGACGCTGTGGCGCGGGCCGTCGAGGGTCGCCGGGGTCCAGACGCGATTGAAGTCCTCGTCGATGAAGCGGCTCGCGTAGGGGTTGCGCGGATCGAAGCGCTGGAAGGCCTGCACGTTGTTGAACGAGAGGGTGAGCTTCCCGCGCGTGGGCCGCACGTTCATCTTCAGCAGCCGGTCGAGCGCGATGGCGCCGCAGATCTCGTTGCCGTGCGTGAGCGCGTTGATGAGCGCGTGCGGGCCGGGCTTGCCGCTGTCGAAGGTATGGATCCACTCGACGCCCGTGTTCGAGCGGCGGTAGGGCGTGAGGTCGGGAGCCTGCAGTTCAATGGCGATGGACATGTTCAGTGGCGGTGGTGGTCGTGATCGTGGGCATGGCCGTGGTCGTGGTCATGGTCGTGGTGATGATGCTCGTGGCCGTGATGGTCGCCGTGGTGGTGGCCGTGGCCGCCATGCTCCTCGGCATAGTCTGCAACCTGGCGCACGAGCCGGTCGAGGTTGCGTTGCAGCTCGGCGAAGCCGGCGTTCCTGCCGCGCGTGCGCTCGTCCATGTAGAGCCGGCGGTTGACCTCGATCTGCAGGCTGTGCCGGCCGGCCTTCGGATCGGAGAACGCGCGCACGAGCTCGACGCCCTTGTAGGGGTCGTTCACCTTCACCTCGTAGCCCATGCCCTTCAGCGTGTCGCGCACGAACGCGGTGAACTGCGCGTCGCACGTCGTGCCGTCGCGGTCGCCGAGCACGAAGTCCGCGCGCGCCTTGCCCGGCCCTTCCTCGGAGATGCGCCCGCTCATGGCCGGCATCGAATGCAGGTTGAGATGCCATACGGTGCCGAAGTGGTCGTGCGCCGCATCGAGCGCGTCCTTCACGGCACGCTGGTAGGGCTGGTGGTACTTCACGATCCGCTGCTTCACCTCGTCCACGGAGAGCTTGCGCGCGTAGATGGGCTGTCCCGAATCGAGCACGCGCCAGATGAGCCCGATGCCGAGCTCGGTCTTGCGCGTCGCGATCGCGGGCCCCGGCCACGCGCCTTCGATGAGGGAAGCATCGATGTCGAGGAGCGACCGGTTGGGATCGATGTAGCTGCGCGGGAAGCGTGCCGCGATGAGCGTGGCCCCATGGTCGGGACCCGAGGCGTACAGCTCGTGCACGTAGCTGTCCTCGGCCTGGCGCAGCAGCTCGAGGGCCACCGCCGGGCGGAAGTCGTCGGGATATTCCGTGCCGCTGTGCGGCGAGTCGAGAACCAGCGGCAGGTGTCGCTGTCGCGGCGCGGTGAGGTCGAAGGCGGAAGTCATCTATCTCTCGTTCAGGTGGCAGGCGGAAACGTGGCCTTCCCCCACCTCGCGCAACGCCGGGGCCTCGTGGCGGCAGCGTTCGAAGGCGTGGGGACAACGCGGGTGGAAATGGCAGCCGCTCGGCGGGGCGAGGGGCGACGGGATCTCGCCGCGGATCGGCACGAAGTTGCGCCGCCGCAGGTCCATGCGCGGCAACTCGTCGACGAGGGCCCGGGTGTACGGATGGTTCGGCGCGGCGAAAAGATCCGCGGCGCGCGCGGACTCGACGACGCGCCCGAGATACATCACCACGACGCGATCGGAGAGATGGCGGATCACGCCGAGGTCGTGGCTGATGAAGAGATAGGTGAGGCGCAGCTCCTCGCGCAAGCGCGCGAAGAGGTTGAGCACCTGGGCCTGGATCGACACGTCGAGGGACGCGACCGCCTCGTCGCACACCAGGAAGCGCGGCTCGACGGCGAGAGCGCGCGCGATGCCGATGCGGCTTCGCTGGCCGCCGGAGAACTGGTGCGGGAAACGCCGCATCGTGGCCGGATCGAGTCCCACGCGCTGCAGCACGCCGGCCACGTACTCGTCGCGCTCGCGCCGGCGCACGAGGCCATGCACGGCCGGAGCCTCGCCCACGATGTCCACGATGCGCATGCGTGGATTGAGCGATGCGAAGGGATCCTGGAAGATCATCTGCACCGCGAGGCGTTCGCGCCGGTCGCGCCCCGAGTCGAAGTCGGCATAGGGGCGGCCTTTCCAGAGGCGCTCGCCGGCGCTGGGCGAGAGGGCCCGCGCCACGATGCGGCCGAGCGTCGACTTGCCGCAGCCGGACTCGCCGACCAGGCCCACGACCTCGCCCTCGCGCACGGTGAGATCCACCCGATCGAGCGCGTGGACGGCCGGCGCCGGCGCCGCCGGCCGCAGCAGGCGCGTGGCACGCTCGGCAAGGTCCAGCGTGCGCTCGAAGCGCTTGGAGACGGCGCGCAGCTCGACGAGCGGGGCCGGCAGCGCGCTCATGCGAGCGGGTGGGCGCAGCGCACCCGGCGGGTCCCGAACGATTGCAAGGGCGGCTGCGTGCGGCATGCCTCGGTGGCGCGGCCGCAGCGCGGGCGGAACGGGCAGCCGTCGAGCGATTGCAGCGGCGACGGAGCCATGCCGGGAATCTGCGGCAGCGGCCGGCCCGGAGCGTTGCGGCCGGGCACCGACTCGAGCAGTCCGCGCGTGTAGGGATGCAATGGACGGTCGAGCACCTCGTCGACGCTGCCGCTCTCGACGATCCGTCCCGCGTACATCACGCACACGTCGTCGGCGAGGCCGGCGATCACGGAGAGGTCGTGGGTGATCCAGATGAGGGCGGTCGCGCTCTCGCGGCAGAGCTTCTGCATCTCGTACAGGATCTGGCCCTGGATGGTGACGTCGAGCGCCGTGGTGGGCTCGTCGGCGATCACCAGCGCGGGGCGGTTGAGGAGCGCGATGGCGATCGCCACGCGCTGGCGCATGCCGCCCGAGAGGTGGTGCGGATACGCACGCAACCGCTCGTCGGGGGCGGCGATGCCGACCTTCGCGAGCGCCTCACGCGAGCGGTCGCGCGCCTCGGCGCGGGAGACCGCGTGATGAGCGCGCACGGCCTCTATCATCTGCGTGTCGATGCGCAGGACCGGGTTGAGCGTCATCATCGGGTCCTGGAAGATCATGGCGATGCGGTTGCCGCGCAAACCGCGCCACTGCGCGTTCGACAGGCCCACGAGGTCGCGCCCTTCGAAGCGGATGTGGCCGCCGACGATGCGGCCGGGCGGGTCGACGAGGCCGAGGATGGAGTAGCCGGTCATCGACTTGCCGGAGCCCGATTCGCCGACGAGCCCCAGGATCCGGCCGCGCTCGAGCGAGAAGCTCGCGTCGTCCACCGCCTTCACCACGCCGGCCTTCGTGAAGAAGTGCATGCGCAGGCCCTCGACCTCGAGCAGCGGCGCGCTCATCGCGAGAGCCTCGGATTCAGCACATCGCGCAGCTGGTCGGCGACGAGGTTGATCGCGATGATCGTGAGCATGAGCGCGACGCCGGGGTAGAAGCTGATCCAGTACTTGCCCGAGAGGAGGTACTGGAACCCGTTGGCGATGAGGAGCCCGAGCGAGGGCTCCGTGATCGGCAGGCCCAGGCCGAGGAACGAGAGCGTGGCCTCGAGCGCGATCGCGTGCGCGACCTGCACGGTCGCCACCACGATGAGTGGCGGCAGGCAGTTCGGCAGCAGGTGCCTGAGCACGATGCGCGCGCGCGAGAGGGCCAGCACCTCGGCGGCCTCGATGTACTCCTTCTGCCGCTCGACCAGCGCGGACGAGCGCACCGTGCGCGCGTAATAGGCCCATTGCACGGTGACGAGCGCGACCACGATCTTGCCGACGCCCTGTCCCAGCACCGCGAGCAGGATGAGCGCGATCAGGATGGAGGGAAACGAGAGCTGCAGGTCGACCACGCGCATGACCACGGCGTCGACCCAGCCCCCGAAGTACGCCGCCGCGAGCCCGAGCACGAGGCCGAGCGCCAGCGCGCACACCACGCTGCTCACGCCCACGCCGAGCGAGATGCGCAGCCCGTAGAGGATCGCCGAGAGCATGTCCCGGCCCTGGTCGTCGGTGCCCAGCCAGTGCACCGTGCCGTTCATCGAGGCCTCGCCGGGTGCCAGCTTCGAGTCGAGCACGTCGAGCTGCGAAAGGTCGTAGGGGTTCTGGGGCGAGATCCACGGCGCCGTGAGCGCGGCCAGCGCGATCGCCACGAGAAGGGCCAGGCCCACCAGGGCAAGGCGGCTCTCGGCGAAATCCGCGAGGATGCGCCTCCACGGCGACTGCACGCCGACCGGCGCTGTCGTGCCCGTGGCGGCGGCCTCGGCCGCGGCGGCCACCAGGTCGCGCGTGGCCTCGTTCATCTCAGTGCGCTCCGGCCGTCGCCCCGCCCAGCCGCACGCGCGGGTCGAGCAGGGAGTAGAGGACATCGACCGCGAAGTTGATCACGACGAAGATCAGCACGATCACCATGAGGTACGCCACGATCACCGGGCGGTCGAGCTGGTTGATCGAATCGATCAGGAGCTTGCCCGTGCCGGGCCACGCGAAGATCGACTCGGTGACGATGGCGAAAGCGATCACGGAGCCGAGCTCCAGCCCGATCACCGTCACGATCGGGATCAGGATGTTCTTCAGCACGTGGACGCCGATCACGCGCGAGGCGGAGAGTCCCTTCGCGCGCGCGAAGCGCACGTAGTCCTGCAGCAGGGCCTCGCGCGCCCCGGCGCGCGTTAGCCGGATGAGGAGGGCCAGCTTGAAGAGCGCGAGGTTGAGCGCCGGCATCGCGAGGTGCTTCAGCCCGTCCACGGTGAGGAAGCTCACCGGCACGCCGAAGAGCAGCACGGTCTCGCCGCGGCCATTGGGCGGAAGCCACCCGAGCTCCACCGAGAACACCATGATGAGCACGAGCCCCACCCAGAAGGTCGGCAGGCTGAAGCCCAGGATGGAGCCCGCCATGATGGTCCGGCCCACGAGGGATTTCGGGCGCAGGCCTGCCACGAGGCCGAGCGGGATGCCGAGCGCGATGGCGAGCACGGTCGCGCAGAAGGCGAGCTCGAGCGTCGCCGGGAGGCGCTGCAGCACGAGCTGGATCGCCGGCACGTTGTAGACGAACGAGTGCCCGAGGTCTGCGTGCAGCGCTCCGCGCAGGAACACCAGGAATTGCTCGGCGAGGGGCTTGTCGAGGCCGAGGGCGGCCGTGGCGCGCGCGCGCTCGATGGCATCGGCCTGGGGGTTCACGAGGAGCTCCACCGGGTTGCCGATCGCATACACGCCCACGAAGACGAGCAGCGACATCGCGACGAGCACGAGGAAGCTCTGTCCCAGCCGGCGCAAGGCGTAGGCGACCATGGACCGATTGTCGCACGCTGTCGCCCCGGCGTAGCCGGGGCCCGGTCGACCCGGATCCCGGCCAGCGCCGGGATGACCCGGCTCTTCAGCGCGAGGGTTTCAGGTCCATCGCGAGCGTGTACTGGTCGGCGCGCGCGGCATAGTGGTAGCCCGCCGCCGTGCCCCACGTGCTCTTCTCGTAGTGGATCGGGATGAGCCCGGTGTCGTTGAAGACGATCTCGGCCGCGTGCGCGATCATGGCATAGCGCTTCGCGTCGTCCATGGTCTCGAGGGCTTCGGTGAGCACCTTGTCGAACTCGGGGTTCGAATAGCGTCCGCGGTTGTTCACGCCCATGCCGTGCGCCGGGTCGTGCGTCGCGAGAAGCGAGCGCAGCCCCGAGCCCTGCTCCATCGACTCCGTGCCCCAGCCCAGCAGCATGTAGCCGAACTCGAGCTTCGTGGCCTTGGTGAAGTACACGCTCGAGGGCATCGTCTCCACCTTCGCATCGACGCCGATGCGCGAGTAGAACTGCGCGATCGCCTGGGCGATCTTCGCGTCGTTGATGTAGCGATTGTTCGGGCCGAAGATCGTGAGCGCGAAGCCGTTCGGGTAGCCCGCTTCGGCCAGCAGCTTCCTGGCGGCGTCGGGATCGTACTTCGGCGGCTTCAGGTTCTTGCTCGTGCCGGGAAAGCCGTCGGGCAGCATCTGCGAGGCGGGCACCGCCATGCCTTCCATGATGCGCTGGTCGATCGCGTCGCGGTTGATCGCGATCGAGAGCGCCTTGCGCACGCGCGAGTCGCGGAAGGGATTTTTCTGCAGGGCGCTTCCGTCCTTCGCCGTCACGAACGGCGGCGGCCCTTCCGTCGACTGGTTGAGGTGCACGTAGATCACGCGGTTGGTGACCGTGCTGGCGAGGTGGAAGCGCTTGTCGTGCGAGAGGTTCGCGATGTCCGAGGTGGGCACCGTCTCGATCATCTGCACGTCGCCCGACAGGAGCGCGGCTACGCGCGCGGCGGAATTCGAGAGGATCTTGAAGGTCACGGTGTCCCACGGCTGCTTGCCGCCCCAGTAGCCGGGATTGGCCTTGAGCACGATGCGCGAGTTCGGCACGTACTCGACGAATTCGTACGGCCCGGTGCCGATGGCGGCCTTGCCCGAGTTGTAGTCGGCGGTCGTGGCGCCCTCGCCGTTCTTCTTCGAGACGATCGCGACCGACGCCATGTCGCTCGGCAGCAGCACGTGCGGCTCCGCGGTCTTGAACTGGATCGTGTACGGATCGATCACCTTGATGTCGACGATCGGCTTGGTGAACGTCGCGAACGACGACGGGCTGTTCGGCACGTTGGGCACGCGCTTCAGCGTGAAGACCACGTCATCCGCCGTGAAGGGCGAGCCGTCGTGGAATTTCACGTTCTGGCGCAGCTTGAATTCCCACGTGAGGTTGTCGATCGGGCGCCACGAGGTGGCGAGCCCGGGCATGAGCTTGCCCTGCGGATCGCGCAGGATCAGCGCCTCGAAGACGTGCTGCAGCAGGCTGTTGTTGGGCGAGAGGTTGTGATAGTGCGGATCCATCGACGTGATCGCGGCCTGCAGCCCGATCGCGACGTCCTTCGCGCCGGCCGCCGTGGCCGCGAGCGCGGCGACGACGACGATTGCGGCGCGCAATATGCGCAGCATGATGTCCTCCTCCTTCGATTTGCGCGCTCGCGAGCGCGGATGCGCCGCATGATACCGTGGCCTCCATGGATGCCGTCCAACGCTTCGAAGCGCTCCTCGCCGCCGGCAAGGACGGAGCGCTGCTGCGCTTCGGCCTCGGCCTGCAGTACCTCAACGCGAACGAGGGCGCGCGCGCGGAGGAGCACCTGCGCAAGGCGGTCGCGCTCGACCCGGCCTATTCGGCGGCGTGGAAGCTGCTCGGCAAGGCGCTGGAACAGCAGGAGCGCGTGCCCGAGGCGATCGATGCGTATCGCCGCGGCATCGAGGCGGCCGGGAAGCGCGGGGACAAGCAGGCGGCGAAGGAGATGGCCGTTTTTGTCCGGCGCCTGGAGAAGCGCGCGGGCGGCGCCTAGGCGGCCGCGAGGAAACGCTCGAGCGGCTCTTCCGGCGCGTCCTTCACGATCGCGGCGCGTCCCAGCGCGTCGAGCAGGATCAACGTGATGCGGCCCGCCTCGTTCTTCTTGTCGCGGCCCATGTAGCGCAGCCACACTTCCGGCGCGATGCGCGGCGGTTGCACCGGCAGTCCCAGCGCCTCGAGCAAGGCGATGAGCCGCTCGGCGTCGGGTGCGGGAAGCCTCCCCAGCCGCGAGGAGAAGCGCGCGGCCATCGCCATGCCCGCGGCGACGGCTTCGCCGTGCAGCCAGGTGCCGTATCCCTCGGCCGACTCGATCGCATGGCCGAACGTGTGGCCGAAGTTCAGCAGCGCGCGCGCGCCCGACTCGCGCTCGTCGGCGGCCACGATCTCCGCCTTGATTTCGCACGAGCGCTGGATCACGTGCGCGAGCGCCGCGGCGTCGCGCGCGACGAGCGCCCCGGCGTGGGCCTCGATCCACTCCAGGAAGGCAAGGTCGTGGATCGCCCCGTATTTCGCGACTTCGGCGAGCCCGGCGGCGAGCTCGCGCGGCGGCAGCGTGGCCAGGGTCGCGGTATCGGCCACGACGGCGACCGGCTGGTGGAAAGCGCCGATCATGTTCTTGCCGAGCGGATGGTTGATGGCGGTCTTGCCGCCCACCGACGAATCGACCTGCGCGAGGAGCGTCGTCGGCACCTGCAGGTGAACGATGCCGCGTTGGTACGTCGCCGCCGCGAAGCCCGCCATGTCGCCGGCCACGCCGCCGCCGAGGGCGACGAGGACGGTCCCGCGATCGGCGCGCGCCTCGAGGAGGGCCGCGAAGATGCGGTCCAGCGTCTGCCAGTCCTTGTGCGATTCCCCGTCGGGCAGCACGATGCGCAGCGTGCGCGCGCCCGCCTGTACCAGCGTGCGCTCCAGCGCATCGGCATAGAGCGGGCCCACGGTCGCATTCGTGACGATCGCCGCCAGCCGCCCGCGCACATGGGGCGCGAAGAGGTCCGGCCGCGCGAGCAGGCGCTCGCCGATGTGAATGGGATAAGAGCGCTCGCCGAGCGCGACCTGCAGCGTTTGCATCCGGATCTCAGCCATCCTGTCCCGCGAGCGCCCCGTGCGCCTTCAGCGCGGCCAGCACGCGCGAGAGCGCGGCGGCGGCATTTTGCGATCCCGTATCCACGACGATGTGAGCGGCCTCCCGGTAGAGCGGGTCGCGCTCGCCCAGCAGCCGCTCGAGCGTGCCCTTCGGGTCGGGGGTCTTGAGCAGCGGGCGCGCCGTATCGTGCCGCGTGCGCTCCCACAGGCTCTCCAGGCGCGCGCGCAGGTAGACCACGGTGCCGCTCGCGCGCATCACGTGACGGTTCTCTTCGGCCAGCACCGCGCCGCCGCCGGTCGCGATGACCCGGTCGTCGTGCGTCGCGGCGTCCGCGAGCGCGCACGACTCGCGCTTGCGGAAGCCCTGCTCGCCTTCGATCTCGAAGATGGTCGACACCGCGACACCGGTCTTCTCGACGAGCAGCCGGTCCATGTCGACGAACTCGAGGCCCAGGCGCTGCGCGAGCGCGCGGCCGAGCGTCGTCTTGCCCGCGCCCATCATGCCCACGAGATAGATGTTTCCCCGCCCCATCGCGTCGAGCATAGCCGAAAAAAAAAGCCCCGGAAGTCCGGGGCTCGGGGATCGGACAGCCTCCGGTATCAACGCACCGTCAAGGTGTCCTTCACGATCTTGGGCGTCACGAAGATCAGCAGCTCGGTCTTGTCGTCCTGCTTCGCCACGTTGCGGAAGAGCACGCCGACGAAGGGCAGGTCGCCCAGCAGCGGGACCTTGGTGGTGGTCGTGCGCGTCGTCTGCTCGAAGATGCCGCCCAGCACGATCGTGTCGCCGTTGTCGACGAGCACCTGCGTGGAGACCTTCTTGGTGTCGACCGAGGGCACGCCCGAGAACACCTGGCCCACCGCGTCCTTCTTCACCTCGAGGTCCATGATGATGCGATCGTCCGGCGTGATGCGCGGGGTGACCGCGAGCTCGAGGACCGCGGGCTTGAACACCACCGTGGTCGCGCCGCTCGCCGCCGCCGTGAGGTACGGGATCTCCGTACCCTGCGAGATCACCGCCTTGCGCTTGTCGGCCGTGATCACGCGCGGGCTCGACACCACCTTGCCGCGGTTGTCCGCCTCGAGCGCCGAGAGCTCGACGTTCACGAGGTTGCCGCTGCCGAGGTTGAGGATCGAGAGGGCGAGCTGGCCGGCCGCGCCCACCACCGGCAGGTTCACGTTCAGCTGCTCGGGCTGGCCCGACATCGGCACGAGGCCCGAAGAGCCGGTACCCGGGAAGTAGTTCGGCGTGCCGGTCACGCCGTACGGCGACACGAGCGAAGCGGAGCCGCGCGAGGCCGGGTTGTTGTTGAGCGGGTTCACGGTATCCGTGAGCGACCCCGAGACGCCCAGGTTGTAGTTGTTCGTATTGAACGCCGACTGCGTGCCGAAGCGGGCGCCCAGCTGGCGGCCCCACTTGTCGTCGGCGATCACGATGCGCGCCTCGATCAGCACCTGGCGCACCGGCACGTCGAGCTGCTGGATGAGGCGGCGCACTTCCTCGAGCCGCGCGCCCGAGTCCTGGATGAACACGGTGTTCGTGCGCTCGTCGACGGTCACGCTGCCGCGCTTGGACAGCACGCGTTGCTCCTTGTCCGAGAGCAGCGTCTTGATGTCGGCCGCGCGGGCATACGAGAGCGGGTACGACTCGGTGCGCACGGGCTCGAGGTCGGAGACCGCGGCCTGTGCCTCGAGGGCGAGCTTCTCCTTCGCGGCGAGCTCGTCCGTCGGCGCGATCAGCACCACGTTGCCGTTCTTGCGCTTCGACAAGCCCTTGGCCTGCAGGATGATGTCGAGCGCCTGGTCCCACGGCACGTCCTTCAGCCTCAGCGTGAGGTTGCCGCCCACGGTGTCGCTCGTGATGATGTTGAGCCCCGTGAAGTCCGCGATCACCTGCAGCACCGCGCGCACTTCCACGTTCTGGAAGTTGAGCGAGAGCTTCTCGCCCGAGTAGCCCGGGGTGGAGCTCTGCACCAGCTTGTTCGGGTCTTCCTTGACCGGCTTCACCTCGAGGATGAACTGCGTGTCGGTCTGGTAAGCCGAGTACTCCCAGAGCCCGCGCGGCTCGATCACCATGCGGCCGTTGCCGGCCTGCTCGAAGGTGTCGACGTAGCGCACCGGCGTGCCGAAGTCGCCCACGTCGAGGCGGCGCACGAGGTTGCCGGGGATGTTCGTGTTGATGAAGTCGACCACCACCTGGCGGCCCTGCTGGCGGATGTCGATGCCGATGTTGGGCGAGGAAAGGTCGACCACCACGCGGCCTTCGCCGTTGTTGCCGCGGCGGAAGTCGACGTCGCGCAGGTTGTAGCGCACCGAGCTCGACACGGTCGGCTCGGCGAAAGTCGCCGTGGCGCTGCCGCCGGCAGCCGCCGTGGTGCCCATCGCCTGCCCGCCGTCGATCGTGACGATGAGGTTCTTGCCGTCGAGCGCCTGCGTGTAGGTGAGGTTGCGCGAGAGGTTCATCACCAGGCGCGTGCGGTTCGACGTCTGCACGATGGAGACGCTGCGCAGGTCGCCCTCGCCCGCCTCGATCTGGTTGCGGTTCAGGCCATTGGCCGTGTCGGGCAGGTCGATGGCGATCCGCGGCGGATTGCTCACCGCGAAGCCCTGGGGCGGCGCCGCGAGCGGCTCCTTCAGGCCGACCTTCACGACGATCTTGCCGCCCTGGACGGATGCGAAATCGATGGACTCGACGCTGTTCTTCTGCGCCCAGGCGGCCGGGGCCGCGAGCGCCAGCGCGAGCGCGCCGAACGCGCCACCCACCAGCCGGAAAATGTGTTTGCGGAGCTTCGTTGTCACTTTTTATCCCCTTTCGCGGCTTCCTCCAGGAGCGGCAACACGCTCTGCCGCTCGGTCCAGTCGCCGGCGCTGTCCTGGACGATTTCCTTGAGCTTGATCTCGCTGTCCGTCACGTCGGTGATCAGGCCGAAGTTCTGTCCCATGTAGTTGCCCTTCTTCACGCGGTAGAGCGTCTTGTCCGCGCGGACGAGGGCGTACGTGTCCTTGCCCTGGCTCAGCGTGCCGACCATCTTCAGCTGCTCGAGCGGGAACGCTTCGAGCGGCTCCTTGCGGCGGTTGAGGTCCGGGGCGATGCCGCCGCCGCTACCCTCGCGAGGCGCGGCGAGCTTGCGGGGCTTGAACGGATCCGGCAGGTCGAAGCCCTCGTACGTGAACGGCTCGAACGGCTTGACCGCGGGAAGCGGGTCGATGCGGCGCGGCAGGCTCTTGTCCGACTCGCGCACGAAGCGCTTCAGGTCGTCCATCTCGGAGCTGCAGCCGCCGAGCGTCCCGGCCACGAACGTGACGAGCAGGAGGCGCTTCATCACTTGGCCCCCGGCTTCTTCGGCGCGGCCTTCTGGGCCGAGCGTTGCTTGGCGACTTCCTCCTCGTCGAGGTAGCGATAGGTCTTCGCCACCGCTTCCATCGAGAGGTTGCCTTCCTTGTTCGGGTCGATCTTCAGGTCGGTGAGCAGCACGATGCGCGGCATCTTCGCCACGTCGCTCGCGAAGGCGCCGAGGTCGTGGTAGTTGCCGGTCACCTTGATGTTCACCGGCAGCTCCGCGTAGAACTCGGTCACGTTCTCCTTCTCGGCGGGCTTGAACAGCTCGAAGGCGAGGCCGCGGCCGAGGCCGGCCTGGTTGATGTCGATCAGCAGCGCGTCCATCTCGCTCTTGTTCGGCAGCTGCTTCAACAGCGCGCCGAACGCCTGCTCGATCTCCTGGCGCTGCTGCTTGTAGGCCTCGAGGTTGACCGCGAGCTTCTTCTTCTCGAGGAACGTCTCCTTCAGCTTGGCGACGTCCTGGCGGCCCTTGTCGATCTGCTCGGCCTGGTCCTTCCAGACGAACGCGTACGCGAGGCCCTGGATCACGATGAAGATCAGCACGAGCGCGCCGACCTTGACCGGCCACGGCCAGTCGCCGGGACGCTTCGGGTCGAGCGCTTTGAGGTCCTGGATGTTCATTTCGCCCCCGCGGGCTTCGCCGGCGCGGCCCTGCCGCCGGCCGCGACCTTCGCGTCCTCGACGCCGGCGCGCTTGATGGAGATGTTCATGGAGAACTCGTTGATGCGCGCGCCCGGGGTCACCGGCGAGGGCACCGCCTTGATCTCGACGAGCTCCGGATTCTCGAGGTACGGCGAGGCGCCGAGGTTGCGCATCAGGGTCGAGACGCGCGCGTTCGACTGCGCGTAGCCCGTGATGTTGACCTTGGCCCCGGTCTGCTTCACGCCCTTCAGGTACACGCCTTCGGGCAGCTGGCGCAGCAGCTGGTCGAGCAGCTGCACGGGCTCGGAGCGGTTGCTCTGGAGCGCCTCGACGACCTGCTTCTTGGCGAGCAGCGACGCGGTCTCCTCGCGAATCTTCTTGATCTCCTCGATCTGCTTGTCGAGCTTGTCGATCTCGGTCTTCATGTAGGCCACGTTCTTGCGCTGCTGGTCCACCTGGCCATCGAGGAAGAACCACACGCCCGCGGCGGCGGCGAGGCCGATGACGGCGCCGAGCCCCGCGAGGACCGCGAACTGCTGCTCGCGGCGCTTGCGCGCTTCCGCGCGGTGCGGCAGTAGGTTGATGCGGATCATGTGGGGTCGAACCTCCGCATCGCGAGCCCGCACGCGACCATCAGCGATGGTGCGTCGATCGTGAGCTGCCGCGGCTTGATCTTGGAGGAAAGCGCCATGTTCGCGAACGGGTTCGCGACCACGGTATGGACCTGGGTGCGCTGCGCCACCATCTCCTCGAGCCCGTCGAGCATCGCGCAGCCGCCGGTGAGCAGGATGTGGTCGACCTTGTTGAACTGGGTCGAGGTGAAGAAGAACTGCAGCGCGCGCTGGATCTCCAGCACGATCTTCTCGTTGAACGGCTGCAGCACGTCCGGGCCGTAGTTCTCGGGCAGGTTGCCCACGCGCTTGGCGGCCTCGGCTTCCTCGGGCGGCATGTCGAACTGCCGGGCGATGTCCATCGTGAGGGCGTTGCCGCCGATCTGCTGCTCGCGCGTATAGACGGTCTGGCCGTTATGGATCACCGTGACGCGCGTGATCGTGGCGCCGATGTCCACCACGACGGTGACGTCGCTCTCCGAGATCCCGGCGTTGCCGCCGCAGATGAGCTCGAAGGCGGCCTGCGAGGCGTACGACTCGACGTCCATCACCACCGTCTTGAGCCCCGCCGCCTCGGCCGCGGCCACGCGGTCCTCGATCTTTTCCTTGCGCGAGGCGGCGATGAGCACCTCGACCTCGTCCTCGCCGGACGGCGCGGGACCCAGGACCTGGAAGTCCAGGTTCACCTCGTCCAGCGAGAAGGGGATGTACTGGTTGGCCTCGCCCTGGACCTGGACCTCCATGTCCTCTTCCCGCTGGCCGGCCGGCAGGATCACCTTCTTGGTGATGACCGCGGCGCCCGGGAGGGCGAGGGCGACCTGGCGGATGCGCGACCCGAGCGCCTTGTGCGCCCGCTTGATCGCCTCTCCGGCGGCCTCGATGTTGGCGATGTTGCCGTCGACCACCGTGTCCTTGGGCAGGGGCTCGATGGCATAGCGCTCGACGCGGTAAACGTTGCGGCGCTCCTCCGAGATCTCCACCATTTTCACGGACGAAGAGCTGATGTCGCAGCCCACGAGGGGCGGCGCCTTCGCCTTCAGGAAGTCGAACTGGGCCGCTAATTTTTCTTTAAGCATGGTGGAAGGTTAGCACCCAAACTGAGAAATCGGTTGAGAATATAAACACAAGTATCCGGCCTGTCTAGCAAATCGTCCACACCGCCCCGGCGGCGCCTCGCGTCTATAATGGGCCGGTCCCCCAAGCTCCGCGGCCGCCGGTCCCGCCCCGACCCCCGCCCGCCGCCGTTTTCCATGACTTCCCGCTGGTGGTTCTACCCGTCGCTGATCGCCCTCTCGGTCTTCCTCGTCCTGGCCGGCGTGGCGGCGCTCACCGTGGTGCTCCTGTGGCCCACGCTCCCCAGCCTGGAAGTGCTCACGGACTACCGGCCGAAGGTGCCGCTGCGGGTCTACAGCGCCGAGGGCGACCTCATCGGCGAGTTCGGCGAGGAAAAGCGCGCCGTCGTGAAGATCAAGGACGTGCCCCAGGTCATGAAGGCGGCGATCCTCGCCGCCGAGGACGACCGCTTCTACCAGCACGGGGGCATCGACTACTCGGGCGTGGTGCGCGCGGCGTTCGCGAACCTGCAGGGGCGGCGTGAGGGTGCCAGCACGATCACCATGCAGGTGGCGCGCACCTTCTTCCTTTCGCGCGAGAAGACCATCGCCCGCAAGGTCTCGGAGATGCTGCTCTCGCTCAAGATCGAGGCCAACCTCACCAAGGACCAGATCCTCGAGCTCTATATCAACCAGATCTACCTTGGCCAGCGGGCCTACGGCTTCGCGTCGGCCGCGAACGTCTATTACGGCAAGACGCTGCAGGAGCTCACGCCGGCGGAGGCCGCGATGCTGGCGGGCCTGCCGCAGGCGCCGTCGCGCCAGAACCCGGTCGTGAATCCCAAGCGCGCGCAGGAGCGCCAGCAGTACGTGCTGCGGCGCATGCATGAGGTGGGCTGGCTTTCGGACGACCAGTACAGGAAGGCCCTGGCGGAGCCGCTGCGCCTGGCGAGCGGGTCGCAGCGGGATACCTTCGCGGTGCGCGCGGAGTACGTCGCCGAGATGGCCCGTGCCGCCATCGTCGAGCAGTACGGCGAGCCGGCGTACGTGAGTGGGCTCAAGGTGTACACGACGGTCCGGCGCAAGGACCAGGACGCGGCCACGGAGGCGCTGCGCCAGGGCGTGCTCGAGTACGACCGCCGCCATGGCTATCACGGCCCGGAAGGCTTCGTGAACCTGCCGAAGGGCGACGGTGCCGACCTCGACGAGGCGATCGAGGATGCGCTGCAGGATCGCGAGCCCGTGGGCGGGCTGGTCGCCGCCGTGGTGGTCGAGGCCTCCCCGCGCGAAGTGCGCGCCGTGATGCGGCACGGGGGCGAGGCCCGCATTTCCGGCGAGGGCCTCAAGTTCGCGGCCAAGGCCCTCCTCGACCGCAATCCCGACCACGCCGTGCGCCGCGGGGCCGTGATCCGCCTCCTGGCCGGCGACAAGGGCGCCTGGTCGATCGACCAGCTGCCGAAGGCCGAGGCCGCCTTCGTCGCGCTCGACCCGGCGAACGGCGCGATCCTGGCGCTCGCCGGCGGCTTCGACTTCGACGCGAACAAGTTCAACCACGCGACGCAGGCGTGGCGCCAGCCGGGCTCGAGCTTCAAGCCGTTCATCTATTCCGCGGCGCTCGAGAAGGGCTTCACGCCGGCCACCGTGCTGAACGACGCGCCGTTCGTGATCGAGGCCACGAAAACCGGCGGCCAGCTTTGGGAGCCCCACAACTACGATGGCAAGTACGACGGCCCGATGCGGTTGCGCACGGCGCTCGCCAAGTCCAAGAACATGGTGTCCATCCGCCTGCTCCAGGCGATCGGGCCCGGATACGCCCAGGACTACATCCAGCGCTTCGGCTTCGACGCGAAGATGCATCCCGCGTACCTCACCATGGCGCTGGGCGCGGGCTCGGTGACCCCGCTGCAGATGGCCGCGGCCTATTCGGTCTTCGCCAACGGCGGCTACCGCGTGAAGCCGTGGTTCATCGCTCGCGTCGAGGACAACCGCGGACAGGTGCTCTATACGGCGAAGCCCGAGACGGCCGGCGTGGACGCCGAGCGCGTGATCGACGAGCGCAACGCCTTCATCATGACCACGCTCATGCGCGACGTCGTGCGCTACGGCACGGCGGCCAAGGCGATGTCGCTCGGCCGCAACGACCTCGCGGGCAAGACCGGCACGACGAACGACCACGTCGACGCCTGGTTCTGCGGGTTCATGCCGAAGCTCGTCGGCGTGACGTGGATCGGGTTCGACACGCCCGCGAACCTCGGCAACAACGAGACCGGCGGCCTGGCCGCGCTGCCGATCTGGATGGGATACATGGGCAAGATGCTGAAGGGTGTTCCCGAGGCCGACCTCGTGCCGCCGTCGGGCGTCGTCGCCGTGAACATCAACCCGGCGACGGGGCTGCGCGAGCCGGGCGGCGCGAGCAAGACGCTCGAGTGGTTCTACCAGGAGAGCCAGCCGCCGGTCGGCGACGACAGCACGTTCGCGCGCGACAACCCGCGCGCTCCCGAAGAAGTCCGCAACCAGATCTTCTGACGCCATGGGAAAGGCCCGGTCGCGCCGCGACCTCAACCTGCGCCGAAGCCTCGCCTACATCGCCGCGCGCATGATGGCCGAGGACGGCATCGCCGACTACGGCACTGCCAAGCAGAAGGCCGCGCGCCAGGCCGGCCTCGCGGACGCGAACCTCCTGCCCGACAACCAGGAGATCGAGGCGGCGCTGCGCGAGTACCAGGAGCTCTACCAGAAGGACGAGCAGCCCGAGCACCTGCGCCAGCTGCGCGAGATCGCCGTGAAGGTGATGCGCGACTTCCAGGAGTTTCGCCCCGCGCTCGTGGGCTCGGTCCTGAATGGCACGGCCGGCCAGTTCTCCGACGTGAACCTGCAGCTCTTCACCGACGATCCCAAGGCCCTCACGATCTTCCTCCTCAACAAGCGCTACCGCTTCGAGGAGGGCACCCGGCGCATGCAGCGCGGCGGCCGCTTCGAGGAGGTGCCGCAGATCGAGCTCGAGGTCGAGGGCGTGCCGGTGAACCTCACCGTGCTCGACCTCACGGACGAGCGCGTGCCGCCGCGGGTGCATGGCGAGCACGACGCATCGCAGCGCGCGCGGCTCGCCGACGTCGAGGCGTTGCTGCGTCAGTCGCCGTAGCGCGGCATCGCGCCTTCGCAGCGCGATCTACCGAACCAGCAGCCGCGCCGCATCGAGCGCGAAGTACGTGAGGATCGCGTCCGCCCCCGCGCGGCGGAAGGCGAGCAGCGATTCCATCATCACGCGGTCGCCGTCGAGCCACCCGTTTTGGGCCGCGCCGCGCAGCATCGCGTACTCGCCGCTCACCTGGTACACGAACGTCGGCACGCGGAACTCGTCCTTCACGCGGCGCACGATGTCGAGGTACGGCATGCCCGGCTTGACCATCACGAAGTCGGCGCCTTCGGCCAGGTCGAGGCCGACCTCGTGCAGCGCTTCGTCGCTGTTGCCCGGGTCGAGCTGGTACGTCTTCTTGTCCGCCTTGCCCAGCGAAGTGCCGGAGCCCAGTGCATCGCGGAACGGGCCGTAGAACGCCGACGCGTACTTCGCCGCATAGGAAAGGATGCGGGTGTGGATGAAGCCGCGGGCGTCGAGCGCGGCCCGGATGGCGCCGATGCGCCCGTCCATCATGTCGGAAGGCGCCACGATATCCACGCCGGCTTCTGCGTGTGTGAGCGCCTGCTTCTCCAGCACGGCGATGGTTTCGTCGTTGATCACGTAGCCGGCGTCGTTGATGAGGCCGTCCTGGCCGTGGCTCGTGAACGGATCGAGAGCGATGTCAGTGATCACTCCCAGGTCGGGGAAACGCTCCTTCAATGCCCGGACCGCGGCGGGCGCCAGCCCTTCCGGGTTGAAGGCCTCTTCGGCGCCGAGCGTCTTGCGCTTCGGGTCGATCACCGGGAAGAGCGCGAGCGCGGGCACGCCGAGTGTAAGCGCCTGCTCCGCCACCTTCAGCAGCCCGTCGACGCTGACACGGGACACGCCCGGCATCGACGGGACCGCTTGAGTAATGCCCCGGCCTTCGGTCACGAAGACCGGCAGGATCAGGTTGTCCGGCGTGAGCGAGGACTCGCGCACCAAGCGGCGCGTGAAGTCGTCGCGACGGCCGCGGCGCATGCGGCGGGAAGGGTATTGCCCCAGCAAATAGCTCATGGTTCGGCGCGGCAAAAAGGGTGGAACTTTACCATCGGACAACGCTCCTATCGGCTGAAGGGTTACTCCTTCCCCGCTTCTCCTCCCTGAGCGGGTGCCTTAATCCCAATTAAGGCTTTTTTGGCCCCGGCTTTACTCCCCTTTAGCCGGGGCTTTGTTTTTTCCGGCCGCCAGCCGCGCAAGCGCGCTGGCGGCGTCATCGATTCCCTCCCGCTTGAGGCTCGAGAAGAGCTGCACGGTGCCCCCGGGGCACACCTGCGCGAGCTCGCGGGCGACCTGGGCCAGTGTGCGCTGCGCGGCCTGCTTCGAGAGCTTGTCCGATTTGGTGAGCAGGATATGGACCGGACGCCCGGCGTCGCGCAGCCAGTCCAGCAGCCGGCGGTCGAGAGCGGTGAGGGGGTGGCGCACGTCCATCACGACGACCACGCCCGCGAGCGAGGGGCGATCGCGCACGTACGTCCCGACCATGTGGTCCCAGTGCGCCCGCACCGCGCCGGGCACCCCTGCATAGCCATATCCCGGCAGGTCCACCAGGAAGCCCGCGTCCGCGAGCGCGAAGAAGTTGATGAGCTGCGTGCGCCCCGGTGTCTTGCTCACGAAGGCGAGGCGCCTGCGGCCCGCGAGCGCGTTGATCGCGCTCGACTTGCCCGCGTTTGACCGTCCGACGAACGCGATCTCGGGACCCGTCGGCGGCGGCAGCTCGCGCGGGTCGTGCACGGAGAGCGCGAATGTCGCCTTCGCAAAAGGCAGCGCGGCGCCGTTCGTGCCGGTGCCGGCGCGCACTGCGCTAAAATGTCGGGTTTGCGACTTCCCGTCGCGGCTCCCTTTCCCATCACGAGGCTTTTCGATGCGGTTCTTCACGCGCTTCGCCCCGGGTTTTGCCGGATTCATCACGCTAGTGTACGCAGCCGCGCTGCCCGCGGCTGAGGGCGCGGCACCCGCGAAGGCCGATCCCGCGCGCGGCCGGCAGGTCGCAAGCACCGTTTGCGTGGCATGCCATGGCGCCGACGGCAACAGCACCATCCCCAGCAATCCCATCCTCGCCGGGCAGGTCGCGGACTACATCGCCAACCAGCTCGCCGCATTCAAGTCGGGCGCGCGCCCGAGCCCGATCATGAAGGGCATGGCGTCGCCGCTCTCGCCCGAAGACATGCATAACCTCGGCGCGTGGTTCGCATCGCAGAAGCACATGGACATGGTCGCGCGCGACAAGGCTCTCGCGCAGCGCGGCGAGCAGATCTGGCGCGGCGGCATCAAGGCGACCGGCGTGCCCGCTTGCGCGGGATGCCATGGCGCCAACGGCCTCGGCATTCCGGCCGAGTTCCCGCGCCTGTCGGGCCAGTACCCCGATCTCACGTTCGGATGGCTCAAGGCCTTTGCCTCGGGGCAGCGGCCGCATCCGGTCATGGGTCCGATCGCCTCGAAGATGAACGAGGGCGACATGAAAGCCGTCGCCGAGTACGCCGCCGGCCTGCGCTAGAGCGCCTGGCGCGCCTGCGGCTGCGTGATCGCGGCCGCTTCGCGGCTGGCGACCCGCACGCGGTTCTTGCCCTCGCGCTTGGCGTCGTACAGCGCCGCATCCGCCGCCTTCTGCAGCGCCTCGGGGTCGGTGCCGTGCACCCCGCAGATGGCGATGCCGATGCTCACGCCGACCTACGCCTCCCCCGTCTCGAGCAGATAGGGCGCGCTGATCGCGGCGCGCAGCTTCTCGGCCGCATCCGCGGCGCCGTCGACGGCGGTGCGCGGGAGCAGCGCCAGGAATTCGTCGCCGCCGAGCCGGCCCAGCGTGTCCGAAGCGCGCAGGCTGCGCCGCCCACGCTCCGCGGCCATCGCGAGCAGCCGATCGCCGGCGGCATGGCCCCACGTGTCGTTCACCGCCTTGAAGCCGTCCAGGTCGAAGAGGAGGACGGCGAACGTCTCGCCGGTGCGCGCGGCGCGCGCGGCCTCCTGCGCCAGGCGATCGGTGAGGAGCGCGCGATTCGGCAGGCCGGTCACGACGTCGTAGTGCGCGAGCCACTCCATGCGCCGCCGCGCCTCGCGCTCGCGCCGCTGCACGCGGCGAAACCCGACGGCGAGCGCCCCGAGCCCCGCGATCGACGCCGCGACGAACCACTCGACGTAGCGGCGCAGGCTCTGGTCCACGCGCAGGCGCGCGAGCGTACGGTCGTTGATGCGTTGGGTCTCCGCGTCGAGCGAGGCCGCGAGGGCGACCTCCGCCTCGCGCGCGAGGCGCTCCGCGTCGCCCGACGCTTCGAGGGCCGCCTGCTGGCCGCGCTGCTCGCGCAGCGCCGGGACGGATTCCGCGTGGATCATCATCAGCCGCGTGGATTGCTCGAGCGCATCGAGCGTGGGCAGCTTCGCGTCTTCGGCGAGCCGCTCGCGCAGGAAGCGCAGGTCCGCGTCGATCGCGGGCGCGCGCCGCCGGATCGTCGCCACGGCCTCGCGATCGCCCGTCAATGCAGCGAGCCGCGCGGCATTGCGCACCTCGTTCAGCTCGAGGCGAAGCGTCTCGAGGTGGTCCTTCACTTCCTGCGCCGCGATGGCCGCGCGATGCAGGTCGTCCTCGCGGGTGAGGTCGAGCACCACCAGCACGGCGAGCACCAGGATGGTGACGGCCGCGAGGGCGAGCCCGATCGCGACGAGGCGCTGCGCCGAGGGCATGGATCAGCCGCGGCCCATCCGCGCGAAGACCTCGTCCGCGGCGGCGAAGGTCTGCGCGATCTCGCGTTCTCCGTGCGCGCTCGACACGAAGCCGGCCTCGTACGCCGAGGGGGCGAGGTACACGCCGCGCTCCAGCATCCCGTGGAAGAAGCGGTTGAAGCCCTCGCGATCCGACTGCATGACTTCGCGGAAATTCGCGGGCGGCGCGGCGCGGAAGAAGAGGCCGAACATGCCGCCCAGGCTCGCCGCGCTGAACGGCACGTTCGCGCGCCGGGCGCGTTGCGCCAGGCCCTGCACGAGCGTGGCCGTGGTGCGCGAGAGCTCGTCGAAGAAGCCGGGCCGCAGCACGTGCCTGAGCGTCGCGAGCCCCGCGGCGACGGCAACGGGATTGCCGGATAGCGTGCCCGCCTGGTACACGGGTCCGACGGGCGCGACCTTCTGCATGATGTCGCGCCGCCCGCCGAACGCACCCACCGGCATGCCGCCGCCGATCACCTTGCCGAGCGTGGTGAGGTCCGGCGTGATGCCGAAGACGCCTTGCGCGCCGCGCGCGCCGACGCGGAAGCCCGTCATCACCTCGTCGAAGATGAGGACCGCGCCATGGCGCGTGCAACGCGTGCGCAGCTCGTCGACGAACGCCTGCGAGGGGCGCACGAAGTTCATGTTGCCCGCGACGGGCTCGACCACCACCGCGGCGATGGAGTCGCCGAAGCGCTCGAACGCGTCGGCTACCTGCTGTGGATCGTTGTAGTCGAGGACCAGCGTGTGCGCGGTGAGCTCCGCGGGGACGCCCGCCGAGGTGGGGTTGCCGAAGGTGAGGGCGCCGGAGCCCGCCTTCACCAGCAGGAAGTCGCTGTGCCCGTGATAGCACCCTTCGAATTTCACGATCACCGAACGCCCGGTGAAGCCGCGCGCGAGGCGCAGCGCGCTCATCACGGCCTCGGTGCCCGAGCTCACCAGCCGCACCTGCTCGATCGACGGCAGGCTCTGCGTGAGCAGCTGCGCCATCTCGAGCTCGAGCGCCGTGGGCGCCCCGAACGAGAGCCCGCGCTGCGCCGTGCTGGTCACGGCCTGCAGGACGTCCGGATGGGCATGGCCGAGGATGAGCGGCCCCCACGAGCCGACGTAGTCGACGTATTCGCGCCCGTCCTCGTCGGTCACGCGCGGGCCGGAGCCGGAGCGGATGAAGACCGGCGTGCCGCCGACGGCCCCGAACGCACGCACGGGAGAATTGACGCCGCCCGGGATCAGGCGGACGGACTGGTCGAAGAGTTCGCGGCTGCGTTCGTACATGGGATTCTCGGGATTCAGCGGTAGAAGGATGCGAAGCGGCGCGCGGCGGCCTCCACGTCGCTCGCCTCGAAGAGCGCCGAGATCACGGCGAGCATGTCGGCGCCCGCGGTCACCGCGGCCCGTGCGTTGGAAGTATCGATACCGCCGATCGCGGCGACCGGCAAGCCCGACGCGGATTTCGCCTCGGCGAGCAAGTCGAGCGAGGCGCGCACGGCGTCCGGCTTGGTCGTGGATGCGAAGACACTGCCGATGCCGACATAGTCGGCCCCTTCGGCCGCGGCGGCTCGCGCGCGGGCGACATCGTCGTAGCAGGAGACGCCGATGACCGCGCGCGGCATGCGCGCTCGCGCCTCGCGCGGAGCGACATCGTCGCGGCCCAGGTGCACGCCGTCGGCGCCGGCCGCGAGCGCCACTTCGACGCTGTCGTTCACGATCAGGGGGACGCTCGCCTGGTGGCAGAGCGCGGCGAGCGCGCGCGCCTGCTCGAGCGCCTGGTCGTGCGGCAGGTCCTTCGCCCGATATTGCACGAGGGCGGCACCGCCGGCGATCGCGCGCCCGACCTTCTCGAGCAGTCGAACGGTATCGGGCTCGCGCGGCGTGATGGCGTAGAGGCCCCGCAGCGCGAAACGGCTAGCGGTCCTCGCCATCGTCCCGCGCCCAGAACAGGCGGTCGGGAAGGAACTGGCCCATGCCCGGGCGCAGCGCCGCCTTCAGCGCGTGCCAGGTGTAATCCTGTGCCTCGTAGGCGGCGTCCCCGATGTCGAGGCCGCGGGCGAGGTTGGCCGCGAGCGCCGAGGCGAGCGTGCAGCCGGAGCCGTGATAGCTGCCGGGAAGCCGCTGCCAGGTGTCGGCGCGCAGCACGCCACCGCGGTGGTAGAGCGTATTCACGACCTCGGGCGTGGAATCGTGGGTGCCGGTCACGAGGACGTACTCGCAGCCGCTGTCGAGCAGCACCTGCGCGCAGTCGGCATGGCTCGCGTCGTCGCGGTCCTCTTCCTGCGCGAGGCGGCGCAGCTCCGGGATGTTGGGCGTGACCACGGTGCTCTGCGGCACGAGCAGCTCGCGGATCGCCGCCACCATGTCCTCGCCCGCGAACTCGTCGCCGCGGCCCGAGGCGAACACGGGGTCCAGCACCAGCGGGATGTCGGGATAGTCCGAAACGACCTCTGCCACGACGGTAACGATTTCTGTAGAACCGAGCATGCCCATCTTGAACGCGGCGACCGGCATGTCTTCGAGGATGCAGCGCGCCTGGTCGGCGATCCAGTCGGGATCGATGGGCAGGAAGGACTCCACGCCCGCCGTGTCCTGCACGGTGAGCGCGGTGACCACGGACAGCGGATAGCAGCCCATGCTCGCGAGCGCGAGGATGTCGGCCTGCAGGCCCGCGCCACTGGTGGGATCGGAGGCCGCGAAGGTGAGGACTGCGGGAAGCGTGGGGATCGGATCGGTCATGGAGGAGTGGCGCGGGACGTTACACTTGCAATCCGGCCCGCGTTGCACCCGCGAAGAAGCGCTCGATACGATTCATCGCGGTAAGGCGCGTCCGGGCATTCTAACCAAAACGGACTCACATACCCGATGCCTTCCATCGCGCCCGCTGTCGCTGCTCTCAAGAAATGGCGTTGCCTCGCTTGCGGATTCATCTACGACGAGGCGGAAGGCTGGCCCGAGGATGGGATCGCGCCGGGCACGCGCTGGGAGGACATCCCGGCGGGCTGGTGCTGCCCCGAGTGCGGCGCGCGCAAGGACGACTTCGAGATGGTCGAGGTCTGAGGCGCCGGCCGCGCCCGACGCATCCGGGAAAACCGGATGAGAAGTCGCATGAAAAGAGCCGAGTTAACGGTTGTTTCGGCACATAAAAAGGAATAACCTGACTGGCGTTTGATGTGGCCATGGGGTGCCCTTTGGGGTGCCGGGCCGGGGGCACGCGCGGGAGGCGCTCGGCCCGCGGCGACAGGCCGAAACTCTCCGAGGAAAGCGTGGCGGACTCCAAGAACCTCACGGGCGTGCGCGTGATGGTCATCGATGACAGCAACACCATCCGGCGCAGCGCCGAGATCTTCCTCATGCAGGCGGGCTGCCAGGTCATCCTCGCGGAGAACGGCTTCGATGCGCTCGCGAAGATCGCCGACCACCAGCCCGACCTCATCTTCGTCGACATCATGATGCCGCGCCTCGACGGCTACCAGACGTGCGCGCTGATCAAGAAGAGCGGCAAGCATCGCGCGACGCCGGTCATCATGCTCTCGTCCAAGGACAGCCTCTTCGACCGTGCGCGCGGGCGCATGGTCGGCTCCGACGAGTACCTCACCAAGCCCTTCACGAAGGAAAGCCTGCTCAAGGCGGTGGAGCTGCACCTCGCGCAGCGGAGCCCCGCATGAGCGCGCGCGCAACGCAAAACGCAAAGGAACACGTGATGACCATCAAGAAGATCATGGTGGTGGACGACTCGCCCACCGAACGCGCCTTCATGGAGGGGCTGCTGAAGAAGCGCGGCTACGAGGTGCTCACGGCGGACAGCGGCGAGATCGCCATCGAGCGCGCGAAGTCGGAGATGCCCGACCTGATCCTGATGGACGTGGTGATGCCGGGCCTGAACGGCTTCCAGGCCACGCGCGCGATCACGCGCGAGGAGCGCACCAAGCACATCCCCGTGATCATCTGCACCACCAAGGACCAGGAGACGGACAAGATCTGGGGCCTGCGCCAGGGCGCGAAGGACTACATGATCAAGCCCGTCAACGAGGCGGACCTGCTCGAGAAGATCAAGGCGCTGGGCTGAACGCATGGCGCGACGCACCGGACTGCGCGAATTCCAGCTCTCCGTCGCGGAGCGGCTGCGCACGGCCGCGAGCCGCACGACGGTCTCGTCGCGACTGGGCTTCCAGGTGGGCGCCGACAACTGGTTCGTGGCGCTGCACCAGGTGAACGAGGTGATCCCGGTGCCGGCGATGCTGCCCGTGCCGCTCACGCACCCGTGGTTCCGCGGCGTGGCGAACGTGCGCGGCAACCTGTATGGCATGGTCGACTTCTCCGCCTTCCAGGGCGGCGAATCGATCGGCCCCGGCATGGAGCGCCGCGTGATCCTGCTCTCGGACCGCCTGGTCGGCGGTTGCGGCCTCGTCGTCTCGCGCATGCTCGGCCTGCGCAACCCCGAACAATTCACCCCCGCGACCCGACAGGCCGATGTCCCCGCCTGGGTCGGCGGGACCTTCAGCGACGCCGGCGGAACGCGCTGGCTCGAGCTCGACCTGCCCGCGCTCGTGCGCGAGCAGCGATTCCTGGAAGTCGGCGCGTAGGGAGACCAGCGGCATGGCAAAGGCACAAGCGATGAAACCCAAATCCTCCGGCTTCTTCGGACTGTTTGGCGGCGGCTCGAAGGCCAAGGCGGCCGCGCGGCCCGCGAGCGCCCAGGCGTCCACGACGATGACCAGGCTCGAGGCGACGGCGGGCCCGTCCACGCGCGGCGGAAAGGCCGCGACCGCGAAGCCCGCCGCGCGCGCGCAGCGCCGCGGCATGGCGGAGTTCCGCCTGCCCTTCATCGGCAGCCGGCCGCTGCCCGCGCAGCTGCAGATCCTCGGCCTCGCGGCTCTCCTGCTGCTGGTGGGCACCGCCTTCATGGTGTTCCAGGACACGGTGCTGCGCACGCGCAATTCGACTTACATCAACATCACGTCGCAGATGCAGTTCCACACGCAGCGTCTGGCAAAGGCCGGCGGCCTCGCGGCGCGCGGACAGAAGGATTCCTTCGACCAGCTGCAGGACAGCCGCGACGAGTTCGCGGCCTACTTGGGCGTGCTGCAGAAGGGCGGCACCGCGTTCGACGCCACCGTGCCGCCGGCCGATGGCTCCGATGAAGTGCGCGCGCGCCTGGCCGAGCTCGCCAAGCGCTGGCCGCCCAGCGCCAACGCCGCGACGGCGATCCTTGCGGCCAGGAAAGACCTCATCGCGCTCGGCCAGAACATCGCAGCGATCCGCTCGAGCTCGGAAGAGATCGCCAACATGTCGCAGGAGCTCACCGGCCTCATGCAGCAGTCGGGCTCGAGTCCGCAGCAGGTGATCCGCGCCAACCGCCTCACGTTCCTCGCCGAGCGGCTCGGGCGCGGATCGGCGGAGATCCTCGGCGCCGAGACCATCGACCCCGAGGTGCCGTTCCTGATCGGCAAGGACACGAACGACCTGCGCGACCTCGTCAAGGCCCTCGAGAGCGGCAACGAGTCGATGGGCATGGTGGCCCTGCGCGACCCGGACGCGCGCGCCAAGCTCGCGGACCTGAAGCGCGAATTCACCAAGTTCGAAGGCAACGTGGGCCCGATCCTGCGCGAGCTGCAGAAGCTCGTGTCCGCGCGCCAGGCCGGCTCGAAGCTCGTGACCGCCTCCGAGCAGCTGCAGGCGTCGGTGGCGAAGCTGCAGGACACGCTGCAGTCGGAAAAACCGGTGATGTCGCTCATCGCCGTGGTGGCCCTCGCGGTCGCCCTCGTCGCCGTGCTGCTGTCCATGGCCCTCGCGTTCCTCGCCGACTCGCGCCGCAGCGCCGCCGAGGCCGAGCAGGAGAACAAGCGCAACCAGGAGGCGATCCTCCGGCTCCTGAACGAGATGGGCGACCTCGCCGACGGCGACCTCACGGTGCGCGCGCAGGTGACGGAAGACATCACGGGCGCCATCGCGGACTCGATGAACTACACGATCGACGAGCTGCGCACCCTCGTGGCGGGTGTCAACAACGCGGCGATCCAGGTGACGCAAAAAACCGCGCACGCGCAGTCGATCTCGGCGGAGCTCCTCGGCGCCGCCGAGCGCCAGTCGAAGGAGATCGAGGACACGACCTCGCAGGTGTTGCAGGTCTCGCGCTCGATCTCGGAGGTGTCGACCACCGCCGAGGAAGGTGCGCGAGTCGCGCAGCGCTCGCTCGCCGCGGCCGACAAGGGACGCGCCGCGGTGCAGAACTCGATATCGGGCATGAACGACATCCGCGAGCAGATCCAGGAGACGTCGAAGCGGATCAAGCGCCTCGGCGAATCGTCGCAGGAGATCGGCGAGATCGTGGAGCTCATCTCGGACATCAC
>Ga0157372_10000911_pt1 | contig 32173 bp, 35 predicted proteins | sample C55metaG_FD_115307 | JGI IMG/M metagenome (GOLD analysis project Ga0157372, IMG submission 115307) | Corn rhizosphere microbial communities from Kellogg Biological Station, Michigan, USA - C5-5 metaG | ecosystem: Host-associated > Plants > Roots > Rhizosphere > Soil | place: USA: Michigan...
CGTGCACGAACTCTGGCTGCAGAGTTGGCGAACCACGTGCCCGATGCATCAGTTGCCCCTTGTTGAAGTGCCCGCGGTGGGCGCCTCTTGGACGTTATTGTCCCGTCAGAGTCGGCGGTTGCATGGTGCGCTCATGCGACGACCCGATCGTGAGGCTGCACGCCTCATCGAAGGCTGGAGGAAGGTGCCGGCCTATCTTCGAGAAGTTGTATTCAGTGCGGAAGTCCAGATCATGGAAGCATGGCGCGAACATTTCGCCAACGAGCGTAGCGGGACGGCGGCGTCAGGTTCCCTGTTGGTTTGGCACGATCTGCTCGCTTTTTGTGCATCTTCTTGGAGTACGACGGCTTCGCCGCCGATCGCGACCCAGGCCTTGCCTTGGATGATCGGGTCAACCTATTTCCGCTGTCGGAATGTTCTTCCGTGTATGGAACCCGCTCCTTCACTGCAGGCCTTTCGAACCATGATCGATCCCGCGGCTCGGCGGACATGCATCGTGGCAGTCATGGATGCTTTGTATGGGCTGTCGGGGAAACGGATCGTGGGATTGAAGCGGCAGCCGTCATGGGGATGGTTCCGGGTGTTGCCACATCTTCCCGATGCGGCGTGGGCATGGCTCGACGATCAAGCGCGCGCCTGGCCCGCAGGTTGGCATCCAATGGTGGGGCGCTGGCGGAATATGGTGCGAGGCTAGAGCGCCATGACCTATAGCCGCTCAATCGATTTGAGAAGCCGCTCCTTCTCGGTCGGTGTAAGCAGTTCGAAGGCAAGAATCATCCGGGCCAGGCGTTCATCCTCGGCGAAGAAGTAGGCGGTCGGTACCTTCAAGGTCGCGGCGAGGCGAGCGATGGTCGCCATGTCAGGCTCATGGATGCCCTTCTCGTAGCGATTGATGCGTGTGCTAGCCACGAAAAGATCCAGACCAGCAAGGATGCCCAGTTCCTTCTGAGATAGACCGGCATCCTGACGCGCCTGCTTCAAGCGTTTGCTGAAGATGGATGACGGTTCGCGAGGGCGAAGCATGGAATTCTCGTGGAGGAAGATCCCCTACGAGATTCGTTGCTTTGCCGTGCTGCCGATACTACGATATTCGTAGTTTTGCCGATAGCCCCACACTTGGTCACCGTACCGACCGATGGGAAGCCGGAACCATGCCCATGCAACTGGTATTCGAAGATCAGTGGTCCATCCCCGTGCCGATGGACGATCGGCTCGAGGAAGCGCTTGGGGTGCAGCGTGAGCGGGCCTGCCGCGACGAGTTCGACCTCGCATTCGTCGAGCGCCTATCCGAATGTTTTGCGAACTCGCTCGCAGCATGCCTCGATGCCGACCTGCAGCTACCGACTGACAGCCAAGTGAAGTACGCCATGGACATTGCTCGGGAACTGGGTGTGTCGTTACCTGCCGATGCGCTACGTTTCCGCGGCGCGGCGCACGAGTTCATCGATCGCTTCGAAAATGCATTCCGCACCAGCCGCGAACGACGCCGACGCGCGACGAGCCCCGCCGGTGGGTAGCTTCGCCCGGATGACCTGCCAAAACGGCGTCAAACAAATCGTAGGGTGCTGATCGCAGGCATTACCACGTATCACCATGTATCAGTTGATCATGACCCTACCTTACGAACGCACTTGGGCTGTCGTCGAAACGCGGCGTTTCCTGACAGAAGTGCTGACCAATCGACGCGTTCCTGTCGCCGTTCGCGAGCAGGCGCGGACTCTGCTGCGCCACTATCCAAGCCCGAGCGATGTATTCCATGCGGGGTGGCAAGCGCTTGCCGATCCCCACCTAATCCTGGAGCCAGTCTTTGACATGAGCATAGACGGATCGCCTTCGCCCAACTGGCCAACGCCACGAATGCCCCGCACCGCAAAATGACCGCATGAGCAAATACGTGACAGCCCGCGTGTAGCGGCACGTTTTCTCAGCCGTATTTCCCGCTGTCCATGGATTCGATCTAGCAAATGACCAAGATGACGACCGCCCCATGCCCAAGGTAGCCAGATCACCACTTGACGCGTTGCTTGAAGCGGCGAGGGCCGCCTCGAACCCCACGGATATCATGGATGCCGAGCAGCGCTTCTATAAGGCACTCATGGAGGCCACGGTGTATGCGCACGTTCCCACCGGACCCGCGCCGCCCGATCGCATCCGGTTCGTTCAGTTCATCAGGCCCGACAACGGACAGACGGTGTTGCCTTTTTTCAGTGATCGGGAACAAGCGGAGGTAGTGGCAGCCGCAGGCAAGGTCATGATCGTGGCCATGGCCGGGCGGCGGCTCTTTGAGCTGACTCGCGGCGCAACCCTGATACTCAACCCTAACCGAGATCAGCTGACGTTCTATCCGCCGGAGATCGGTGCTCTCCTGGAAGGCCGCCCGCTTGGCGTCTTTTCTAGGGAAACGCTGGGGACGAATGAGCAGGTCGGAGTGTGCCTACCATCCGTGCCGACGGATGCCTTGGTGCTGGCGCTCCGCGGTCTCTACGAGCGTGAGCCCTCCGTGCGAGCCGCCTATCTGGTGGAAGCCCACCGCGGGTCGGACGATTCAGACGTTTTCTTGTTGCTCACCTTGGTGGTGGCCAAGGGAAACAACGAACGTATGGTGCAGCTCACGACGCTGGAGCTGACCTCCGTGTCACCGCCGTTGGCGCTTCCCGTTACGATGACGTGCGTTCTTCCCGACGAGCCGCTCCCCGAGCTATGCCATCACGGTATCCAGTTCTACGGAACCTGAGGAGCCAAGGCCGTCGCTCACCACCGACATCCTGAGACATCGGCAGCGTCTCGAAGCTGGCTTTGAGTCACGATCCTATGACTGTCGGTGATTAGGGAGCGTTATCGAGGGTAGAACGCTAGCGCTTCCACCGGCGCCGGTGCCGTACGTTCGCGACCACGTGGAGCGTCCCTCAACCTAGCGTCTCCGGGAAATCGTTGCCAGAGCCGGGTCAAAGTCAGGTTTTTTGGAGGCCCGCGATCAGTTCGGCAAATCGTTGCTGGAGGCTGGCGTCTCTGTCCAGCGAACTATTGATCGCGTCCACCATGGGCAGGAACTGCGAGTCGTTGCGGAAATCGCTGCCGAACTCCCACAGCAGTATCTCGCGCAGGACAGGGGCGCGCGCCTCAGCCAGTGATCGTGGGTCGGCGATGTCCACGTTGCGGGCCAGTTCACGCAGGCGCGATTGCAGTTCGCCAATCTGGCGCGCGTGGGCCGGTGCGGAAGACTCGGTTGGTGACGGATTTGTTGCGTGGGTTTTCCCGCCATGACGAGCGCCAGAAGCGCGGTCGCGCGCCATGGCGCGCATGGTCTCGATCAGTGAGGACGGCGGCGAAATACGGTCGGTCGGCATGAGTCCTCATCCGGGAGAGTCTCGGGAGTGTGAGCAGTCTAGCTCGACCGCACCCGCCGGCATGATGCTTCGTCGCGCGTCTTGAGAGTAACGAGACCGTGCCCATGACGACGTAAAATATTGCGTTTCAATCCTCGCAAATGGTTACGTTCTGCGGTTCTCCGGCAATCGCAAAATATTACGACAAAATTTTCATTGACGACGATTTGCAGCCGTGCTTACTCTTCGGCGCGTTGCAGCTCGGGATTTTCAGAGCGTTGGAAACCCGCCGCACCGTGCAGGGGCGCCGTGCTGAAAAGCTGTGTAGTACGCAGTAGGGGATTGCATGGACGCCATGCGCGACCGTCGCGGATCTTGCGACCTGACTTCCGTTGAGAGGTCAGCGGTTGCTTCCATTCCACTACGTCTCCCTATCCCGCTTCGGCAGAAAAAGTTTAGGGGTGCGGCATGAGCCGCGCTTCGCGTCTCCTGGCGTTTACCGCCCGGGACCCATCGAACCCCGTGCTGCTATGCGACCTGCTTGATGAACTGCTGGGTGAGGGGCGGGTGGATGAGGCGCTCGCACGATTGCGGGCGACCGCCGACAACGTGCGCGCACTGCCCGCGGTGAAATTTCGCGAGGCGCGCTGTGCGCTGATGAATGGGGATTTCGCCGCAGTGACGGAGCTGCTGCAGCCTCTGGCGAGTGCCGCCGAGGTGCCGGCGGGCATCGTCCATGACCTCGCTTATGCCCATTTGTCGTTGGGTCATTTCGAGGAAGCGATGCGGGCGCTGGATAACGCGCGCCCAGAGGGCGTGGACGCCATCTCGATCGCTCTGCTCAAGGTGAGAATTTTCCACCATCAGGGCCAGTACGCCGCTGCCCTGGCCTTGCTCGAGACGGTTGCCGGCGGCCCACGCCTCGCCGAAGCGTTTGGACTGCGCGCGATGCTGCTGTTCGACAGCGGCGATACGGCACAAGCTTCTGCGGTCGCGGCCCGTGCGCTCGACATCGACCCCTCGCAGTACGAGGCGGCTATCGTGGCCGGCACGATAGCGCTGTGGGAACGGCGTCTGGACGCTTCGCAAGCGCTGTTCGACGGCGTGCTGGCAATGGATCCGCATTCGGGACGGGCGCTGCTCGGCATCGGCCAGAACCGGATGCTGCGCGCGGACATGCCGGCCGCGCGTGCGGCACTGGAGCGCGCCACGGCGGCGATGCCTGGGCATATCGGCAGCTGGCACGCGTTGGCCTGGTGCCAATTGCTGGAGGGCGACCTAGCCGGGGCTGCGGACAGCTTCGGACGGGCCTTTGCAATCGACCGCACGTTCGGTGAGACCCATGGAGGCATGGCACTCGTGCATGCGTTACGCGGCGATCGCCTTGCCGCCGAGGAGTCGATCAAACGTGCGACGCGACTCGATGCGAACGGCTTGTCGGCGCGCTACGCGCGCAGCGTCTTGCTGCTGGACGAAGGGCGCAAGGAGGAGGCGCAGGCGATCGTCGACGACATCCTGAAGTCACCAGGACATGCTGTTGCGGTGCCGGCAGATTTCATTTTCAGGCTGCGTGAAATCGTGCGTCCGCGAGATTAGCCATGGATAGTGATACCGCCATGCATCTGCTTTCGGAAACGCTGCTTACCGCGGCGAAGGTCTCGGCCCCCTTGCTGCTGGCCACGCTGGTGGTGGGGTTGCTGATCTCGGTGTTGCAGGTGGTGACCCAAATCCAGGAGATGACGCTGACTTTCATTCCCAAGTTGGTGGTCGTGGTCGTGATGTTTCTTGTCACCGGCGCCTGGATGATGGCGGTAGTGGTGGAGTTCACCAAGCATCTCTTCGGCCTGGTGGCAGGGATGTGACGATGCAGCACTTCGTGGACATGGACGTCGCCGTTTTTCTGCTCGCCATGGCGCGCTTTGCGCCTCTGCTGATGGTGCCTGCCTTTACTCCGTTCGCGTGGGTACCGGTTTACGTGCGCGCGATCGTTCTGCTCGCATTGACGCTGGTTGCCGTAGGTGTCAGTACACACCCGGCAACTCAGTTCGACATGGCACAGCCACTGGCGTTCTTGCTGGCACTGGTCGGAGAGAGCTTGCTGGGTTTGTCTCTCAGTTTGGCAGTTGTGTTGCCAGCGGCCGCACTGGGGTTCTCCGCCGGCGTGGTCGACATGCAGTCGGGTATCGCTGCAGCGAGCCTGTTCAACCCGTCGACCCGCGTGGCAGAGGCGCTGGTCGGTACCGCGGTGCAGTGGGCCGGCATGATGGTGTTCTTCGCGACGGGCTTGCACCTCGTATTGCTGCAGGGATTGGTTGCGTCGATCCAGCTGGTGCCGTTGGGTACCGGAAGCTTTCTGTTGTCGCCAGAAACCTTCATGGGACTGCTCGGCTCCCAGTTCCTGTTCGGGATGATGGTGGTGGTGCCCGTGGTGCTGGGATTGTTCGCCATCGACTTGGCGGTGGCGTATGCCAGTCGGTCGATGCCGCAGGCCAATGTGTACTTCGTAGCGCTGCCGATAAAGATGTTGGCGGCATTCGTGTTGTTGGGGGGCGCGTTGCGCTGGGCCCCCCAGCTTATCGGGCGGCTCTATCGCGATGCGTTTTCGTCGTTGCCGGTTCTGTCAGGGGTCCGTTGAGCATGGCCGACGAGCAATCCAAGACCGAGCAACCCACACCGTATCGCCTGCAGGAAGCACACGACCGCGGGCAGGTTTCGCGCAGTGCGGATCTCAGCGGCGTATTGGTAACCATCGTGTTCAGTATCGCGTTTGCCGTCACGAGTTATGCGGCTGCCGCTGCCCTAGCTCGCGCGTTGCGCCGTACCTTGCTGATGGCGGGCAATGCACCGGCGCCGTCGGCGGGACTGGCCGCTTGGTTGCGAATGACTTTCGCGCCGTTCTGGCAGGCTTTGCTCCCGGTGCTGCTGGCGGTATTGGTCGCCGCAGTCATCGCCAACGTCGTGCAGACTGGACCCACTTTCAGTACCACACCATTGAAACCCGACTTCAGCCGGCTCAATCCGGCGCAAGGTCTCAAGCGCATCTTTTCGCTACAGATCTTGTGGGAGCTGTTCAAGCTGATACTGAAGGTTTCTCTGCTCGGCGGAGTGGGTTGGCTCGTTGCATCTGGTATCCATCGCGAGGTGGACGCCGCCGCACTCTCTGCACCTGCCGGCCTGGCCATGCTGTTTCGTTCGGTATACACGCGGGTAACAACCTGGGTGCTGGTATTGCTGGGCTTGGTGGCATTGCTCGACCTGTGGTTCGCGCGGCGCGAATACATTCGCAAGCTGCGCATGAGTCGGCGGGATCTCAAGGACGAGATGAAACGCCGAGACGGGGATCCGGATATCCGCAGCAAGCGCAAGCGACTGATCGCCGAGTTGCTGAAACACTCCCGATCGCTTGCCCGGGTACCGGAGGCCGACATCGTGTTGGCCAATCCCACGCATCTGGCGGTTGCGCTGCAATATCGGCCCAAGAGCATGCGCTCGCCCATCGTGCTGTCCAAGGGCACCGATGCGATGGCGGCGCAAATGCGCCTGAGCGCTTCGCGGTCTGATGTTCCTTGCCTGCACTCGCCCGAGCTGGCGCGCGCGATATTCCGGGAATGCCGGATTGATCAGGCGGTGCCCCCGCATTTGTTCGCCCAGCTGGCCCCGGTCTATCGCTGGCTGATGAAGCGCCCCGGCACGAGGATCTTTTCGTGAACCCCATGTTCGGCCAGCTCTGGCGCAGCAAACGCGACGTCGTGCTCGTCCTGGGCGTGATCGTGATCCTGGTCATCCTGTTCACGCCGATTCCGTCGGCGTTGCTGGACTTCCTGCTGGTGCTCAACTTTACCGGCGCGCTGCTGGTGTTGTTGATCACGTTCTTCAGCGATTCGCCGCTGAGCTTCTCGACGTTCCCGTCGCTGCTGCTGATCACCACGTTGTTCCGCCTGGCGCTGAACATCTCGGCGACCCGGCTGATCCTCGACAGCGGCAACGCTGGCCGCGTGATCAATGCGATCGGCAACTATGTCGTTGGCGGAAACTATGTGATAGGCCTGGTGGTATTCCTGATCCTGGTGGTGGTGCAGTACGTCGTGGTCACCAGCGGTGCGCAACGTGTGGCAGAGGTTGCCGCGCGATTCACCCTCGACAGCATGCCCGGCAAGCAGATGAGCATCGATGCCGACATGAACATGGGACTGATCGACGAGCATGAGGCGAAGCGACGGCGCAGCCAAGTGGAAAAGGAAGCCAGTTTCTATGGCGCCATGGACGGGGCGACCAAGTTCGTAAAAGGCGACGCGATTGCCGGCATCGTGATCATCCTGATTGACATCGTCGGCGGACTTGCCGTGGGCATGATCCAGCACGGCATGGCGTGGGGCGATGCGGCGCACCGGTACACGCTGCTGACCGTCGGTGATGGCATAGTCACGCAGATCCCTTCGCTCGTGATCGCGGTGGCCACCGGCATCATCGTCACGCGGGCGGCGTCGGATTCGCTGCTCGGCACCGAGATCGCACGGCAGGTACTGTCGAACTCCTACACGTTGCTGATCGTGGCCTTGGCGTTGGCAGGGCTGCTGTTTCTGCCGGGTTTGCCGGCGTGGCCGGTACTGCTGGTGCTGCTGGGCGTCGGTGCGCTGGTTTTCATCAGCTCACGCGCGACGCCAATGAAGGAAGACACCTCGACGGACGCTCCCAAGCCGGCTGCGGCGCGACCGGAAGAGGACTTGTACAAGCTCCTGAGCGTAGAGCCGATCGAGATTCACTTGGGCGGCGGAATCGTTGCGGCATACAACGCCCGCGGCCTGGACATGGGCGAGCGCATCGCCGCCTTCCGCAAGCAGTTTGCCATGGAGGCGGGCTTCGTGTTGCCCAAGGTGAAGATGGTGCAGGATTTGCCGCTCGCCGCCGATGCCTATGAATTGCACGTCCAAGGGACGCCCGCCGGGCGGGGAGAACTACACTTCGATTCGTTGTTGGCGATCAATCCTGGCGGCAAACGGGCCAAGCTGGAAGGGCGCGAGACGCGCGACCCGGCCTACGGTCTTCCGGCTCAGTGGATAGGCGCGGAACAGCGCCAGTACGCCCGCGGCGCGGGTTACACGCTTGTGGATCCGGAAACCGTGTTGATCACCCATCTGGGCGAGGTGGTGAAGCGGCATGCGCCGGATCTGCTTACGCGCGCCGAGACCGAGCGGTTGGTCATGCGCGTACGCGAACGGCAGCCCTCGCTGGTCGACGAGCTGGTTCCCGGCGTGATGTCGCATACGGATATCCAGAAAGTGCTGCAGCAGCTGTTGCGCGAGCAGGTCAGCATCCGCCACATCGAGGCCATCCTCGAGGTGCTGGTCGACGCGGGCAAGACGCTCAAGCAAACCGAGGATCTGGTCGAGCGCGTACGCGAGCGCCTCGGCCCGGCGATCTGCCAGCGTGTCAGCAACGCACAGGGCGAACTGTACGTACTGACCCTGGCGCCGGAACTGGAGCGATCCATCGTTTCCGCGGTGCGCCAGCGCGACGGAGCCGGAGCCTTGATCGGCGACCTGGCCCAGCTGGACGCGCTGCTTGGCGGACTGGCACGGCAGACCGAGGCCATGATGTCGCGCAACCACCTGCCGGTGCTGCTGTGCCCGGGCGTGGTGCGCCGGCACATCCGCGCCTTGATCCAGCGCAGCCTGCCGCACGTCACCGTGCTCGGCATCAACGAGGTGCCGTCCACCCTGGTGGTAAAGGCGTTCGGCACCGTCACCGCGACCCCGACGGCTACCGCCGCATGAGGACACCATGATCAGCACCATTTCCAGCATTGCCCGCTATCTCGGCAACGACGTCCAGGCGCTCGATGCGATCAGCCAGAACGTGGCGAACATGCGCACGACGGGTTATCGCGCCGAGCGCATCCGTACGGACTTCAGGACGGGGGCTCCGGATCCGCTTCCTTCGCTGGATCTCGCCGACGGCGATCTGGACATGACCGGCAAGCCCCTGGACCTGGCGCTGCAAGGGCCGGGATTCTTCGTCGTGGACGTGGACGGCCGGGAGATGCTGACGCGCGACGGCCAGTTCCATATCGACGCGAGCCAGCAATTGGTCGACGCCTCTGGCCACCCGGTGCTGGGCCAGTCGGGACCGGTCACGCTCGTTCACGACAGTGTACGCATCAGCGCGGCCGGTGAAATCTTCGACGGCAACCAGAGCATCGACAGCCTGCGCGTGGTCGCCGTCGCAACCCCCGAGGCCCTGCGGGAAGCCGGAGGCGGCCTGTATGCGTACGCCGGCGCGGCGGCCGAGTGGAAGGGAAGCGTCCATCAGGGCGCATTGGAAAAGTCCAATGTCGATGCGAGCTCGGAAATGGTGAGGCTGATCGAGCTCACGCGCCATGCGCAATCGGTACAACGCGCCATTCAGGCCTACGACCAGGCCATGCAGACCGGCATCAACCACATCGGCGACAACGCCTAGGACGGATCATGATCGACGCACTCTATATCGCCACGGCGGGGCTGAAGAGCCAGCAGGCGCAGATCGACACCTTGTCGAACAACATCTCGAACATGCAGACGCCCGGTTTCAAAAGCCGGCGCGTGGCCTTCGGGGACGTTGCCGTGATATCGCCTGAACAGGTTCAGGCCGGCATGTCGCCGCAGAGCGCAGGCGCCGGATCGGAGATCCTGTCGACCAGCTCGGTGTTTTCGCAGGGCGCGATGCAGCAGACCAACAGAGTCTGGGACATCGGCATCCAGGGCGAGGGTTTCCTGGAGGTCGTCGATGGCAACGGCAACCACCTGTATACCCGCGATGGGCAATTGCACGTGGACAACCAGGGCTATCTGGTCACCGCCGCAGGCGATCACCTTGCCCAGGATTTCCAGGTTCCACCGGACGCGACCGACATACGGATCAACCAGAACGGCCAGGTTTACGCGACGGTGGGCGCGGATCAGGAACAGACGCTGCTGGGGGAGATCGAGTTGAGTACGTTCCCGTCGCCCGAGGGGCTGCAACTGGTGGGCAACAACAATTTCGCGCCGACCCAGGCATCGGGGGATCCGAGCGTTGGCAGGCCGAACGAGAACGGCGTCGGTGCACTGATGCAGGGCATGCTGGAAGGATCCAACGTGGACATGGTCTCGGAGATGTCGACCCTGGTCATCGCCCAGCGTGCCTACCAATTGAATGCGCGGGTGCTGCAGGCGTCGGACCAGATCCTCGACACCATCAACAACCTGCGCCAGTGACCATGCTGCGGATTCTTTCCATCGTGTTGCTGGCGGCGGCACCAGCGATTGTGTCGGCTGCTCCGCAAGCGACCCAGCGCATTGCGGCGGCACGCATCGTGGCCGCCGCGCGTGCGCAGGTCGATGCGCGGTTGGGCAGCGAAGCAGCCACATCGAAGGTAAGCGTGATCGGCGCGCCCGCGGACATCTCGGTTCCCGCAGGAACCGTCGGTCTGGTCGTGCGCCCATTGGCTGGCCGCTGGCCACGCGCGCGCGCCGGCGTGCCGGTAGCCGTGACCGTCGATGGAAAGGTTGCGCGATCGACCACGGTCTGGTTCGCGCTCGAAGTCCAGCGCAAGGTGCTCAGCTATGCCGGCGACGCGGCCCTGGGTACGGCGGCTGGAGCGCTGACGCTGGTTCCGCGCGACGTGGACATGGCGGCCGCGCGGGGGGAACCCGTGCGGGACGCGCGACAGATCGATGGCATGCGGCTGCGCCACGCGGTACTCGCCGGTTCGATGGTGCGAGTCGGCGATTTCGAACGCGTGCCGGACGTCGATCGTCAGCAGCGGGTGCACGTCGACGTGGCGTTGGGTGCAATCCGCATGCAGGCGCAGGGCACGGCCATCGCCAAGGGCGATGCGGGCGACGTCGTGCCCGTTCTGGTCGACGGCGCGGTGTCGCCCGTACGCGCCCGAGTGACCGACAAGGGGGAGGTGGAAGTTGTCCGATAAGCGTGGATTCCTCTTGTGCCTGGCCTGGATGCTGATCGTTCCCGCCGTGCACGCCCAGACCTCTCCCGGTTCGATGATCGATCCGGACGATTACCGCGGCCTGACCGCCGACCGGCGCGCCCACCGGCCCGGCGACACGCTGACCGTGCTGGTGACCGAGACGTCGCGCGCCTCGGCAAGCGCCAATACTGATGCAGGCAGTGGCGTCCAGTTGGGCGCCACCACGCAGACGCGTTTCGGCCGCCACGACTACGGAGTCGGCTTGTCCGGCGACAACGCGGGCCAGGGCAAGACGTCGCGTGTCGGCACCTTGCAGGCGGAGCTGGCGGTGCGGGTGGTCGGCGTGGACGACAGCGGGCTGCTGCGTATCCATGGGGAGCAACTGGTGGTGGTCAATGGCGAGAAGCAGCACTTCACGCTGACGGGGTTGGTGCGCAGCGAGGACATATCGGCGGCCAATACGATTCCGTCCAACCGCATCAGCGAGGCAAACATCGAGTTCACCGGTCAGGGTGACGTTTCCGAGGCCCAGCGACGCAGCATTCTTTATCGCATCACGCATCGGCTGGGCCTTGTATGAGTCGCTGTCTTGTTATTTTGTTGCTCCTTGCGTGTTGCTGTGCAGTGGCACGGGCCGATGACAACAGCGTCCGACTCAAGGAGATCGCGCGCGTGCAGGGAGTACGGGACAACGCGCTCACCGGCTATGGTCTGGTCGTCGGCCTAGCCGGTACCGGCGATTCCAGCAAGAATCGTCTTACCGTGCAGTCGGTGGCCAATGCGCTCAGTCATTTCGGGATCAGCATCAGCCCGGACGACCTCAACAGCCGCAACGTCGCGGCCGTCATGGTGACCACGACGTTGCCGGCATTCGCCGAATCGGGACAGAAACTCGACGTGTCGGTGTCCTCGCTGGGCGATGCGCGCAGCTTGGCAGGAGGCGTTCTGCTGGAAACCCCACTGGATGGCCCGGACGGCAAACTATATGCCTTGGCACAAGGGCCGTTGTCGGTAGGCGGGTACGAGGTCCACGCGTTCGGCAGTTCGCAGCAGAAGAACCATCCCACGGTGGGACGCGTGCCGAACGGCGCCCTGGTCGAACGCGAAGCGCCGCTGGGCCTTCAAGCCGGCGGGCGCACGCTCGACGTGGTGCTCTATCAGCCGGATTTCACCACCGCGGAGCGGGTGGTCGAATCGCTGCGCCGCAACGCCGGGGTGGATGCCGTGGCCGAGCATGCGGGCAAGATCCGCGTGACTTTCGCTTCGCCGCCGCAGGATCTCATTCGTGCGATCTCGATGATCGAGAACGTGTCGGTGACGCCGGATCAGGCCGCTCGCGTGGTGGTCAACGAGCGTACGGGCACGGTGGTCTCCGGCGGCGACGTGAGGCTTGGCGCCGTGACCATTTCGCAGGGTGACCTGCGTATCGTGGTGCAGACCACCTACCAGGTTTCGCAACCCGACGGCGTGCTGGTAAGGCCGTCCGCAAACGTCGGTACGGCGGTGGTTCCGCAATCCGACATCCACGTGAGGGAGCCGGAGGCGAAGCTGGTCACCATCCCGGGCGGCGCCACCGTGGCCGACCTGATCGGTGCGCTTCGCGCGATCCATCTTTCCACGCGCGAGGTGATCACCATCCTGCAGTCCATCAAGGACGCCGGCGCCCTGCGCGGCGAACTGATCATCCAATGAGGGGGAGCACATGGATCTGACCGTCGAAGCCATACGTCTGGGCATGAACATGGCGCAACTGCGTGCCGAAGTCGCCAGCACGAACATCGCCAATGTCCACGTCGCGGGCTATCGCGCGGAGCGCGCGGATTTTGGAGCCGCCATGGGGCTGCTGCGCGAAGCCGCAGCAGATCCGGACATGGCCGTCGATCGCCTGACGGAGCTGACGCCCGCCGTGCTGCGGAGCTCGGTGAACCGTGCGGACGGCGAAGCAGACAGCTCTGCAAGCCTTGACGGGCAGGTGGCGGAGCTTGAGTCCGCCGGCGTGGATTTCCAGTCGCTGACGACGGTCTTGTCGCGGCGTTTTGCCTTGATGCAGCTGGCCTTGACCGGGAGAAACGGATGAGCGTCGATTCGATCCTTGCCGCCACGCGTTTTGGGCTGGAGTACGAGCGCCTGCGCCTAGAGGCGGCCAGCCACAACATCGCCGTGGCCAACACGCCGGGCGCACCTGGGCGGCCGACGCAGCTGATGCGCGCGGTGGCGCCACACACCACTGGTTTCGATGCAGCGATCGGTGGGTCAGAACAGTTTGACCACCCGGTCCTGATCGCCACCGACGTCGCCCAGCGCGAAGTCCACGATCCGTCGGATCCGTCAGCGGACAAGCGCGGCATGGTGAGTTATCCGCGCGTGGACATGGTGACCGAAATGAGCACTTTGCTGGAGGCCAGTCGCGCATACGAGGCCAACGTGCGTGCGTTCAACACGCTGCGCGGCATGGCGCTGCATGCGCTGGATATCGGGAGCGGCTCATGAGCGTGATGCCGATCGATGACGTTTCCTTCAGCCTGCCGGTCATGCCGGAGCAGGGCCCGGACGAATCTCTCCCGGCGGGTCCGTCGTTCCTGCAGATGACGGGTCATGCGCTCGATCAGGTCAATGGCAGCCTGAACGCGGCGGATGCCTCGGCGCGTGCGCTTGCTGCGGGGGAGAACATCCCGGTCCAGGACGTGATGATGGCGATGGAGCATGCCCATCTGCAGTTGCAGTTCGCCGTCGAGGTACGCAACCGCATCGTGGATGCCTACCAGAACTTGACGAACATGCAGTTGTAGCCGGTTCGGCTCCATCCGCACTTGCGTGTAGTGCGGGTGCGGCGGGGTAGGCGGGTTGGGGTAAGGGATGGGGAGCATCCGGCATCATCCGGTTCATCGCAGGTGTGCAGGCGTCGGGGAATTTTTACGGAGTAGGCAATGCGGCATTTCTTTGCATCCATGTCACGGCGTTCACGCATTGCATTTGCGACGGGGCTGTTTTTGATCCTGTGCCTGGTCGGCGGCGCCACGTGGTGGATCATGCACCCGCCGTATGGGTTGCTGTTCGGCGAGCTGCGCGAATCGGACGCTGCCGAGATCACGACGGCGCTGAGTCAGATGCAAGTGCCATGGCGGCTGGCCGACGAGGGCCGAACCATCCTGGTGCCCGCAGAGCAGGTGTACGAGACGCGCATGAAGCTGGTCTCTCAAGGTGTGCCGAAAGGGGGGAGCGTCGGATTCGAGTTGTTCAAGGACTCCGACTACGGCGTCACCGAGTTTGCCCAGAAGGTCAATTTCCAACGCGCTCTCCAGGGTGAACTGGAGCGGACGATCACCTCGCTGAGTGAAGTTGCTTCGGCGCGAGTACATCTGACCATCCATCACGCCAGTTTGTTCGAACAGGATCAGGAAGCATCGAAGGCTTCAGTAACGCTAAATCTGCAGCCGCAAAAACACCTGGATGCCCGTGAGGTTGCCGGTATCCAGCGCCTGATCGCATCCGCCGTCGAAGGGTTGGTACCGGAATCCGTGGTCGTACTGGACGGCAAGGGCCTCGTTCTTTCCGGAGTTGCCACGGACGGACAGGGCGGTGTGCCGGTCAGCGACAGGCTCGACCAGCAGAGCCGGCTGGAGGCGGAAATGCGCAAGCGCGTCGGCCAGATGCTGCATCGTGTGTTGCCCAACGATGATTTCACCGTATCGGTGGGGGTGCGCCTCAACTATGACCACGTCAAACGGGTCAGCGATCGTCTGCTGGCTCAGGGGAGGGATGGCAACGGCCTGCTGGTGCGGGAGAAGGTCGATGCTACCGGACATCCTGCCGACAGCTCCGATCCCGATCACGTGAAGGCCGGCCTGGCTGACAAGCGGCGCGAAGTTGAGTACGCCCACGGTCACGAACAGGAGGAGGTCGAGCGGGCTCCTGGGCGCATCGAGCGCATATCGGTGGGCATTGTCGTTTCGTCGGCGTTGACCAAGGCAGAAGTCGGAAAACTATCGGACGTCGTGTCGGCTGGTCTTGGTCTCGATCCGGCGCGGGGCGACAAGATCGACATTGCCGCCATGGCAACGCCGCAACGTATGCTTCCCGCGCCCGACCTCAAGGCTGCATCGGCTGACGCGGTTTCCCCGACACCTCCCACGTCGACCGACCCGGTTCCGCTGACGAGTGCGCCCGCCTCATCGCACGCCGGCTTTCCTTCTTGGGCTTACGCGGCGGTTGCCGCGCTGATCTTGGTGTTCCTTCTGTCCCTGATGATGCTCGGACGGAGTTCGCCGCGTCGTCTGTTGCCGTCGGAGCGCGAGGAAACACTGGCGCAACTGCGGCAGTGGATGGACGCGGGTAACGAGGTGGGACAGTGAACAACGTAGGTATCCGCAAGGCGGCGTTGGCCATCGCTGCCATGCATCCGGCAGATCGTCGTTGGATGATGGCGCGCCTGCCGGGAACATGGCAGGCGCTGCTGGGTCCGTTGGTTCGGGAGGCCCGGCGTTTCACCGTGATCGACGCGGATGCCCTGCAGGGAGCTCTTGATGGTTCGGTCGACGTGCCAAGAGTCGACCTGCCGTCGCCGGGCGTCCTGATCGCCGTGCTCAACGAGCTATCCAGTCATTGGGCCGCCAGGGTGCTGGCCGCAACGGCGATGGATCACGCGGAACTCTACTTGGCGGCTTGCGGCAAACAGCGAGGCGATGCGATTCGCGATGAACTGGCGCAGTTGCAGCGCCCGTTCCCCCGCGCGTTGGCGGCGGCTCTGGTGCGCTGTCTCGACGAGGCCGGTCGGACGCTGGTCGCGGCGGAGGCTAGCCGATGATCCAGCGCTTACCGCATGACGCGCTTCTCGAGGCTGCCACTCGTCGGGTCGTAGGTGGAGGCCAGCCACCGGCGACTCAGGTGGCCGAGATACCCGCAACGGTTCTGGATCCCTCTGTCGAAGCCTACCGTGTCGGCTACGCCGAGGGTTATGAAGCGGGCGAGAGCGATGGCCTGCGCGACGCGGCGCAGCGCATGCAGCAGCAGGAGAATGCCGCTCGTGACCGCCTGGATGAGCTCGAGTGCGAGCGCGAACGACTCTCGGTACTTGCGGATGGCCTCGGCGAGGCTTTGCACCGCCATGGCAATGCCATGGAAGAGATGGCCTTCGAGTTGGCGCTGGCAAGCTTGGCGCGAACCTTCGGCCAGATGCAGGACGATGGCCAACTGCTGCGCAGGCTGTGCACACAAATGGCGGCGGAAGTTCGCGCTGAAGCCGTACGGCTGGTGGTGGCGGAGCAGGACCGGCCACTGCTTCCCTCGCGTATCGATGGTTTGGAAGTGGAGACCAGGCGGGAGCTGGATGCCGGCGAGTGCCTGCTTGAGACTGACCGGGGCCGGATGGAAAGTTCGATTGGCCAGCGCTTGAGAGTGATCCACGACACCATGCTTCAGGCGTTGGGGGTCGATACGCCATGACCACCATCTCCCTGCTCGATCGCTACCGCAATCTGCTTGCCGATCAGCCGCTGGTATGCCGAACCGGCGAGCTGCTCGGTTTCAATGGCCTGGTGGCGGAGGCTCGTGGGCCGGATGCCACGATCGGCGAACTCTGCGAGGTCGAGAGCGGCGCCGACGGGCAGCGGATCCGTGCCGAGGTTGTCGGGTTTCGCGAGGGGAGGGTGCTCTTGATGCCTTTCGGGCACCTGCGTGGCGTGTCGATTGGCGCTCGTGTGCGTGCCTTGGGATATTCCTTGCGGGTGCCTGTCGGGCATGCCTTGATCGGGCGCGTCATCGACGCGTTTGGTGCTCCCCTGGATGGAGGGCCTTGCATCGCTGCCGAAGGCCTGCGGGAAGTCCATCGTCCACCCATCAACCCCATGCGCCGGGCACCGCTGGAAGAAGCGCTGGAAACCGGTGTAAGGGCAATCGACGGTGTACTGCCTTTTGCCAAAGGACAGAGGGTTGGTGTATTCGCGGGCAGTGGTGTGGGAAAAAGCACCCTGCTCGGCATGATGGCCCGCCACGTTCGCGCGGATGTCGTCGTGATCGCGCTCGTCGGCGAACGCGGGCGCGAGGTCGGCGACTTCCTGGACAACGCGCTGGGCCAGGAAGGCCGCGAACGTTCGGTGATGCTGGTGGCGACCGCCGACCAGCCGGCGCTGGTGCGAACCCATGCGGTACACGCCGCCCATGCCATGGCGGAATTTTTCCGTGACGAAGGCATGGACGTCCTGCTGATCGTCGACTCGATAACCCGCTTTGCCATGGCACAGCGCGAGGTCGGGCTGGCCGTGGGCGAACCTCCCACGTCGCGCGGCTATCCCCCTTCAGTGTTCAACCTGCTCCCGCAGATCCTCGAACGGGGTGGGCGAGTACGCGACGGAGGTTCGATCTCGGCCATCTACAGCGTGCTGGTCGAGGGCGACGACATGAACGAGCCGGTGGCCGACCACATGCGCGCCATCCTGGATGGGCACGTGGTGCTGTCGCGCGACCTCGCTTCGCGCGGGCAGCTTCCGGCGATCGACCTGCTGTCCAGCGTGAGCCGCCTGGTGTCGAGCGTGGCGAACGAGGAACAGCAGAAGATCATCCAGCGCGTCAGGTCCATCCTCTCGACTTTCCAGGCGTCACGCGACCTGGTGGACATGGGGGCTTACCAGCCTGGAACGAATCCGTCGCTGGACGAAGCCATCGCGCTGCATCCGCGCATCGTCGAATGCCTGTGCCAACGGCCCGTGCAATCGTCCACGCGCGCCGAGAGCGTCGAACTGCTGCGGGCCATCGTGTCGCGCGAGGATCGAACATGAAGGATGAGCGATTGCACGCGTACGAAGTGTTGCTGCGCGTGGCGAAGGTGCGCGAGCTGCGTGCATCTTCCGCACTGGCCGAGGCATCCGCCGAAGCGCGCGCCTGCGGCGTGCGGCACGACGAGGCCGGCGCGGCCCATGCGGTGGTGGCGGCTGCGGGCCGCGGGATGGCTGCGGGCCAATCGAATCTGGATCTCGCCCGCTACGAGCTGCTTTCGAACCTGGACGCCTTGCTTGCCATGAACCTGGAGACGGCTCGCGACGAGCTCGATTCCGCAGATACGTTTTGCCGGGAACGTGCGCTTGCCGCAGTAAAAGCCAAGCGATATCGCGAAAAGGCAGACGCCCAAGTGCGGGAGACCCGCGGAACGCAGGAGCGAACGAAGCTCGCCGGCCTGCAGGAAGAAGCAATCGAATGCTGGCTTCGGGGTAGGGGACGATGAGCAAAATAGGCCATGTCCGGGCTTCGCTGGCCGCATCCATTCAGCAAGGTGTGCGGGCGAATGACCGTGACTTTGCCGATGAGCTGCGCAAGACGGGGCACGCGGCATCGGAAACTCCTTCACGTCACACGAGTGTGGATAGTCGTGAACCGGAGGTTCATCTTCACCGGCTGGTCCCGGAAAGTAAGCCGGCTGATCCCTGTAGCTCGACCACAGATCGTGGTGCGCCTCACGCGGCGCCTGCGGCCACTCCACTTGTCGGACAGTACAACGAGCCGACAATGGACAGGGTCGCAAGCGGATCGGTTGCTTTCGAAGCCCCGGCCACTGGTTCAGAGATGGGACCAACCGCCGGCATTCCGGCAGAGTTGGGGGTGTGGCCGGTGCCGCAGCCGAACGCAACGGTCCAGCTTACGGGCGTTACCGAAACATTGGCCGGGTCCCGAGTGTTTGGAATCCATCTCTTCGCCGGCAGGTACCTTTCCGAACTGTACGCGTCAGCGTCCTGTGGTCTGCCGCCTTTCCCGTCGAGGGCGGGCATCGCCGACACAGAAGACACGGCGGTTGCGCCCCACGCTGGGGTGCGGGAGACAGCTGGTCCCATGGTTTCCACCCTGACTCCATATCCGCCTCAGTACGGGGCCATGCAGGTATTGGGCGATATGGCGAGAACGGCGGTCGGTGCTCTAGGGGAAGAGGCTGAGCCAGCAGCAGCGGCGGCAATTTCTGATACCCAGCGCGCGGTGCCTTGGCCCGAGGATTCGCTACGTCTCACAAAAAACGCCAATGGTGGCCTGACACTTTGGTTGCGTGATTACCGCATGGACGACACCGCTGCGATCCATGTGGTTGAAGCCATGGTGCAGGAGGCCCGATCCAAAGGGCTGAAGCTGGAAAAAGTTCTGTGGAACGGTCGCGAGGTCTGGACCTCGCTCAACGAATCCTGATCGAGGAAACCTCATGTCGGTCGACGCCATCGGAACCTTGCTGAACCCGTCAGGGAATTCCGTCAACGCGAGTTCGGGTATCAATGAACAGGACTTCATCAAGCTGTTTGTCAGCGAGTTGCAATTTCAGGACCCCATGCAACCGCTGGACAACAGCCAGTTCCTCACGCAGCTCGCGCAGTTCGTCAGCATCGAGCAGCAGAGCGAAGAGGTCTCCGGAATCAACAATCTGTTGACTCTGGGCTCACAAGGGCAGCCGTTGACGTTGCTGACGCATAACGTCCAGATCGCCAACGCCGACGGCACGACGACGTCCGGCAAGGTCGTTGGTATCCAGTACGACTCGAAGGGGGTCAGGCTGACGATAACCACGTCGGGCAGCAATGTGCTCACCGACGTCGCCCTTTCCCAAGTGCAACTCGTCACGCCTTAATAAGGAGAACAAGACATGTCGGGCATCATGCAGGCGCTTTACAGCAGCATCTCGGGGCTATTCAGCTTTTCGAACAGCCTCAGCACCATCAGCAACAACATCAGCAACATGAACACACCCGGTTTTCGAGAGAGTGAGTCATTCTTCGAAAACATCATGGGCGAGGCCGGCACCAGGGTGGCCGGAACGGGCCAGAACCTAAGTGAAGGAAAGATCCAGCAAACCAGTACGCCAACGGATGCGGCGATCATGGGGGATGGCTTTTACATCCTCAAAGACTCGTCGGGCAATACCTATTACACGCGATCGGGTCAGTTCGAATTCAACGCGTCCGGGCAACTGGTCGATTCGGTCAACAAGTATTTCGTCCAGGGATTCGACCCCAGCGGCGCTCTGGGCAATATCGACATCACGAATTACAAGACGCTACCCGCGCAACCGACGACTATCGTGAACATGACCGGCAACCTTATGCCGGCCGACCCAACGGATAGCGTCAGCGCCATCACGGTGTACGACGCACAGGGAAATGCGCACGTTCTTGGGCTATCGATGGCCAACAACACCTCGGTTACGCCGGGAAGTTGGCTGGTCACGATCACGGATGCCGCTGGCAATACGGTCGGCAGCGGCGAAGTTCGTTTCAATACCGACGGCACGCTTCAAAGCGGATTCAATGCCGTGACGATGACGAGCACGCTCGGCGGACATTCCCAGTCGATCACGTTCAACTTCGGTGCGGCCAACGGTCTCGGTGGCGTGACCAGTTTTTCCGGCGTGACATCGGATCTCTCCGCGTCAGTGAAGGACGGGCACGGTGTTATTGGCATTTCATCCCAGTCTTTCGACATCGATGGCACGTTGCAGATGGTGTACTCCAACGGCGAGACGAAGGCGGGCCCGCAGTTTGCCTTGGCATCGTTCCCGGACGAGAGCTCCATGCAGCTGACCCAAGGCAACCTGTATTCGCGGCCGAAAGGCCAAGTCGCACGCGTCGGCAAAGCCAACACGCCAGGATTCGGAAAGATCGAAGGCAGCAGCCTCGAGATGGCCAACGTCGACCTGACCCAGGAACTGGCCGCCATGATCGTGATCCAGCGAGGTTATCAGGCAAGCTCCCGCGTCATGACCGTGTCCAGCGACATGCTTCAGCAGCTCTATGACTCCACCAGGGGCGGCTGATCGATGGAGGGTTTTCGATTCAGTTGGCTTGGCGAGACGCGTCGCGAAGCCCTGCGGGCGCTGATAGCCGCCGAAGTGTCCGAGTGGTCGCAGGAGTGGTGGATCGAGCATGCGCCGGCCGAGATCCATGTCCGCGCGGTCGACCATGGAAGCTTCGTCATCAAGGGGGCCGCACCGTACGTGTCGACCGGAGAAGCTGGGTCGCTGGCGCTGTTTCTCGGTGGACGAGGTGCGGCAGGGGTCGGGCGTCATCTTGCAGGGTCGGTGGAGGAAGAGGGCGCCGGTTGGGCGGAACGGATCGGCGAAGAGGCGTTGGGCGATTTCGCAGCCCGCGTCTTCCGGCGGGGCGGGGTCGCCGGCGGCCCCGGTCTGCGGCAGTCCGCGGCTTCTCCCGACTTGGCGCGCCCCGAACTGGGTAGCTGCATTCTGGCCATCGCGGTCGGGCGGTTGGGGCTGAACCTGGCCTGCGACCGCCGATTGATCGACCGTCTGGTGCCGCCGCAAACAGGGGAGAAGCCTGGTTTGGCATCGCGACGGGATGCGCTCGGCAAAGCCCCCTTGCGCCTGGACGCCATCATGGATTTCGGGTCGGTCAATCTCGCGCAACTCACGGATCTGCGCGTTGGCGAGCTGTTGATCGGAGACACGGCGTTGGAGGAGCCGCTGTCGATGCGGATCGAAGGGGGCATTGCCATCACCGGTGGCTACTTGCGCCGAGTCGGAGCCAAACGTGCCGTCATGCTGGACGGCATCCATTCGCAGGAAGAGTACAAGCCATGAAAGAAGTCGTTGTTGCACCGATTGCATTGCAGGAAGCGGACGAGCCACAGCGTGCCGGGGCGCCGCTCGTTGAACGCAATGTGGCATTGCTGGGCCACGTCACCGTCCGTCTGGAGGTCCTGGTGGGCAGCGCCCAGCTCAGTGTCGAGCGGCTGTTCTCGCTCGCCAAGGGCGAAGCCGTCGAGCTTGATACCAATCTCGACGACCCCGTCACGCTGATGCTGGACGGCAAACCTGTTGCCCACGGCCATCTGATGGCGGCCGGCGATCGCTTCGGCCTGAAGATCTCCGAGATCCTGTGAGTATTCCCAGCTTGATTTCAACCTGGCTTCTCGCGGCGGTCCCGTCCGGCGCACAGGTGGCGCAGTCGGCGATTCCCTACCGAGATGCGCCCGCCATTTCGACGGGCAGCCTTGCCATGGCGATGACGATCACCTTGCTCGTGCTTATGGCGCTGGTGGGCGGTGTGGCGTACGCGCGCCGACGCGGCTGGACGATCGGTTCAACGCCAGGAGCACGCGGTACGGCGGGGGAGGGCATCGAAGTGAAAGCCTCACGGCGGTTGAGCATGACCACGACCAGCCATGTCATCGCTTATCGGGGAGCGGAGTACCTCGTCGTGGAGACTGTGCGGGGGACTGTGGCTACCGTCACGCCGTTGAGTCGCTTGCCGACTGGGCCGGGTGGCATGCCATGAGGAAAGGCAAGATTTTCGTTGTGGCGGCCGTGGTGCTCGCTGGCCTCGCGCTGCCGGCGCTGGCGTGGTGCGCCGAACCCATCCGGGATGCGATCGCCCGTGCCGCGACGGAAGACAACTCGTCGATCCTGCGCTCGTTCCTGCTGCTTACGCTTCTTTCGTTCATCCCGCTGCTGGTGATCGCGTTGACCTCGTTCACGCGCATCATCGTCGTCTTGTCCATGGTGCGGAGCGCACTGGGCCTGCAGCAGACTCCTCCCAACAGTGTCCTTCTCACGCTGGCCATCTTCCTCACGTTGTTTGCGATGAACCCGGTGTTCCAGGCGGCCAAGCAAGCGGGAGTAGACCCTTATCTGCGGCATGAGATCCCTGCGCAAGCCGCTGTCGAGCGCGGGTTCGTGCCGTTCAAGATGTTCATGGTCCGGCAGACGCGCGAGGGCGACCTGCTTGCCGTCCTGCGCATGGCAAAAATGCCGACGCCCAAGTCGGTCGACGACATCGGGGTTCTGCAGCTCGTACCGGCATTCATGCTGAGCGAGCTGCATACCGCCTTCCAGATCGGCTTCGTGATCTTCCTGCCGTTCCTGCTCATCGACCTGGTGGTCGCGGCGATTCTCATGGCGCTTGGCATGATCATGTTGCCGCCGACCAGCATCAGTCTGCCCCTCAAGATCCTGCTGTTCCTCCTGGTGAACGGGTGGACCTTGCTCGCCCAGGCTTTGCTGAGCGGTTATCACGTTTGAGCGGATGAGCAGGCACCTTGGACGGCGGTGAACAGACGCTCTGGGAGCGATGGCGTGGTGGGCGCGAATCCGCTGCCCGCGATGCGCTCATCCTCAGATATTCATCCTGGGCACGGCTGGTGGCGCGCGACGTATACATGCGCGTGCATTCCCTGGGAGATGCCTGGCAGGATTGTGTCCAGAATGCGCTGATAGGATTGCTGGAGGCGATCGACCGCTTCGACCCGAGTCGCCACATCAAGTTCGAGACCTATGCGCGCCACCGTATACGTGGTGCCGTATTCAATGGCTTGAGAACCTTGCGCGAAGGTCGCGCACCAGGAGGAGCCCGGGGCGATGCTTGGGCGCGCGATCAGGCCAGCGCGCTGGCGGAACGTACCCAGTCACTCGATGACGGTTCCACGTCCGACCCGCTCGATGCCTTCGTGGCCATCACCGTGGGATTGGGTCTCGGCTTTCTGCTTGATCAAGAGTCCTTTCCCCCTGGCGCGGATGCTCCGCCGGACGCCTATGCCGAGCTGGAGAAGGAGGAGTTGAGGGCCTCCGTCATCGAAGGGCTAGGGCAGTTGGATGAGCGCGAGCAACTGATTATTACGCTGCACTATTACCACCACGTACCGTTCGTCGACATTGCGGCCCAACTCGGCGTCACCAAGGGCCGCGTGTCGCAGTTGCACAAGCGGGCTTTGGATCGGTTGAGGGCGGCTTTGGGCAACCGTGCATGGGCGGAATACTGATCCTGGCGCCGGCGTATTTCACCCCTGTGAACGACGTCGCCCGCACCAGGCGCTGGGCATAAAGACATCCGCTGAGGCCTACGTCTTGGCGGCCTGACCCGTGCAGAAATCGCTGGGTCATTACACGTCCTCTCTATTCCGTGGTGAGGGCATAGAGCGCTGACGCCTTCTCTGACAGGTTTGTCAGCGGACACCTACATCCTTAGAACCCAGCCGGAAGCACACTGATAGCGGCCCGACGGGTCGGTCTGAATCAAGGGTCACGGGCGGCTGAGAAGCCGAAGCCGCCTTACTTAACGCTGTCTCACACCCTCAAGAGTTCCGAAGGACGGCACAATGAAGCGATTTTTCTTAGCTGTAATACTTGGGCTGTTTGTCTCCGCCCAAGCGATTGCATCACAGCCCCCGCTTTCAATTACTGACCCATTGTCAACGGCGCCAGCGGGGAATTTGGTGGCCGGACTTGGTGTGGACTACTTCGTCTATGACACCGGAACATACGATCCGGAGATGCCAGGCGGTGATTCCAACAATTGGTACATACCCGGTCATAACTTCAAGACCCCCATCGGGTTGTATCAGCTCAATCCTAGTCTGGTTACCGCCCAGCTCCAGAACATGCGTGCATCAGGTATGGACTGGGTCACCATCCAGATTCAGATCACCAACCTTCACTGCGAGACCGACGGATCCGGTTCATGCAACGACGGATTCGTCGATGGCGTTTGGGGAGAGGTGAACGACTACAGCAAATATGCGCTTACCACCCAAGCCCAGCAGAACCTGCGCAGCATGCTGCAAACGATCCAATCGCTAGGCTTTCGCTACGTAATTATTCGCTTCATGAATTACTCGCCTGGCAACGGGGACGCCTTCGACGAGACGAGGTACCAGCAAGCATGGAACTCCATCGTGCATACCCATGACCTTGTCTACAGCGCGCTCAATGGCGCCATCACAAAGCCGCTGTTCGATCTGGATGGCGAGGGTCCAGGGTCTCCCAGTGCTGTTCGGAAGCAATATGACCAACGCCTATGGTCGGACTACACCTACACGTACGGAAACAACGACACCGTCGGTTTCTCCATCATCGCTGATGACTACCATCTGACCAATGGGATACCTTGGTTCGGTAGCATCAAACCGAGGGTTTATGCTTTCGACATTTACGGTGACGTAGGCGCGGGCCTGCTGAAGGCATGGCGTGCCCTGGGTACCGAGGGCAGTAAACCAATCCTCATCATGGAAACCTACTTCAACGATGCAACCACAGCTTCCCAGCTAAGCAATGTACTGGCGAGCAATCCAGGCATTCATCTAAAGGGCGTCCTGCAATGGCAAACGACGCGTGCACCCGCGTGTTCGGGTTGTACGACGGCCATACGTTCGAGCGCGGTAAGCGCACTTAACTCGCTTGGGCAAGCCGTCAATTACGATCCGATACTAGCGAGATTCGTTGCCGATGAATCCAACCCACAACTCATGTCCGCTAAGGACGTCAACTGCTCGACGACCAGCGGCACCTGTTCGGTACAGTTGCAGATGCACACGGGAAATTTGCCGGCGTACAAGGTATACGTGAGAATGCCGGGTCAAACTCCGCAAATTATGGACTGTGAAGGTCAGGCCAAAACGGTACAGCCGAACTGGATACAGAAGAACAGGCTCTACGAGTTTACCTATTACGCGGTGGCGTCCTGCAGCTCAAGCGTTTCTGGTGTGGCACCCAGCGCTATAGTCGTATTGAGCACTCGAAACTAGGCTATTACGATAGGTGCCTTCAAAGTAAGGCATGTAATGACCCAGTGATTTTCTGCTCAGGTGCTACCTTTTACGGAGAGCACGATGAGCCAAGTGATGGAAGAAGAGATCAAGCGTTGGACGGCGCGACGGAAGTCGGCGCTGGTGCTGGAAATCATCCAGGGCAAGACGACGGTGGCCGAAGCCAGCCGGCAGTTCGACCTGACGCCGTCGGAGATCGAGAGCTGGGTCGAGGACGGCAAGCGGGCACAACGGGGTCAGGTTCACTTACAACCGTTTGAAAGATCACGTGGCGGTCGATGAGCAGGCCTGACGCCAGCGAAGCGTTGAGTCTTGGCTTCGACCATCGCGCGGAAGTCATCCCGGCCGAGGGCTCGTTGTTGTTGAAGGTAGATTCGGATCGCTTCCAAGTCGTCGTCGGAGAGGGCTTCGTGTAATAGCTGGCGGTAGGCTTCGGCGCGCGCCTCCGATGTGGCGGCGAGCGCGGTGTATTCGGGATGGAGCGAAAGAATGGCCTCTTGGCGAAAGCCGCAATGGCTGGCGCAACTCGACCATGGATAGGTTGTCGGGTCATCCGTCATGCGGGCACGTACGGGATTGAGTTCGATGTAGCGGTGGCAGTGCAGAACATAGCTTTCGCTATCGACCAGGCTGGCTTTGTAGCGGCCTTCCCACAGTGTTCCGGTGCGCCGATGACGCGCGTTGAACTGGCCGACGTAGCCACGCCCGAGTTTTTGCATGAGGCGAGCGAGTGCTCCGACCTCTGGCGGTGTTGTCAGTAGGTGAACGTGGTTGTCCATCAACACGTAAGCGTGAAGTTTGCAGCCGGTATCGAGCAATGCCTCAGCCAGTAGCGTCAGGTAACGTCGCCGATCGGCATCATCGAGGAAGCATGGAAGGCGATTGTTGCCGCGCTGGACAACGTGCTGCGGAATGTTGGGCAAGTCGAGGCGTGGTTGTCTGGCCATAGCCCGAGGATCGGCGTGGACCTCTCTTTCCGGTAGCGCCAACCATCGCTACATCTCGTCGGTCTCAGCCTCCTTCGCATGTCGGGAAGTGAACCTGACCCCGTTCTTGCTGTCGGGAAGTGAACCTGACCCCGTTCTTGCTGTCGTCGATCACGGCACGCGCCGCTGCCTCGGCCTCAAGGCCCTGCCGGACAAGGCGACGATTACCATCCTGCGCCACCTGCTCGATGCCATCGAACGGCATGGCAAACCCAGGCGCCTGCGCACCGACAACGAGGCCATCTTCAATAGCCCGTTGTTCGAGTTCGTACTCCACAAGCTCGGCATCGAACACCAGACCATCGAGCGCCACTGCCCTTGGCAGAATGGCCGCATCGAGCGCTTCTTCGGCACGTTGAAGCAGAAGCTCGACCGCTGGGTCGTGCCGGACCGCGCCGGCCTCGACGCCTCGCTGATCCAGTTCGTCGCCTGGTACAACCACGTGCGGCCGCACCAGCACCTGCAAGGCATGACACCCATGGAGGCCTGGAGCGGCAGCGGCCTCCGGGCACACCCCGTGGTGCGCCGGGTCTGGTTCGAGGCTTGGGACGGCCTGCTGCAGGGCGAATACCTGCAGCGCTGAGTGCTATCTCAAGCCAGACGTGTCGACTGTCCGTTTTACGGAGGAGCACGGCTGGGCAAGAAGGCGGAAATCCGCTGAATTCATGTACCAGACTGAGTCAACAGTGCACGTGAAGTCCGCAATTCGGTACCCTGAGTAACCAAAACCGGCCGATAGGTCTCAAAAAACGGTCTTCTCCGCCGGCAGGAATCACCTATTCGGACACCAGACGGCACAACGGCTCCCGGGTTTGGAACATCAAATCCTGATGCTTTTCTCCGAATAGTCTTGTGGATGAGCCCTTACAGCTTCAGCAAGGCTATCGAGGAAGGCACTGTCACTGAGCGCTCTCTGCCCTTCGTCGGCAGAGAGCGGAATATTGAGCTTATACATCCCCACCCCTCCGCAAAGAACCGAAAGGATGAGCATTCGTTGTTCGTTTTCATAAAGCGTATAAGCCCACTTCTTCTGTGCCACCATTGTTAGTGCCATGCCGGAACCTCTTGATACTTCCCGTAAGGAATATTGTTTATTACGCCTTCATGATAACCAGTACGCAAAGTGCCACCAGGAATCCACAGGTCATTGGCTCCCATTTCATTACCTGAAGGAATTCGCAAGTTAAGCTCTCCGGGAGAGGACACATCAATCCTGATTAATGAGCGCCCTTGCCACTGACCTGAGGGAATGCCGAGTTCCGACTCAATAACCGAAATATCGCCGTTCGCTTTGGTAAGCAGGGAATCCATTTGGGTCGATGGTATCACGTACTGGCTATTGTCCGGCATGCCAAGAATATCTCGTCCGTACTCATCAAGAATATCTTTGGGAACGAGATAAGAGGCCCCTTGGTCGAAGTTCGAGAGCTTCTTGTCAATATAGCTCGGTGAGAGATACGTAACTGGATCTGGCCGTGCTCCTTTTGGAAGGGTCCGCACTTGTTCGATGACTGATGGATCAACCAAGTCTGTACTGTCTGCACCCCCCTTCGCTCCCGGCCCCATTATCCCCCAATTGATGCTCCCGTTGACTTCCAGCGCCGTATCCGCCGTCACACTGCCCAACAAGCCAGCCGCACCCGTCAGTCCCAACAAGGACGAGCCGCCCGCTCCCAACCCGTTGCCGATGTAGGTGAGTCGATCGACAGGATCGTCGATCAGCGATGCTGCCGCAAAATTCTGGGCGGCGATGGAGGCATATGGTCCGACATTTGCGATGCCTCTGACAGCTGACGCAAATAGATTCATGGGCTCTTCCAAGCCTGCCAGCACCAAGAAAGCTCCCCTCTCCAACATTGAATTCCTTGGATCGCTGTAGCCTTGCAGGGCGATGGCGTGAGCCTGCTCAAAGTAGCCGGGTTGGACAAAGGCTGGTTCCTCGATAGCCGGCAGGGCATAGCGCATAGAGCCAGTCGCACCCGTCATGCTGCGCTCTGTTTCTCCGCCGTAGATCAGCACCGGCGATGCAGATGCGTTTTCAAACCCGACGAACACACCACTTTGACTGGCCCGCGCCATGATCATCGCATTGTCGTGATCCAGCGTGACTTGCCCGAGTGCCGCATCGCTCTGGTCATAACCTCCCGACGGAAGCACCAATTGGTCGCCGGGGTGGATGGTCGAGTCGCTCAACCCGTTGGCCCGCATGAACGCGCCGATGGCTGCGGGATCGCTGGTGCCCAGAATGGTGGACAGCGTATCGCCTGCTTGCACGGTGTAGCTCACCGGCCCCAGGGGCGGCATCTGGACGTGGATATCGTCCACATGCCAAGTCGGCGCGGCGATGTCCACGGGCAACAGGGTGTTGACATGATCGGGCGCCTGCCTGTCGCGAGACGCCTTGATCTCCCCCACGAGCGCATTCCCCAACGCATTGCCGAACACGTCCGCTCCCACATCTTGCCAGTCCCACCGCGCCGACAATCCAGCCGCCTTGCGCATGACGTAGTTGGCGCCTTGGGTCAGAACGTCCGCCGTAGCCTGCCTGACCAGCAGCCCCCACGAGAATGGCTGCGGCTTCCAAACTGTTGCCCCTGTCTTCGCATCGCGGCTTTCGATCGGCCCCGCACCGACCGCATCGGCAATCTTGGCGCCCGCGTAGGCAGTCGCCATGCTTGTCCCCAGCTCTCGCCAACTGAACGAGGTGTCGTAACCGGCCATCTTGCTCAGCTCGACGCTGGTAGTGTATTGCGCCCCAGCACTGATCATCAGGCTCGCGGTGTTGCCCAAGGGCGCGGCAAGGTACCCCGCGCCATATCCCGCCTCGGCAGCCGCACCGGCGATCGCCGCGCTCTTGTAGTCGGCCTTGCCTGGCGCTCCGGCCGCGGGCGGGTCGTAGATGGTGCGGGCAAAGTCGCTGGCGCTGCCGGAGAAGGGATTCACGGCGAACCGGGCGGCACGCCCCCAGTCGAACTGGTTGTTGAACATCATGGAGCTGTACTGGCCGGCGAGATTGCCTGCGGCCGCGCCGGCGCCCGGATTGCCCGAGTAGTAGCTCACGATGACCTGTACCACGATCGCGATCACCCGCGATAGCGTTTGGCACTGCACTCTCGGCGGCGGCGGCACCATCGGCAGGCTCGGCGTCGTACTCCCCACGATCTGCCCCGGGTCATACGGCTTGAACGTATTCGCCGCATTGCTGCTGGTGGTGATCGAGGGCAACGCGATCGCCTGGCCCACCACCAGGTCACTGTCGCCACCAAGCCCGTTGGCCTCGGCCACGAGGTAGCCGTACTGGCTGTTGCCGTACACCGCCTGCGCGATGCCAGCCAGGGTATCGCCGGCCTGGACGACATAGCTTTGGCGGCTGGCGCCGCTGCTGAAGCCGGTGAGGCTGCCCAGCACGTGGATGCCGCCGCCTTCGTCCAGGCTGCCGATCTGCTGGCCGTCGACGTAGGCGTAGTGGTCGATGGTGCTGTCGCTGTACGCCGTGAAGGTGTCGTTGCTGACCGTGCCGCGCCGCCGTTCGAGGATCTCGCCGCGGGTGTCGTAGGCGAACAGCCGGGTGTCGTCCTTGGCGCCGCTGGTGCCCTGGCTGGTCTGGCTCACGGCGGTACGCTGCCCGAAGGCGTCGTAGTAGCTGGTGTCGGTGGCCGGGATGTAGCCCTGCACCGTGGCCGTGCCGGTGGTGCTTTGCTCCAGGTAGCCGTCCTTCTTGAGGTAGCTCACCGTGTAGTCGGCCCCGAAGGCGCTGCCACCGCCGCTGGGCGGCGGATTCTGCGCATAGGAGTAGGCGGTGACGTTGCCGGCGTGGTCGAAGGCGGTGTAGGTGGTGGTGGAGTGCACCACCAGTGGGCCGTCGCCGGTGATGCTGGGTACCGCATCCGCGCCGCCGCCGGGCAGGTTGCCGGTGTTGTTCCAGGCATTGGCGATCTGCAGCCAGTCGCGGTAGGGCGCCTGGAAGCTGACCTGCTCGGTCACCGCGCCATCGGCGTTGTAGCTCGTCGCGTCGCCGAACTGCAGCCACCCGCCGATAGGCACGTAGGTGTAGCCGTTGGGCATATCGTGGGTGCCGTAGACCGCGACGTAGGCATCATTGCGCGCGAAATTATTCGTGCCGGTCTGATGGCCGTCGGCGTCGTAGTACAGGTGCTGCTGAACGCCCAGGCTGCTTTCGCTCTGGGTGAGGTCGGTGGCGTAGTCCACCTCCACCTGCTCGTTACGGGCGTCGTACACCAGCCGCTGGGTCATCACGTCGCCGGCGGTGTAGGTCTTGGTGACGTAGGCGGCCTGAATGCTGTAGGTGTCGGCATTGAGGGTGTTGCGCACCACCACGTTGCCGGCCGCGTCGTACTGGTTGGCGTAGGAAGGTTCGTTGTAGCCCCCGGCGGTGATCACGATCTGGCCGTTGCTGAGGGCGCCGTTGCTCACCACCACCCGGTTGTCGGCGTCGTAGGTGAACCAATAGCTCTGGGTGTTGGGCGTGGTGCCGGTGGCTTCGGTCTGGGCCTGAACGGTTTGGGGCGAGGCCGATGGGGCGAAGCTTGTCGAAGCTTCGTCTGTGGATGATGCCGAGGACGACAGGCTGCCCATGTCCGGCGCCGCCATCAAGTTGTTGGCAGTTCCCAGTACGTCGACGCTGAACGTATAGGAAGTGGCCCGGCCCTGGCTATCAGTAGCGGTCAGCGTTACGGTGCCGAAGCGCTCGGCTCGGGCCTGGGTGGCGGTAAATGTCCGCGTGCCGGCATCGAAGTGAATATACAGGGGCGTGGTCGCCGTATAGGTCAACGCAAGCCCTGCCGGGCTGGTGAAGGCCGTGGCGGGGAACGTGTAGCTCAACGAGCCGGGGGAAAAGAAGATGTCGGAGGGTATGCCGCCGTTGTAGACCGGCGGCTGGTTGGCCGGCGGACTCACCGTGATCGTGAAGGTCTTGCTCGTCGCAGCCCCATGGCTGTCGGTGGCAGTGTAGGTGACCGTCCAGGTGCCGGTACCGGTCGGGGTGCCACTGAAGGCACGCGTGGCGGCATTGAAAGAGATCCCCGGCGGCAGGTTGCTGGCGCTGTAGGTGATCGCATCGCCGTTGGCGTCAGTGGCGCTCGGTGCGGTGTAGGCCGTCATGGCCGAGCCTTGCACCGCCGTCAGGTTGCTGGGCGCGGCCAGCGTTGGCGCCACGTTGTTGACGGTCAGCGTGAAGTTGGCGCTGGCGGTGCGGCCCAAGCCATCGGTGGCGATCACCTTGATCGTGTAGCTGCCCGCCGCCAACGCACCCACGTTGAAGCTCGTACCGCTCCAGGTCAGGCCAGACGGCAGCGCTGCGCCACTGGACAGCGTGGCCTGGTAGCTCAGGCCATGGTTGTAGGGATCGCTGAAGGTGCCGGCCGCGACCTCCACGA
>Ga0157372_10000914_pt1 | contig 32139 bp, 22 predicted proteins | sample C55metaG_FD_115307 | JGI IMG/M metagenome (GOLD analysis project Ga0157372, IMG submission 115307) | Corn rhizosphere microbial communities from Kellogg Biological Station, Michigan, USA - C5-5 metaG | ecosystem: Host-associated > Plants > Roots > Rhizosphere > Soil | place: USA: Michigan...
GCACCAGGTCATCGCGATGGATCCAGCTCATCCAGTGCCGTCCATTGCCGAAGCGTCCGCCGAGGCCGAATTCGAACGGTGCCAGCATCCGCGCCAGCATGCCGCCCTCGCTGGCGAGAACCAGGCCAATGCGCAATAGAACGGTACGGACGCCGTGGGCCTGGGCCTTCGCCGCTGCACGCTCCCAGGCGACGCAGACACGGCGTGAGAAGCATGGCGTGCCGAGGTTGGCTTCGGTCAAAATCTGATCGTCGCGCAGACCATACCAGCCGATCGCCGAACCGGTGACCAGCACCTCTGGCTTGTGCTCTAGCCGCTCGATCAGTCGCAGCACGTCGCGGGTCACGGCCAAGCGCGAACGGACGATCCGCAGGCGCTTGGTACGCGTCCATGGGCTGTCCGAGATCGGTTCACCGGCGAGGTTGACGATCGCGTCGAGGCGCTCGTCGGCCACGATCTCCCCGAGCGTGGTGACGATGCGGACCCGGCCGGTGTCGACCAGTGTTGCCGCTTTGGCACGATCACGAGTGAGGACGGTAACCGCATGGCCTGCGCCTACGAGTGCTGCGACCAGCCGCGACCCGACGAAGCCCGTCCCGCCGGTCACCAGGATCGCCTTGCGGCCGGTGAGGGCGTCCGCCAGCGCAGCGGCATCCTCGCGCACCAATCGGGGGCAGCGGCGCGCAGCTGCAAGATCACGGAGACCGGAAACGATGACACCCAAGGCCGCCACTGCGCAGAAATAGCTCATCCAACCGTGGAAGGCAGGAGCCAGCATGGTCGGCTCACTCGTTCTATCCGCCAGCCACGGCACGAGCATCGCAAGGAAAACGCCGTAATTGAGAGTGAGCAGCGTGTGCGTGACCCGCTCCGTCGCTGGGAGCTTGCGGGTGCGATCTTCCTCGACGAAGTCCCACAGGGTGATGACCAGTTCGCCGACGAGCAGCGCCAGCAGGGCGACCGCCCAGGCGCCTCGCGGCTCGCTCCACCCCAGCACGCCGAACAGTGCAGCATAGGCGAGGTTGCGCACACCGTGCAGGCGCAGTTCCCCGGCTTGCCCGGGCCGCCACGCAAGCCGCTCGGTCCCCTCATGGTGGTAAATCGTGTCAAACGCGCCCATCAGCATCTGGCCGAACAGGGCGATCCAGAAAACGTTGTTCATAGCGTATCTCCGGGTTGGCCGGCAGGCTGATCGGGGAAGTGGCCGATCTGGTGGATCAGGTCGCCCAGCAGGCGATGGCGCAGCGTTAGCGTGAAGGCGAAGCTCCCGTGGCCAAGGTCGGTGTGGTCGATGGTCAGCTTACCGGGGGCGAGAAACGCGGGGAGCCGGACGCGGTGATCGCGGAGCCGGATGAAGTAATGATCGCTGGTGAAGCGGATCCCCTCGGCGCTGGCAGCGACCGTCAGCGCGATCCCGAAGCCGAGGCCGAGATATTCCTCAAGTCCGGTCGGCCCGGCAAAGCGCTTGGCGCTGTGGATGACCTGCGGAAAGCCACGCCCCCGGCTATACATGCGGGTCCAGACCTGCCCACCGTGCGCGCCGTCTTCGGTGACGGTGACGACGGCCGCGAGTCCGGTGTCGCGTCCCAAGGGCAGCGGCGCCCCTATCAGGCGACAAAGCTGGGCGAGCAGCCAGCCCACGCCCGACATGCGGCAATGGGCGACGATGCCTGCGTAAGTCACCGACTTGCCGGGCAACAGCCGCTTGGCGAAGCGGGTTTGGACCGCGGGGGGCAGCAGGTTCCAGCCTTCGCGTCCGAGCACGCCGCGAAAGCGCAGGTCTTCGAGTTCGTCAACCAACGCGGTAGGGCAACCATCTGTGGCCCGCTTCGCTGCTGTTCGTGCAACGGCCGTCATCTCTCTGGCCTCCTGTTGTGTTAGTTGTTTCTGTATTGAGAGAAATTAAGGGGTAAAATTTTTTTAGCCGGACTCGGTCTTACCGCCCTTGCTGCCCCGGCCGGTGACGAACTTGAGCAGACCGACGACTTTCGACCCCATGCGGATCAGCGTCATGATCTGGCTGGGCGGCACGTTGAGCATCTGCTGGTACCAACTCTCCACCGTGTTGACGAAGTCGTGCATCGACTGCAGCCGCTGGCGCACTACCGGGCTGATACGCGGATCGTCGATACCGTCCATCGCGCCCCGGATAGCGGCGACCATCGGATCGATTTCCCGTTCCTTGCGACCTTGCGCGACCTTGGTCGCCATCTGCCACAGATCAGTCTCGGCCTCGTAATGATCACGCCGATCGCCAAGGACCGGCACGCGACGCACCAACTTCCAAGCCATCAATTCACGCAGGCTGTTGGAGACGTTGGACCGCGCCATGCCCAGCTTCTCGGCCATGTCCTCAGCCGTCAGCGGCCGCTCGGACAGGAACAGCAACGCCTGGATTTGTGCAACCGAGCGGTTGACGCCCCATTGGCCGCCCATGTCACCCCAGCGCAGCACAAACTGCTCAACGGTGCCGGGAAGCTTGTCCGAATCGATAGTTGTTTCTGTCATGACAGAAATATCTGCCGCAAAGGTCGATTTGTCAATTCGGAAACTTGACCCTGAATTCCGCTCGCTCGTCGGTGCCTCGGTGTTGATTGCCACTGAGAGTTGACCCAGGAAGGGCCGATATTTCCACCGAGAAGTAACCCATGTTGAACTCACCCCTGGCTTTGGCGAGCGAGGGGTCATGGAGTGTTGGACATGGCGTTATTGAGCGTTATCCGGCGCTGGCATTTCCGCGATCATCTCTCGATCCATGAGATCGCGCGACGTACCGGGCTGTCACGCAATACGATCCGTAAATATCTACGATCAGGCATAGTGGAACCGCGGTTCAAGGTGCCCGAGCGGCCGAGTAAGCTGGACCCGTTCGCAGAACGGCTGTCGGCATGGCTGAAGCGGGAGATGGGTTGCACCCGCAAGCAGAAGCGGACGATGAAGCAGTTGCACGCCGATCTGGTGAGCCTGGGCTATGACGGCTCCTACAATCGGGTTGCTGCTTTTGCGCGGGACTGGCGCGACGATTATCGACGCCAGCAGTAGATGAACGGGCGCGGGACTTTCGTGCCGCTGTCCTTCGCGCCGGGTGAGGCGTTCCAGTTTGACTGGAGCGAGGACTGGGCGATCATCGCCGGCGTGCGCACCAAGCTGCAGGTCGCCCACTTCAAGCTCAGCTATAGCCGAGCCTTCCTCGTGCGGGCCTATCTGCTGCAAACCCACGAGATGCTGTTCGACGCTCATAATCACGCCTTCCGCGTGCTGGGCGGCGTGCCGCGTCGCGGGATCTATGACAATATGCGCACCGCCGTCGACAAGGTGGGACGCGGCAAGGAGCGGAACGTCAACACCCGCTTCCTGACGATAGTCAGCCATTACCTGTTCGAGGCTGAGTTCTGTAACCCGGCAGCGGGTTGGGAAAAGGGCCAGGTCGAGAAGAATGTTCAGGATGCGCGGCATCGCCTGTGGCAACCGACACCGCAGGCGGAAAGCCTCGATGCCCTAAATCTATGGTTGGAGGAACGCTGCAGGGCGCTGTGGCGGGATATCCCGCACCGAATCGAACCCGGCTCCGTCGCCGATGCCTGGGCTGATGAAGCGGAATGCCTGATGCCGATGGGCAGGTCCTTCGACGGCTTTGTCGAATATGGCAAACGGGTCTCGCCGACCTGCCTCGTCCATCTAGAGCGCAATCGCTACAGCGTGCCGGCATCTTTTGCTAATCGGCCTGTCAGCCTGCGGGTCTATCCCGATCGCTTCCTGGTCGTCGCCGAAGGCCAGATGATATGCGAACATCAGCGCATTATCGACCGATCCCATGACGGCCCCGGGCATACCGTCTATGACTGGCGCCATTATCTGGCGGTGGTCCAGCGCAAGCCCGGCGCCCTGCGCAACGGCGCGCCGTTCCTCGAACTGCCCGAGGCCTTCCAGCGGTTGCAGCGGCATCTGCTGCGCAATCCCGGCGGTGACAGGGAAATGGTCGAAATCTTGGCGTTGGTCCTGCACCATGACGAACAAGCCGTGCTGACTGCCGTTGCCATCGCGCTGGACGCGGGCGTTCCGACCAAGACGCACATCCTCAACCTGCTGCACCGCCTGCTCGATGGAAAACCGCTCTCGATGCCGCCGGTGACGGCGCCACAGGCGTTGAAGCTGGTCAGCGAACCGATGGCCAATGTCGAACGCTACGATGCCCTGCGCCGGGAGAACCGCCATGCGTCATGATCCCGCCACCGGCGCCCTCGTCGTGATGCTGCGCGGCCTGAAAATGCCCGGCATGGCCCAGGCTGTGACCGACCTCATGCAGCAGGGATCGCCCGCCTTTGAGGCGGCGGTGCCGATCCTCTCCCAGTTGCTGAAAGCCGAGACGGCCGAACGCGAGGTGCGTTCCGTGGCCTATCAGCTCAAAGTGGCGCGGTTCCCCGCCTATCGCGATCTCGCCGGCTTCGACTTTGCCAGCAGCGAGGTGAATGAGGCGCTGGTGCACCAGTTGCATCGATGCGACTTCCTCGACGTTGCCGACAATGTGGTGCTGGTCGGCGGTCCAGGCACCGGGAAGACCCATGTCGCCACGGCGCTGGGCATTCAGGCTATAGAACATCACCGAAAACGGGTCCGCTTCTTCTCCACGGTCGAACTGGTCAATGCCCTCGAACAGGAGAAGGCTCAGGGCAAGGCGGGGCAGATCGCCAATCGGCTCATCCACTCCGATCTCGTTGTTCTCGATGAACTGGGCTATCTGCCGTTCAGCGCCTCCGGCGGCGCGCTACTCTTCCACCTGCTGAGCAAATTCTACGAGCGCACCAGCGTCATCATCACCACCAACCTCAGCTTCAGTGAATGGGCAACCGTGTTCGGCGATGCCAAGATGACCACGGCGCTCCTCGATCGGCTCACCCATCACTGCCACATTCTGGAGACCGGCAACAACAGCTTCCGGTTCAAAAACGGCTCAGCCCAGCAGACCAAACCCCGAAAGGAGAAAAGCCGTATTGACCCACCGATGACATCCGAAACATAACCATCAGGCGGGTCACTTCTCGGTGGAAATACCGGCCCTTCCCGGGTCAACTCTCAGTGGCAATCAACACTTTCGCGCTCAAACCCGGGAGGGCCGGTCCAAGCCAAGCTAACCCGCAAGGCACGTTAATTGAGACACTCGGTTGAACGGCTTTCAGGGGACTTTCGTGACTGGCGGCTTGTGATCGCGCATTCAGGAAAGCGGATATCCAAGATTGTGAATGCGGGACGCTAATCGCTTCAGCTATCTTTCCCAGGGCTTTGGTGGGTCACTACTTGGTCCCTTTCTTGGGATATCCGCCGCCTATGCTAGGTACCGGCTGGCAAGGGCAACAATGGACGGCAAGGATTCGATTGCCGATGTCACGCTCGCTCGCCGCTTTCCTGGGCAACACCAGCGAGGGAAGACAGCGAAAGTTGGGGTGTTAAAAGCAGAACTTGGCTTGCTGAAAAAACTCTATTTATTATGTAGAGATTGTTCGTAAGACACCGATTGGTCATCGCCTCAGGCATTGTTTCCTGAACCGACCCGCGGCTTTTGAAGGGGTGCAGCTTGCTCCGCGTCAACAACGGCTAAAGCGCGCGATGCTAAGGCGACCACGCCAGGGATCGTGTTCTCCCCCCAGGAGAATGAACGATGCACAGATACTCACATCCATTGCTTGAGGCTGGCCCGCTTGCCGGAGGCATCGAGGTGCTGTCCTGCGGCACGGGCCATCCGCGCTGCTGACCTGATCAAGCCTATCTGATCCATTTCGCGGTGCGCAACGCGCATCCGCCTGGAATCGACCCGCGCTGATGCGCTGGCCGAAAGGGTGAACCATGGCTGCGAAAGATGGAAATGCCGTTGATCCAGGCAGCGCGCTTCCCCGTGCCTATCCCGTCTCACTGCAACAGGCGGCTGCCGCGATCTTCGGCATCACGCCGCTGAGCGAACAATCCGGGCGCGGTTCCGCCCCGACGATCAATCCAATCCGAAAAACGACAGGGAAAATCCGTGAAAATCAATAGCCGACCAAAGGGGCCGCTCTACCAGAAACTGTTGTTGTCCGCGGCCGTGATAGGGGCGGTCGGGTGCGGTCCGACTTATGCCGCTGAGGCATCTGCGTCCGCGCCCGCAGCGGATGCTGCAGCGCTCGACGCCGAGGAGAGCGAGGCGGCGATCACCGTCACCGCCCGCCGGCGGGAAGAAGATGCGCAGGACGTGCCGATCGCCCTTAGCGTGCTCAGCGCCGACACGCTCGACAAGACCGGCAATTTCACATTGGGCCAGGTGCAGCAGCTCGTCCCCAGTCTTCAGATATTCAGCTTCAATCCCCGCAACACCAACATCAATATTCGTGGTCTCGGGGCCAATGTCGCACTGACCAACGACGGGCTGGAAAATGGCGTCGGCTTCTATCTGGACAATGTCTATTATGGCCGCCCTGGCCAATCGCAGTTCGATCTCGTCGATCTGCAGCAGATCGAAGTCCTCCGGGGGCCGCAAGGCACCTTGTTCGGCAAGAACACGACGGCCGGCGCGATCAACATCACCAGCCGGGAACCCAGCTTCACGCCCGAGGCTCAGGGGGAGATCAGCCTGGGCGATTATGGCTATCACCAGTTGCGCGCGTCAGTGTCCGCCCCGATCATTTCCGATCGGGTGGCGTTTCGCCTGTCGCTTGCCGACACCCACCGGGATGGCTTCCTGACCAACCTGCATGACGGGTCGAAGGCGCAGGATTACGACAATTTCTCGATCCGTGGGCAGCTGCTGGTCAAACCGACCGACACCCTGTCCGTGCGGCTGATTGGCGACTATGCGCACCAGAAGCAGCATTATGTCTTGAACATTCCCGTCACCTATTTCGGGACGTACGACAGCGGCGCGACAATTCCGAACAACATCTTCGCGCGCACGTCGCGGGCGGGCTACACGCTGCTGCCGGCGGATCCTTTTGCACGCGAAGGGGATTCCGACAGTCATTATCAGGCGTTCATGAAAAGCTATGGCGCGTCGGGGCAGATCGACTGGGACCTGGGCCAGGTCGCGCTGACGTCCATCACCGCCTATCGCTGGTGGGACTGGGACCCGGCCAATGACGGCGACAGCACCAGCCTGCCGGTGACGACCAAGGCGCAGCAGGCCAACCGCCAGCGCCAGTTCAGCGAGGAAGTGCGGCTCGGTTCTACCGGCAGCAACGTCGTCGACTGGACCGTGGGTGCTTATTATTTCTGGCAGACGATCCGCGGCTACGGCGCATCCGCCTATGGGTCGGCCGCCCCCAACTGGTTCGTTCCGACCGCCAATCCGGTAGTAGCAGACGCGGCGCTCAATGGCTTTGAAACCCGGAGCTATTCGGAACCGAGAACGAAAAGCTACGCCCTGTTCGGACAGGCAAGCTGGAACATCAGCGACGCGCTGAGCCTGACCGGCGGCCTTCGTTACACCCATGAAAGGAAAACCGGCGCGTATCGCCAGTGGTGGGTTGGCGGAGCCGACCTGTCGACCCTGTCGGCGGCTGATGCGGCGGCGGCGACGGCGATCCGCAACCAGTTCAACCCGCGCGCCAGCTACACCGCCGGGATCAGGGATGACAGCATATCGGGGCTGGCGACGCTCAGCTGGAAGATCGCTCCTGACGCGCTCGTCTACGGCACTTATTCGCGCGGCAGCAAATCGGGCGGCCTCAACCTTACCAACATACCCAGTGGCGCTGTGCCGCAAGTGAAACCCGAGACCGTCGACAGTTACGAACTCGGTTTCAAGAGCGCGTGGCTGGACCGCACCCTCACCCTCAACGCCGCCGCGTTCTGGACCGAGGTCAGCGACTATCAGACCGCCATTACCCAGCCGAACATTCTTGGCACCTTCGTTCAATATATCTCCAACATCCCCAAGGTGCGGTCGCGCGGGATCGAAGGCGACCTGAGCTATGCTCCGACCAAATGGATCAGCCTGACAGCATCGGCATCCTATATCGAAGCGACCTACCGCGATTACCGCAACGCACCGCAAGCGCCGGAACGCAGCGCAACGCTGGCGCCCACGCAGGACCTGACCGGTGTGCAACTGGGCGGGATCCCCAAATTCACCTACTCGCTGGGCGCGGACGTGGCGCAGCCGATCGGCGGCGGCGGGACCGAGATTTACGGCCATGCCGATTTCTCGCACCGGTCCAGCTTCAACACCTCGTCCAGCAACAGCCGTTATGCGCAGGTGCCGGGCTATGGCCTGCTCAATGCCCGCATCGGCATCCGCGCCGACAGCGGCCTGTGGGACATCAGCGTCTGGGCGCGCAACCTGGGCGACAAGCAATATTTCCAGGCGCTCAACCCCGGCGCGTTCGGCCTCGTCACCGGCACGATCGGCGACCCGCGCACGATCGGCGTCACCCTCAAGACCAGATTGTGAGGTCCATGATGGCTACCGCATTTTCCTATGCCGCGCCGCGCCCCGTCAAACGGGCAGCGACGCAGAAAGATCAGCGCGTGAGCAGCTGGCGGCTCGCTGGCTTTGCCTCGCTGTTCGTGCCGATCACGGCGGCACAGATGCCGCTGGCGGTGCACCTGCCGGCGATCTACGCGCAGCAGTTCGGTCTCTCGCTGGCGGTGATCGGCGCGATCTTCCTTGGCGAACGGCTGTGGGGTGCGGTGGCCGACCCTCTGATCGGGGCGCTCAGCGATCGCACGCGTGGCCGTTTCGGTCGGCGACGTCCGTGGATCGTCGCAGGGTCGGCGCTGTTCGGCCTGTCGGGCGCGCTGCTCTTCTTCCCGGCTGCGTCCTGGGTATCGCCCCTCTATCTGACAGCCAGCCTGTTCCTCTTTTACCTTGGCTGGTCGATGGTGCAGATCCCTTATCTGGCCTGGTCGGGCGAGACATATGGCGGCTATCATGAACGCACGCGCATCGCGACGTTCCAGACGGTGGCTGGTTCCGCATCGCTGCTGGTCGTGCTGATCCTGCCCACGATCATCGACCAGATCAGTCCCAGGGACGGCTCGCTGAAACTCGCCGCAATGGGCAGCGTGGTCCTCGTCAGCCTGATCGTGTCGCTGACGCTGACGCTGCGCAGCCAGAGCGAAGCGCCTGCCGCGCCCTCTTCGGGCGCGCACCTGTCGCTGCGCCAGACCCTGGGCGCGCTGTTCGGCCACCCGCTGCTGCGTCGCGTGCTGCTGTCAGACTTCGCGGTGACAGTCGGGCAGAGCATCCGCAGCACCCTCATCATCTTCTTCGTCACCCATTATATGGGCCTGCCGCAATGGGCGAGCGGCCTGTTCCTCTTCCAGTTCGTCTTCGGCATCGTCGCCGGTCCGATCTGGGCGCAGATCGGCTATCGCATCGGCAAGCATCATGCGGCGGTGGCGGGCGAGTTGGTGCAGGTCGCGATCAATCTCGGCCTGCTGCTGGTCGTGCCGGGGCAGATCGGCCTGCTGCTGGTGCTGACACTGGCGCAGGGCCTCGCCCAGGGGTCGGGCAATCTGATGCTGCGGTCCATGGTCGCCGATATCGCCGACGAACACCGGCTGCGGACAGGCGAGGACAGGACGGCGCTCTTCTTCTCAGCCTTCAGCCTGTCGAGCAAGGCGGGCATGGCGGCGGCTGTTGGCATCGCCCTGCCGTTGGTCGGCTGGCTGGGCTTTGATCCCGCCGCGGCGGCCAACTCGCCCGACGCCCTGCGCGGGCTGCTCTATGTTTTCGCGCTCGGCCCCGCGATCGCTCACCTGCTTTCCGCCTGGCTGATCCACGGCTTCCCGCTGGATGAAGCCGCCCACACCAAAATTCGTCGCGCGCTGGATGAACGCGACCACGCTGCCCAGCCGGCCGAATAGCTTTCCTTTCATCACCCCCAAGGAGACCTGACATGACTGACCAGATCCATAATTTCATCAACGCCAAGGATGCCGACAGCCCGCTCGACATCGTTCCGGTCGCTGGCCGCATCGGAGCGGAAATCCGCGGCGTCGCGCTTTCGGGCGATCTTGACCCGGTGACGCTCGCCGCGATCCGCGCGGCGCTGGTGCGGCACAAGGTCATTTTCTTCCGCGACCAGGTCGAGCTGACCGACGACCGGCATGAAGCATTCGCCGCGCTGCTTGGCGATCCGGTCGCGCATCCCACGGTGCCGGTCGCGGACGGATCGCGCTACCTGCTCGAACTGGATTCGAAGGAAGGCTATGCCGCATCGAGCTGGCACACCGACGTGACCTTCGTCGAAGCCTATCCCCAGGCGTCGATCCTGCGCGCCATCACCATTCCGCAGGCGGGCGGCGACACGCTGTGGGCCAATGGCGCGACCGCTTATGAAGAATTGCCCGAACCGCTCAAGACGCTGGTCGATGGCCTGTGGGCGGTACATTCCAACAAATATGATTATGCCGCCGCTCTTGGCAGCAAGGACGCCAAGCGGTCCGAGGAATATAGCAAGATCTTCGCATCGACCGTCTATGAAACCGAGCACCCGGTGGTGCGCGTTCATCCCGAAACAGGCGAGCGCAGCCTGCTGCTTGGCCATTTCGTTAAGCAGTTTGTCGGCCTCAATCCCGCGGATTCGCAGCGGCTGTTCAACGTGCTGCAGGATCATATAACCAAGCCGGAAAACACCGTCCGCTGGCGCTGGCGGGCGGGCGACGTCGCCATCTGGGATAATCGTTCAACCCAGCACCGCGCCATTGCCGACTTTGGTCTGCAGCGCCGGACGCTGCGCCGCGCGACGGTGGCGGGCGATGTGCCTGTAGCGATCGACGGCCGCCGCAGCCGATCGGTCAAGGTTGAAAGGGCCGCCGAATCCGTCGCTGCCCAATGATCGTCCACGTCGGGGGGCAGCCTGCTGTCCCCGACAACCTTCCATCTACCGGTGCGAGCCGGTCACGGATTGTCGAATGAGCAAATTTCCGAAAACAGCCATCCTCCTCGGCCTTGCAGCCCTGTCCTGCGGCAGCATGGCACCAGCGCGGACTGCCCCCGTTGCGTCAAGTGCAGCCAAGCCGGTTTCCGCCGCCCATCGCCCCAATTTCCTGCTGATTGTCGCAGACGATCTGGGCTGGTCCGACCTCGGCTCTTTCGGCGGTGAGATTGAAACGCCCAATTTGGACGCGATCGCTACCGCAGGCGTTCGCTTCACCGGCTTCCACACAGCGCCGACCTGTTCGCCGACGCGATCGATGTTGCTGAGCGGCGTGGATAATCACCAGGCTGGCCTTGGCAGCATGGCGGAAACGCTTCAACCCGGCCAGATCGGCCAGCCGGGATATGAAGGCTATCTCAACGACCGCGTCGCTTCCATCGCTGAACTGCTGCACGAGGGCGGCTATCGCACGCTGATGTCGGGCAAATGGCATCTTGGCCTGACGCCTGATCGCGGTCCGGCGGCGCGTGGTTTCGAGCGGTCCTACGCTCTGCTGCAGGGGCTGGGCAATCATTTCGGCGCGGACCAGAATGACGCCTGGAAAGCGATCAAATCCTCTCCCACCTATCGCGACGATGGGAAGGTCGTGACCTATCCCAAAGGGCACTTTTCCGCCGATTATTTCACCGACCGGCTGATCGGATTCCTGGAGGAAGGCGCAAAGGATGGCCGCCCCTTCTTCGCCTATCTACCCTATTCGACGCCCCACTGGCCCATCCAGGCTCCGCCCGAGGTGATTGCCAAATATAAGGGCCGCTACGACGCTGGCTATGAGGTGCTGCGCGAGGCGAGATTGAAGCGGCAGAAGGAATTGGGGCTCGTCCCCGCCGAGCTTCGGCCCCACGGCTGGGAGGGTGTGACGCCCTGGACTTCACTCACGCCTGAGGAAAAGGCGATCGAAGCGCGCAAGATGGAAGTCTATGCCGCGATGGTCGATCGCATGGACCAGAATGTCGGCCGCGTCGTGAGCACGCTCAAGCGCCTTGGTCGATATGAGGACACGGTCATCATCTTCCTTGCCGATAATGGCCCGGAAGGCACCCCGATCGATGCGCCGCTACAAGTGACACTGACGCCGAAGGAAAAGGCCAGGTTGAGGATCGACAACAGCCTCGGCAATATCGGCAAGGCGACATCCTATGTCGGCTACGGACCCGGCTGGGCGCAGGCGAACAGTTCGCCTTCCTGGCTGGTGAAGGGATACCCGACCGAGGGCGGGACACGCGTCACTGCCTTTGCCGCAGGGCCCGGCATTGTCGGCCAGCGGATCGCCAACAGCTATATCAGCGTCACCGATGTCGCGCCCACCCTGCTCGATCTTGCCGGCGTGACGCAGCCGGGCAGCTTTGCCGGCCATGCCATCCTTCCCATCCAGGGTCATAGCCTGACGCCCCTTCTGATCGACGACAAGGAGCAGCTGCGCCAGCCGACCGAGGCGGTGGGCACCGAGTTGTTCTACCGCCGCGCCTTGCGCAAGGGTGACTGGAAGGCTGTGTTCCTGCCGAGTGCCGGCAGCGCCTATCCGCGCAAGAGCGTCGGCACGGGCACATGGCAGTTGTTCAACATCGCCAGCGACCCGTCCGAAGCACATGATCTGGCGGGAAGCCAGCTGGCCAAGTTGCAGGAGCTGGTAGCCGACTGGAACAGCTATGCCAGGGACAAGGGGGTGGTTCTGCCGGCGCAGGCGGACGCGCGCAAATGATCCGCATGCGGCGGATCGGGTCCGCGGCCTTCCTGTCGGCCGCAGCGGCATCGCTGCTGAGCGCGGCGCCGCTGCCGAGCGCGAGGGCGGATCGGCCCTGTTCGCGCCGCCGACCGGCCCGGCCCATCTGAACAATCCGGCCAGTTGGTGGCGCTATCGCAAGGGCGCGGACTGGATTCATCCCGATGGCCCCCGGCAGCAGCATCGCCGGGCGGGAGGACTGGCCCGTCATCCATTTCGACTATCGGGATGCGGCGGCATATGCGCGCTGGGCTGGCGGCGCTCTCCCAAGTGAGGCGCAATGGGAGCGCGCCGCTCGCGGTAGCCAGACCTCACCTCGGGCGCCTGCAAGTTGGGCCTATGCAGGGGGGATCATCCGATCGCCAACGGCTGGCAGGGCGTGTTCCCTGTGCGCGATACCGGGAAGGACGGCTATGTCGGCGTCGCGCCGGTGGGCTGCTTTGGCGCCAATGAGTGAGGCCTGCGCGACATGATCGGCAATGTATGGGAAAGCTCGGAAGCGACCAGTAACCGCCGGACGAATTGGATTGGTTGAGCGAGCCCACGGCATTCTGGACATAGGCGAGCCAACTGGCGTTTACATTGCTGCCCACCGTCACCGTGAAGGAGGTGGCGGAGCTTCGCGCCCAATGATAGCCGTTCCACGAATGATTGGCGTTGGCCGGCGCTCCGGTAACAAACAGGGCCGTTGCCGCCATACCGGGTAACAACAGATTCAAACGAGAAGCCTTGGCCGGACGCAGCCGATTTCGCATGACTGATACTCCCACCCAGATCAGGCGGTGATTTTTCCCGCTGTCGCGACGCAATCCAATTTATCCTTGGTGATAGTCCTGCGATCTATTGCGTTGGGCCGGATGGGATGAAAGCCGCCTCCGCGGTTGGACGGCTAATGGTTAGCCTTGCTCGCAAAATAGAAACCCGCCAGTCCGCAGTGGGGGATTGAAATCGGCTGCTGGATGACCGAGAAGGGTCGGTCCCGAAAGCGAACACCGACGCATCCGAAAGTCCGCTATTCCATTTGTGCCGCTGTAACCTGCCTTTCCGCAGGGGCGGAACTAGCCCATCCGCCGCCCAGCGCGCGATAGGAAGCGACGGCGGCCCGCGCCGACTCCGACTTCGCCTGGACGAGCATGTCGCGCGTATCCAGCAGCCGCCTATCGGCGTCGAGGACTTCGATGAGGCTGACCACGCCGCCCTTGTAGGCGGCAAGTGAGGCTGCCTGCGCGCGGACGAGCGCCGTTTCGCCACCCGCCAGCGACCTTGACTGCGCTTCGCGCTGCAGAAGTGCTGACAGGGCGTTCTCAACATCTTCCGAGGCGCGGAGCACTGCGAGGCGATAAGCCGCCAGCGCCTCGGCGTTAGCTCCCCTGGCGGCCGCGATGTCCGCCTCCACCCGGCCGAAGTCGAACAGCCGCCAACGCAGGCCGAGGGCGCCCTGCGCCTGCGTCGCGCTGCCCGAGAGGAGCGATCCGGCGGCCGTGGTCGTTGTGCCGATCAATCCGCTGAGCGAGAATTTCGGGAAGTATTCGGAGATGGCCATGCCAATGCGAGCGTTACTTGCGGCCAGCTTGCGTTCCGCGATGATGAGGTCCGGGCGGCGGCGCAGCAGATCGGCCGGTGTCCCCATGTCGGACAGAGCGGGCGCAGCTGGGATGGGCGCCGGCGCGGACAGGGCAAGGCGGTGCGTGCCTGGCTGGGCACCAAGAAGTACATCGAGCGCGTTCATCGCCGCATCGAGCCCGGTCTGCAACACGGGTACCCTGGCCTGCACCTGCGCCAGAGCGCCTTCCGCCGGACGAAGCTGGAGCTCGGCTGCGACGCCTTTCTGATATTGCAGGCGGACGATATCGACCAGTCGTTGCTGCGTGCGGTTTTGATCCTGCGCGACCTCCAGCCGGGCCTGAAGGGTACGGATGATGATGTAGCTGTCGGCGACCTGCGCGGCTACGGAAAGCCGAGCGGCGGCGATCCCGGCCCGGGAGGCCTGATATTCCGCGTGGGCGGCCTCCTGACCACGGCGAAGCCCTCCGAACAGATCAATTTCCCACGCTGCCCCTACGCCAAGGTCGTAAAGCTCTCCGTCACGGTCGAAACCTGGCGTAGCGCTTGCGACGCGGCCGAGCGGTGTATTGAGCGACTGATGCGCCACCGCCGCCGATCCAGAGATAGAAGCGGACGGGAGGAGGGAAGCGTCGGCGGACCGCAACGAAGCGCGGGCCTGTGTCACGCGCGCGGCTGCTTGGGCTACGTCGAGATTGGCGGTGAGCGCCTCCCGCACTAGAGCGGTCAGTTGGGGATCCCCGAAGCGAAACCACCAGAAAGCCGCATCGCCACTGTCAGGTGCTGCCCGGGCAGCGATGGCCGGTGCGCCCATGAACGCGGCAGGGGATGTAATAGCTGGCGGGCGATAATCAGGGCCGACGGCGCATGCCGCAAGCGCCGTGGCCGCAAGGAGCGGAGCCAAGCGGAGACAATCGACGGCGACAGCGGATTTTGAACTTTCGAACATGGTGGTCATCCTGATCTGCAGATCATCGCGAAAGGCAAGCTGTGACTGATATACAATATGGTCATTAGTTGTCAATTGGTCGGGGAGGGGCTATGTTGGAATCATGGACGAGATTAGCACTGTTGCATCCGGGCTCAGGGGCCCTGCGGAAACGGATAAGCGCGACGCAATCGTCGCGGCCGCCAAGGATCATTTCAGCCTTTACGGCTATGGCAAGACGACGGTCGCCGACCTTGCCAAGGCGATCGGCTATTCAAAGGCCTACATCTACAAGTTCTTCGAATCGAAGCAGGCGATCGGCGAGGCCATCTGCTCTGGCACATTGAGCTCTATCCTCCTGGCGGTGGACAAGACGCTTACCCAGGACCTGAGCGCGACTGAGAAACTAAGGCGTCTTTTTAGGACTATAATAGAGGAAAGCAGCGCTCTGTTCTTTCATGATCGTAAGCTGTACGACATAGCGGCTGCATCGGCGTTGGAGCGGTGGGGATCGTCGAGGCGTTACATGGCGCGCGTGGAAGACGTGCTCCGCGCAATCATCCTGCAGGGCCGCGAAACGGGTGAATTCGAGCGCAAGACGCCGCTGGATGAAACCTGCCGCGCCATTATGCAGGTGATGCAGCCTTTCATGCATCCGGTCATGCTCGAACATAATCTCGATGTGCTGCCCGATGCTGCCAACGAAGTCACCAGTCTGATCCTTCGCAGCCTCGCGCCCTAAAAAATTTCTATCGGGTGACCAGTTGACAAACTGGTCACCCGATGTGATGTGACGGCGGTCCTCATTGGAGCATCTCCATGACCCGCGCTTCGTCTTTTCTCCAGCTTCTGATCGCCAGCGCTCTGCCGTTCGCTCTCGCCGCCTGTGGCAAGGCGGAGGCAGACCCGCGCAACGCTTCGCCGCTCGTGCGTGTCGCCACGGCGGGACCGACCGTAGGCGCCATCCGCAGCTTCACCGGAGTTGTCTCGGCTCGCGTGCAGAGCGATCTTGGGTTCCGGGTCGGAGGCAAGATCGTCGCACGGCTGGTCGACACCGGGCAAGCCGTGCGTCGGGGCCAAGCGCTGATGCGGATTGACCGCACCGACCTTGCGCTGGCTACGACGGCGCAGGCAGCTCTTGTCGAGGCTGCACGAGCCAGAGCGATCCAGACGGGGGCGGACGAGCGCCGCTTGCGTGACCTGGTAACGGCGGGCGCGGTTTCGGCCTCCGCTTATGATCAGGCGAAGGCCGCGGCCGATGCGGCTCGGGCGCAACTGGCGGCGGCGCAGGCGCAGGCAGGCGTCGCGCGCAACGAAGCTGGCTATGCCGTGCTGCTTGCCGACGCCGATGGGGTCGTCGTGGAAACCTTGGCTGAGCCGGGACAGGTCGTATCCGCCGGACAGACTGTGGTGCGGCTGGCGCGCTCCGGCGCGCGGGAGGCGGTGATCGCCCTGCCCGAAACGATCCGGCCGGCCATTGGCTCGACGGCGCGCGCGATCCGTTTTGGCGGTGCCGGTTCCGGTGCCGCGCGTCTGCGCCAACTCTCCAACGCCGCTGATCCTCAAACCCGCACCTTCGAAGCGCGCTATGTGCTGGAAGGGCCCGCAGCGCACGCGCCGCTTGGCTCCACCGTCACCATCGCGCTCGCCGAGGAGCGTGGCGGAACCGTGCAGCAGATTCCGCTCGCGGCGATACATGACAATGGCAAGGGGCCCGGCGTTTGGGTGATCGAGGGCGCACGCCGACAGGTGCATTGGCGGCCTGTCCGGCTGGCCGCGCTGGGCGAAGAGACCGCCACCATCAGCGGCGGCCTGCGGCAGGGGGAACGGTTCGTGGCGCTGGGCGCCCATCTGCTCCATGAAGGTCAGGCCGTTCGTGAGCAAGCCGCCACCCTGACGGAGCGCGGCCGGTGAGCGGCGGATTCAATCTATCGGCTCTCGCGGTCCGTGAACGGTCGGTGACGCTATTCCTCATCATCGCCATATCTGCAGCGGGCCTGTTCGCCTTCCTCAATCTCGGTCGTGCGGAAGATCCCAGCTTCACGATCAAGTCGATGACGGTCGTCACCACCTGGCCGGGTGCCACGGCGCAGCAGATGCAGGATCAGGTCGCCGAGCCGCTCGAAAAGCGGATGCAGGAGCTGAAATGGTATGACCGCACCGAAACCTTTACACGGCCTGGCCTGGCCTTCACCACGGTCACGCTGAAGGACTCGACGCCCCCCGCGGCCGTGCCCGAGGAATTCTACCAGGCTCGCAAGAAACTGAGTGATGAGGCAGCCCGTCTGCCACGCGGCGTCCTGGGACCGTTCGTCAACGACGAATATGGCGATGTGACCTTCGCGCTTTATGCCTTAAAGGCCAGGGGCGAACCCCAGCGCCTGCTGGTGCGGGAGGCCGAGCAGATACGGCAGCGAATGCTGCACGTCCCCGGTGTCAAGAAGGTCAACATCATCGGCGAGCGCCCCGAACGCATCTTCGTCGACTTCTCGCATGAAAGGCTGGCCACTCTGGGCGTGTCGGCGCGCGACATCTTCGCCTCGCTCAACGACCAGAATGCCCTGACCCCCGCCGGCTCGATCGAAACCAGCGGTCCGCAGGTGCAGGTGCGCCTCGATGGTGCTCTCGATGATCTCGACAAGATCAGGAACACGCCCGTGGTCTCGGCGGGCCGCACGCTGAAGCTGGCCGACATTGCAGAGGTGCGGCGCGGCTATGAAGACCCCGCGACCTTCCTGATCCGGCATCAGGGCGAGCCCTCGCTGATCCTGGGCGTGGTCATGAAGGAGCGGTATAACGGCCTGCAACTGGGCGAGGATCTGGCGAAGGAGAGCGCCGCCATTTCCAGCGAGATGCCGCTCGGCCTTTCCTTCACGAAGGTGACTGATCAGGCCGTCAACATCACCGAAGCCTATGACGAGTTCATGCTGAAATTTTTCGTCGCGCTGGTCGTGGTGATCGCGGTCAGCCTGATCTCGCTTGGGTGGCGCGTGGGCATTGTCGTCGCACTGGCTGTGCCGCTGACGCTGGCGGGCGTGTTCGTCATCATGCTGGCGACGGGAAGGGATTTCGACCGCATTACGCTGGGCGCGTTGATCCTCTCGCTGGGCCTTCTGGTCGATGATGCGATCATCATCATCGAAACGATCGTGGTGAAGATGGAGGAAGGGCGCGATCGCATCTTTGCCGCCAGCTATGCCTGGGGCCATACAGCAGCGCCCATGCTAGCGGGCACGCTGGTGACGGTGATCGGTCTGATGCCTGTCGGTTTCGCGAAGTCAGGCGCGGGCGAATATGCCGGCAACATCTTTTGGGTGGTGGGTTTCGCGTTGCTGACCAGCTGGGTCGTGGCGGTGGTCTTCACCCCTTATTTGGGCGTGAAGCTGCTGCCTGACATCAAGCCGGTGGAGGGCGGCCATGCCGCTATCTACGACACGCCGCGTTATCGCCAGTTCCGCTCCATCATAGGCTGGGCCGTGGCCCGCAAGAAGACGGTCATGCTGGGCACGGTCGCGGTGCTCGTCGTGGCGATCTTCGCCATGGGCTTCGTCAAACAGCAATTCTTTCCAATCTCCGACCGGCCTGAAGTGTTCGTCGAGGTGCAGATGCCGGAGGGCACCGGCATCGAAGCGACAAGCGCTGCGACGGCAAAGGTCGAGGCCTGGCTGCGCAAGCAGCCCGAGGCCAAGATCGTCACCAGCTATATCGGCCAGGGAGCCCCGCGCTTCTATCTCGCGATCTCGCCCGAACTGCCCGATCCCAGTTTCGCCAAGATCGTCGTGCTGACGCCGGATGAAAAGGCCCGCGAGACGCTCAAGCGGCGGGTACGGCAAGCGGCCGCCGATGGCCTGGCGCCCGAGGCGCGCATCCGCGCGACGCAGATCGTCTTTGGCCCTTACTCTCCTTTCCCGGTCGCCTTCCGTGTCATGGGGCCCGAGCAGGCCAGGGTACGTGCCATCGCCGAGCGGGTGCGAGCGGTGATGCTGAAGAATGGCGGCATGCGGCAGGTCAATACCGACTGGGGTGAGCGGGTGCCGGCGGTCCATTTCGTGCTGGACCAGGATCGCCTGCGCGCCATCGGCCTGTCTTCGCAGGATGCCTCGCAGCAGTTGCAGTTCCTATTGACGGGCGTGCCGGTGACGCAGGTACGCGAGGATATTCGATCCGTGGAGGTCGTGGCGCGCAGCGCAGGCTTGAACCGGTTCGATCCGACAAAACTGGGTGATTTTACTCTGACCGGTGCTTCCGGTCAGCGCGTGCCGCTCGAGCAGATTGGCCAGGCCGAGGTGACGATGGAAGATCCCATCCTGCGCCGCCGTGATCGATACACAACAATCACGGTGCGCGGGGACATAGGCGAGGGGCTCCAGCCGCCTGATGTCGCGACGCAGGTCATCAAGCAGATCGAGCCGATCGTAAAGGCGTTGCCCCCGGGCTATAAGATCGAGACGGCCGCCGCGCTGGAAGAGGCGGGCAAGGCCAACGCCGCGCTCGCCGCTGTCTTCCCGATCATGTTCGTGCTGATGATGGTGGTCATCATCTTACAGGTGCGCTCCTTGTCCGCCATGGCCATGGTGCTTCTGACCGCGCCGCTCGCGCTGGTGGGTGTCGTCCCGACGCTGCTGCTTTTCCATCAACCCTTCGGGTTCAACGCAATATTGGGCCTCATTGGGCTGGCGGGGATCATCATGCGCAACACGCTGATCCTCGTGGGGCAGATCCATCAGAATGAGAAGGACGGGCTGACCCCTTATCATGCTGTCGTGGAGGCGACGGTGCAGCGGTCGCGGCCGGTCATATTGACCGCGCTGGCGGCGGTTCTGGCCTTCATCCCGCTCACTTTCTCCGTCTTCTGGGGGTCGCTCGCCTTCACCCTGATCGGCGGGACGATCGGCGGTACGGCGCTCACGCTCGTCTTCCTGCCGGCCCTTTATGCGCTCTGGTTCCGGATCAGGCCCGACGACCCCGCACCGACCGAACCCCATGCTCACAGCTATTCCCAGCCGGGTCCTGCCGTCTCATGAAATGGCCAGCACCCGCTCAGCATTGCCCGGCAAAAAGCGGCGGCTTTCCGGTGCGGTGGCACGAAACCTGCCAGTCTGGTGACGGCCCATTTCGGCCGTCGATTGAGCCACCAGCCTATGTCCGCTTTCAGGAAACAGAAACGAGAGGCCAAATGACCATAAAGGGTCGGAAGTTGCCGATTTGCCAACCAGCTAGGCGGCGTGGACAAATTTGAGCCAGTATCTGGCGGTGGCGAGATGGACCATGCCCAGGAAGCTGTTGGCCAGTTGGTCGTAGCGGGTGGCGATGGCACGGTTGATCTTGAGATGGCCGAACATGCGCTCGATGCGGTTACGCTGCTTGTAGAGCTTCCGATCATGCTCGATCTTCACGCGGCGGTTTGACCGACCGGGTATGACAGCCTCGATCTTTCGGTGGCAAGGTCGGCCCGGATCGCGTCGGCATCGTAGCCCTTGTCGGCAAGGAAGCGGCGGTAAATGGTGTTCCAACTGCCGTATTTGGGCGGAACGTCTCGCCACGGCGCTCCGCACCGGAGCCGCCAAAGTATGCCGTTGATGATCGAGCGGTTTTGTTCGGGCCGCCTGCCTCGCCCCCGGTTTTCAGGCTCGATTGGCAGCAAGCCTTTCAAAATACGCCATTCTGCTTCGGTGAGATCACCCCGGCTCAAACCTGCCTCCAAAAGGCAGCCTTGAATCAATCCTTTCCGATGGCGTCAATCCAGCACGTGCCGAGCCCGCGGATCATGGTTATCCGGCACGCCAAGAAGAACGCCCCGTGGGACGGCCGCTCCCGAGGTGCCCGAGGATGAAGTTGTCGCGGAACTCTTCCTCCCGCTGAAGTGATCCGAGTCAAATACTAATAGCATAATGTCGCTTGATCAGCGCTTTGAGAAAAACCGGCTGTTTGGTGAGGATGAGCCATGCAGATCAGGAGCATTCATCATGGCTATCATCACCGCCAAGCTGTCGCAGCTTCGTCTTTCCTCGCTCAACCAGCGCTGCATCAAGCCCTCCGCCATCGAATCCATGGCCGACGACATTCACGCCACGGCCTGTTGCAGAACCTTGTCGCCTATGAGGAAGACGGCCTGTTGTGGGTGTTCGCAGGTGACCGTCGGTGATGATCTTCGTGTACCGGACCTGTGCAACCGTTTGGCTCAGGAAGCTGATGGATCGGGATCGAGACGAAGCCCCTTGTCGCCGTAAACGTTGGACGGCGCGTTTCCATTGCTCGACAGGACGCTGCTCAGATACCGTTGCGCCTCGCCCTGGTCGCTCATCAACATGACGGCATAAGCGTTGACATGCCGACCTCAACTCCGGCTACGTCCGTGATAGAGTTCCACGCGCCGGGCGTGCCCTCGAACGGAACGCCAAGGTCGCGCGCCCGCTGCTAAAATGCCACGTCACCTCCATTCGTACCCGGCCCCTCTATGGCCGCTTCCATGTCCCGCACCACCCGCTCTCCTCGACAATTCAGGCTTTGATGACTGCAGCATCAGCCATTGTAGACCGATGTAACACCAGAAACGAAGCAACAGACTTAACCAGCCTTTTCATATCGCCATCGTTGAGCGCGAGATTCAATGCAATGAACCCTCGCGGTGCGATGTATATGCCATCTTCGATCAGGTGAAAGAATAGAAGATCAATTATTCTGCGATCGGAATTACGAAGATCGTCGTAACTTGACAGAGCTAAACGCGATCCATGCGCGTTCATCAGCGAGCCAAGGCCAGAAAACTGCAAAGGAGCGTCATATTCCTTGCAAAGTACGTTTAGGGAGGAGCGCAACTCCTCACCTTTGCGAGTCAAATGAATCGCGACTTCCGGCGTGTAGAGCTGCGTTAGGCCGGCGATTCCGGCGGCCATAGATATCACGTTATTGTTAAAGGTGCCGGCATGCCCAAGTGCGTCATGGCGTCGGGGATCGAAAGCCGCCATCAAGTCACCGCGCCCGCCGAAGGCACCGAACGAACTGCCACCGCCAATGTACTTGCCCAACGTGGTGATGTCAGGGCGCAGACCCAACTCGCCTTGGCGCCCGGAGCCAGAGAGTCGTGAAGTCATTACCTCATCAAGAATGAAGAGTGCGCCTACATCGCGACATCCGGCCTCTATCGAGTAGAGGAACGTCGAATCGCCGGGAATGCAACCGCCTGCGCCTAACATTGGCTCGATCAACACCGCAGCCAAGTCATCGCGATGAGCATCGATCAGCGCGGCTGTCCCGGCCGTATCGTTATAGTTACCAAGAATAAACTTGTAGGGAGCGTTCAAGGGAGAACCCTCACCGACAAAGGTGAGAACTCCGCCATGATAGGCGCCTTTAAAGACCAGTATCGTCGATCGCCCCGTCGCGAAGCACGCAAGGCTAAGTGCAAGCATGTTCGCTTCCGTGCCTGAATTTGTGAAGCGGACGAGGTCGATCGACGGGAAGCGGTCTACGATCAGCCGGGCCAGCTTGGGCTCCAAATCGTTATGCGCAGTGAGATTGAGGCCCTTGTCTAGCGCGCCGATGATAGCGTTGCGGATTGCGGGATTGCTGTGGCCGAAAATTCCTGCCGAGTACTCGCCTATAAAATCGATGTAGCCGTTGCCGTCTGCATCGAACAGCATTGCGTCCCGTCCGCCCGTCATGACGATCGGGAAAGGGTCGTAGTGCAGCACCGTGCGCGTGTTCCCGCCCGGCATCACTTGGGCCGAGGATTGCTGCATAGCCGCACTTTTCGGCAGGCGGTCAACAAACCGCCGCTTCGCCGCTCCAAGCGCTATATCAATGGAATCACATGTCTTTTTCATATCATCTCACCCTCTGCGATCCTTGAAATAGGTCCAACTGTTCACCGAACAATTATAGCTTGTCCATCAGTCAAATCCATGCCATATTTCTCTCCAGTCGGAGATTGACGTAAAAGGGGATGGGCTCATGGTATCGTTCGGGAAGTTCTTGTTGGCCGGTACGGCCGTGATGGCGTGCATGAGCCAGGGGGTGGCAGCGCAGACAATCACCCCTCAGACGGGCGAGGCATCTGCGGGGACGGCATCACCCGTGAATGCCGATGCCGCCCCGACCAGCGCGCCCGGCGATATTGTCGTGACCGCCACGAGGCGCTCACAGAGCATCCAGAATGTTCCGCTCAGCATCACTGCAGTGACGTCCGATGCGCTGGAACGGAAGGCTGCGACCAACTTCTTCGATTATGGATCATCGATCCCGAACCTGTCTTTCGGAAACACCGCCGAGGGCACGACCGGCGCTCGCACCATTGCCATCCGCGGTATTTCGGACCGGAACACGACGGGCTTCTACATTGACGAGACGCCGGTATCCGAGTCGCTCGATCCGCGAATTGTCGACGTCGACCGGATCGAGGTGCTGCGCGGTCCGCAGGGCACATTGTTCGGCGCGCGATCGATGGGCGGTACGGTGCGGTTGATCACGACCCAGCCCGATACCAAGAATTTCGAGGGGCGGGTACATGGCGCCCTGTCGACGACCGACGGGACCGACCGGCCTAACTATGCGCTGGATGGCGCAATCAATATCCCGGTGGTGGAGGATCGTGTTGGGCTCCGCGTCGTCGGGGTCCGAACCGTGGATGCAGGCTATTTCAAGCGGGTGGTTGGCCCTGCCAATGGTCCGACCACGACGATCGATAATGTTGCGCAGAATGTGGTCAACGGCGTGTCGGCAGCGATGGTCGTTAAGCTGACCGACAATTTCTCGGTCACGCCGCGTGTCCTGTATCAGCAGACGTCGGTTAATGGCTTCCCGTTCGCGGATGTTGCGGTCACGAACGGCAGCACGCCGACGATCCTGCGGCCGACGTCATTGGTCCAGCGCCGACGCTTCGACGTCCCGGAATTCTCGCGCGATAAATGGCTGTTGGCCACGTACGACATGAAGCTGGTGACCGGCATCGGGACGCTGACGTCGTCGTCGTCCTACTTCAGTCGGCGCTCCCGCGACGTCGAGGACCAGACCGACTTCATCGCTTCGCCTGGGGCTTTCGGTATCTCGCCGGTGCCGACATCGATCGAAATCAGGAATAAGGTCAACGCGTTTACCCAGGAACTGCGCTTCGCGTCCGATCTGTCCGGACCTTTCCAAATCGTCACTGGCTTGTTTTACAATCGGTCGGCCAGCAATCGCAGCTTCCCGCCAAACATCATTCCCGGTCTCGACGCGCTGTTCAACGGAGCGTTCGGCACCGATCTGGTCTATGAGACGCAGACGCCGATCGTTCAGAAGGACTATGCCGCCTACGCTGAAGGTACGCTCGAGATCGTGCCTAACCTGAAGGCGATCGTGGGCGCCCGTGCGTTCAAGGTTACCACGACGTCGGAGACGACGTCGAATGGCATTGCGGTAGGCGGTCCCTCGTCTGTCCCAAGGCAGACGCAGAAGGAAAGCGGCATTCAGCCCAAATTCTCGCTGCAATATCAGATCTCACCCGGTAACCAGCTGTACGCTGTCGCGGCCAAGGGTTTCCGGCCTGGCGGCGTCAATGGCATCATCCCTACCGCGCTCGGCTGTGCTGCCAACCTCCAAGGGCTGGGTCTGACGCCTGCGGACGCGGCCTTCTTTCGTTCGGACAGCGTCTGGAGTTATGAAGCCGGCGCGAAGACGACGTTTCTGGATCGTAAGGTGACAGCGAACGTCAGCGGGTTCCGTATCGACTGGAACGACATCCAGCAGCGCATCCAGTTGCAGTGCGGTTTTGGCTTCAGGGGCAATGCCGGCACGGCGCGCAGCCAAGGGTTCGAACTCGAAGTGACCGCACGGCCCGTGAACGGTCTCACTCTGGCAGGTGGCTTCGGCTATACCGACGCCAAATTCACCTCTACCACGCCAGGGACGAGGTTCACCGCAGGTGACCGTGTCCCGCAGGTGCCGAAATACACGCTGACGCTAAGCGGTGATTACAGCACGTCTATCTCTTCCAGAGCCAGCGCGTTTATCCATGCGGATTATCGCTACGTCAGCGACAGCGTCAGCGCGCTCAACGCCAATACCGATGCCAATGGCCGGCTGATCCCGCGCATCCGGCCCTCCTACTCGATCGTCGATCTGCGCTCAGGCGTCAGCTTCGGCAAGCAAGAGGTCGCGGTGTTCATCAAGAACGCCGGTAACGTCCGGGCCAGCCTCGGCGATGCGCTCGCCGTGGCTGCCGAGGCCCCGGGCCGCGCGCGGGTGTCGATCAATCAACCCCGCACGATCGGTGTCGAGCTTCGCAGCCGCTTCTGACTCGGCCACTTTCGCTTTCCTACCGCCCTAACCTCTGGCTTCGTCGCCGGCCGTTGTCCGCCGACGGGGCCTTGGAGACCGAATATGTCGAGTAAGATCATTGTTACCGTTGCCCCCACTGGCGGCATGGCCTCCAAGGCTCAAAACCCGAACCTGCCGACGCAACCGGCGGAGATTGCGGAGTCGGTGGTCAAGTCGTATCGCGAAGGCGCGGCGATCGCGGCGCTGCACGCGCGCAGGCCTGACGATCAGGCGACCTGCAATGCCGACATCTACCGCGACATGAATACGCGCATTCGTGCGGAATGTGACATCATCATCAACAACTCGACGGGCGGTGGCTCGAGCGGCGACATGCTCGTCGAGCGTCCTGATGGGCTATTCGAATCCAATTTCGAGGAGCGGCTGAAGGGCTGTGAAGCTGGGGCGGAGATGGCAACGTTCGACGGGATGACCTTTGTCGACGTGCATGGCGGCCGCGAGATCGTCGTCATCACCCCGCCGTCGCGTTGCGAGACACTGGTGCAGCGGATGATCGACCGCGGCATCAAGCCGGAATGGGAGGTTTTCAGCCCGACACACATCCTTCAGGATGTGACCCGACTGATTCAGAAGGGCTACGACAAGCCGCCTTATTACATCAACATGGTGCTAGGTGCCGATCGCGGCTTCCAAGGCGCGATGCCCTACAGCCACGACATCCTCGCCGCGATGATCGCCGCGCTGCCGCCGCAATCGATCTTCTGCGTCTCGGCGATTGGTCCGGCGCAGCTGCCGGCAACCACGCAGGCGATCCTGCTGGGGGGCCATGTACGGGTCGGTCTTGAGGACAACAATTATTACGCGAAGGGCCAACTCGCCACGAACGAACAGCTCGTCGCGCGTACCGTTCGGATTATCCATGAATTGGGTCTGGAGCATGCCAGCGCTGCGGAAGCGCGCGACATTCTCGGATTGCCGCGGGGTCGCTAACTCGTGAACAGCACACAACTTCTCCACCGCACCATCCGAAGTGGTCCGCCGTTAGTCGTGGCCGGCGACGGCATATTCCTCATTCAGGAAGACGGCCGTCGGATTATCGATGGGTCTGGCGGCGCGGCCGTCGCGTGCCTGGGGCATGGCAACGCCCGCGTCGCGGACGCCGTGGCGCGCCAAGCGCGGACGATGAGCTACGCACATACCAGCTTTTTCTCCAGCGAGCCGGCGGAGGAATTGGCCTCGTTCTTGACCGAAGGGAGACCTGGCGGGCTGTCGCACGCGTTCTTCGTTTCCTCCGGCTCGGAGGCAATGGAGGCCGCGATCAAGCTGGCGCGGCAATATCAGTTGGAACGCGGCGAAGGCGGACGCGACCGCTTTATTTATCGCCGCCAAAGTTATCACGGCAACACCCTGGGAGCCTTGGCGATCACGGGCCACGTAGCGCGTCGCGCGCCTTACGAGGCGTTGCTCGACCCGCGGCATATCGCAGTGTCGCCTTGCTTTCCCTATCGTGAGCAAGAACCGGAAGAGAGCGACGCTGCATATGTCGCTCGGCTCGTCGAAGAACTCAATCAGGCTTTCGAAAAGGCCGGTGCTGGCAAGATCATTGCCTTCGTTGCCGAGACGGTTGTGGGCGCCACGACCGGGTGCGTCGCGCCGCTTCCTGGCTATCTGAAAGGCGTGCGCGAAGTCTGCGATCGCCACGGCGCACTGCTGATCCTGGACGAAGTGATGTGCGGGATGGGTCGAACCGGCACCACCCATGCCTGGGAACAGGAAGGCGTTGCGCCCGACATCCAAACGATCGCCAAGGGGTTGGGCGGCGGCTACCAGCCTATTGGCGGCTTGCTGGTCCAAGAACATGTTATCGACCTTCTGGCGGAGCGATCGGGCATCTTCGTCCACGGCCAGACCTATCAAGCGCATCCCGTCGCCTGCGCCGCTGCGCTGGAAGTTCAGCGCATTATCCGCGAGGGCGATTTGCTCGCCAATGTCAGGAGCGCTGGCGATCATCTCCAGCGCGCACTGGAATCCCGCATCGGGGATCACCCGTTCGTAGGCGACATTCGCGGGCGCGGACTGTTCCGGGGGATCGAGTTCGTTGCTGATCGGGAAACGCGACGGCCATTCGACCCGGCGGTGAATTTCGCCAACATCATCAAGGATGCGTCGTTCGCGGAGGGGCTGGCGATCTATCCTGGCTCGGGAACGATCGATGGCGTCAACGGCGATCATCTGCTGATTGCCCCACCTTATTGGGTGGACGAGTCGATGGTGGGGGAGATCGTATCGCGGCTTAAGGTAGCGCTCGATCGCGCGACTGCTATCGTGAAAGGCGCAGCATGACGATGGCCCCGCCCGGCGATGAAGGAACGACGGCGGCGCCTGAGCGCAAGCTATCAAACCGTCACATCCAGTTCATCGCGTTAGGCGGGGCAATCGGCGCCGGTCTGTTCCTTGGATCAGGCAAGAGCATCGCCTTGGCGGGGCCGGGGGCGATCGTTGCATATGCGGTGTGCGGCGTCTTCATCTTCCTCATGGCACGTGCGCTTGGCGAGCTGACATTGCGCGAGCCGACGCGCGACGCCTTCATAGCCTACGCCACGCGCAACATCGGTCCGGTGGCGGGTTTCGTGACGGGATGGAGCTATTGGGCCAACTGGGTGCTGGTTGGCGCGGCCGAGATCACTGCGACCAGCGTCTTCATGCGCTACTGGTATCCCGCCATCCCGCAGTGGATCCCGGCAGCCGTGACGCTGGCGGCGGTCTACGCAGCAAACATGAAGGCGGTGCGGCTCTTTGGCGAGGTCGAGTTCTGGCTCGCGATCGTCAAAGTCCTAACCATCGTGCTGCTGATCATGGGCGGCCTGCTTGCGTTGTTCACGCCGTTCCTGCCTGTTGCAGGAGCAAACGTCCATAATCTCGTCGACCATGGGGGCCTCTTCCCGCGCGGATGGGGCGGCATCGTCGAGATCCTGCCGATCGCATTATTCGCGTTCGGCGGTGTCGAGGTGATCGCGCTGACCGCGCATGAGGCGCAAGATCCTCATCACTCGATCCCGCGGGCGATCAACGCCGTGGTTGCGCGCATCCTCATTTTCTATGTCGGGTCGATGCTGGTTGCGATGTCGGTTGCACCATGGACGAGCTACTCGGCCGATCAGAGCCCCTTCGTCGCGATCATGACGCGCATCGGTATCCCGGCCGCCGCAGGCATCGTCAACTTTGTCGTGCTTACGGCTGTCGTCTCGTCGTGCAACACAGGGTTGTTCTCGACCGGGCGGATGTTAGCGGGCCTTGCGCGCAACGAGTTCGCGCCGGCTGCGCTTGGCCGCACCGATGCTGACGGGCTGCCGCGGCGGAGTATCAGCGTCTCGGCCGCCTGCTTGGCATTAGCGGTGCTGTTGAACTGGCTCATCCCCGACCGCGCCTTGGGCGTGCTGATGGCAGCCGTCGCTTACCTGCTCCTTTGGGTCTGGATCGTCGTGCTGCTCTCGCACCGGGGAATGCGTCGACGCGCCGGGTCGGGCGCGGCCGGGACGTTCGCCATGCCATTCTACCCGCTGTCGAGCTGGGCAACGATAGCCTTCATAGCGGGAGCCGTGCTGCTGCTCGTCGTAGAAGGCGCCGATACCGTCGCGACGCTTGCAGCGGGCATGTGGTTCGTCGGCCTGACGCTATTTGCGCTGCTGCGTCGGTTCGTGCCCCACCCGAAGCCGGCAGGCCAGCAATCTATCGAGTGACATCAGCCACCTTCCGACTATATGCGCAGTGCATGACAGTTGAAGCAATAAGATGACGAAAGTTGCGAAGGCCCGCGGTCGCCGGCCGTCCGATGTGGCCTTGACCCGCGAGCAGATCGTGACCGCGGCACTCGACATCCTTACGGTCAAGGGGATCGAGGCATTCAGCGTGCGCGATCTCGCGAAGGTGCTCGGCGTCTATCCGGCTGCGATCTATCATCATATCTCTACCAAGAACGAGTTGCTGTCGGAGGTCGTCGCATTTGCGCTACGCGAGCTGGAACCTCCTTCTGAAGGAGGTTCCTGGCAGGACTGGCTTCGGCAGCTTTTCATCCGCTACCGCGCCGCGGTCCAGCAGACCCCTGCTGTTGCGACCTTGATTGGTGCAAGGATCGTGTCCAACGGCGGTGTCGGCCCGGACCTGATCGAACATATTCTAGCTACCCTGATCCGTGCCGGCTTCGACGAGCGGAACATTGTCCAGGCGTTCAACGTGGTAATCGCCGCAAAGGTAGGGTTCGTCACATTGGAATTCGCTTCGCTGCCGGATGAGGCTGACGAATTTCGCGAGATGATGCGATCACGGATCAACACGGTCAACGTCGAGAGTACGCCGCTGCTGGCTCGCTACCTGCCATTGCTTTCAAATAAGGCGTTCATGCTGCGCTGGGACGGCGGCGACGTGGCGCCGCTCGACGAAAGCTTCGAGGCCTATACCAGCGTCGTGCTGCATGGGCTCGAGACAATGCTCGAAAATCACAACTGACAAATTATATTTGACCATTGACCAAATATGGCGGCGTTGCTAGTCATCCTCAGATGACCTGGGGTGCTCAAACTATCGTAAGCGTCGTTGGAAGCGGAAGCTTTGGCACGCTGGTGCTGGATGCGCTCGCACCCTTCTGCCAGGTCAAGGCGTATGACGAGGATCGTGCCGCATCCGGCAAGACCCGGCATACAGTAGTCCTTGATCCAAAGGCCGCGGCGCATGCAGACGTCGTCATTTTCGCGGTGCCCGTCCAAAGACTGGAAGCATCGTTGAGGGCGTTCGCACCTCACCTTCGCCCCGGCACGTTGGTCGTCGATGTCTGTTCGGTCAAGCTCGAGCCGATTGCCTTGTTACTGGATTGCCTGCCGGAGCACTGCGACATCCTGGCGACGCATCCGTTATTCGGGCCGCAGAGCGCGCGAACCGGGCTACGCGGCAGTCGTCTTGCGTTTGTTCCCGTGCGAGGGGGGAGCTATCAACGGCTTGCAGCCTTCTTGCGTTCACGACTTGGACTCAAGATCATCCGGACGACAGCGGACGACCATGATCGCGGCATGGCCTATGTGCAGGGCTTGACCCATCTGCTGGCGCGCGTGGTGTTGAGCATGGACCCGCCGCCGACGCCGCTGACCACCCGCACCTACGAATTGATGCGCGAAATGTGTTCGCTCGTCGGCAACGACTCGCCCGAGTTGGTCGACGCCATTCTTTCGCTCAATCCATATGCCGGTGAGGTGCTCGACCGGTTCGCCGACACCGCTCGGCGATTGCGTGACGCGCGAGCACCAACGGTGCTGCAGCCCGGACGGCGGAGCGCGGGAGGCAGATGATGACAGAAGACCGGACGAACGATTACGAGGTCTTGGTTGCGTGGGGCGACTGTGACGCGGCAGGCATCGTTTTCTATCCCAACTATTTTAAGATGTTCAATGCTGCGACGGATGCGCTTTTCGCGTCCGCGGGCTTCCCCCTGCGCCGTTTGATCGACGAGTTCGGCACGGTCGGCTATCCAATGATCACGACAAGCGCCCAATTTCATCTGCCCAACCGTTTCGGTGATGAACTGATCATACGGAGCCGTGCTTTGGTCTGGGGCCGCAGCAGTTTCGAGATTGAGCATCAAGTGTTCAAAGATGGCGTGCTCAGCCTGACTGGCCACGAGAAGCGTGTTTGGGCGCAGAGCGATGGTGCGGGGGGCATCAAGAGCCTGCCGATCCCGGACGCGATCAAGGCTGCGGTCTAGCTGTTTAGTCCCGGCATTTGATGGTGCATTATTCAGCCAGCAATGGAAGGATGCGCTATGGGACAGGTTCTTCACGGGAGCGCCCGAACGACGTCGGCGGTCCGTTGAGCGATACAACATAGTCAAGAGAGCCTCAGGGTGTTGGCCAAGCGCCATGGCATCAACCCCAAGACGGTCGCCAGATGGAGGAAGCGCACCGCCGTCGGCGACCTCCCAGCCGGTCCGAAGGCATCAAGTCGACCGTCCTGGCCATCGAAGAGGAAGCGATCATCGTCGCCTTCCGACGGCACACGCTGCTGCCGCTCGACGATTGCCTTTACGCGCTGCAGGCCACGATCCCGCACCTGACGCGATCCTCGCTGCACCGATGCTTGCAGCGCCACGGCATCAGCCGGTTGCCCGAGGTCACCGGCGACAAGTAACCCAAGAGCAAGTTCAAGACCTATCCAATCGGCTATTTCCACATCGATATCGCCGAGGTCAGGACCGCCAAAGGCAAACTTTATCTGTACGTCGCGATCGATCGTACCAGCAAGTTCGCCTTCGTTCAGCTCGTCACGTCCGCGCGATTTCCGCGATGTTGGCGCCGGGCTCAAACTCGACGCGATGATCCGCGCCTTGACCTTGGCCGACCAGCGGCGCCGCATCGGCCCTGCTGGAATGACATCCATATGCGAGGGCCGCTGGCCCTCCTGCCTTTCGAAACCTGTCTCGAATGTTCTTACATCATCAGCCACTACGATACCCCTCGGATGAGGGGCAAAACATAGTTTCCATAGCACCTACATGTTGAAATATATCGTACTGCGATATAGTTGCGCCGAGCTACTTCTACAAAGAGGGTTTTTATATGATTCGGGAAGCCTCCTCTTCTGCCGAGGCTGTCAGGCTGGGCGACCATAGCGCGGATCGGCGCATGATCATGCTGGCCGCAATGGCGCTGTTCGTTGGGAGTGGCGGCGCAGCAAGTGCATGGGTTCTCCTCAATCTGATCGCGCGGGCGACA
>Ga0157372_10000915_pt1 | contig 32101 bp, 22 predicted proteins | sample C55metaG_FD_115307 | JGI IMG/M metagenome (GOLD analysis project Ga0157372, IMG submission 115307) | Corn rhizosphere microbial communities from Kellogg Biological Station, Michigan, USA - C5-5 metaG | ecosystem: Host-associated > Plants > Roots > Rhizosphere > Soil | place: USA: Michigan...
CAACCTGTATTATTATCCCACGCGGGGCGCCATTGGCATCGACCGCAAGAGAAGGGCGGATGTTGCCTGGACCTTTACGGACACTGCTCATCGCTGGCCGTATGCCTTCGAAGAAATGCCGGTGGTCGCCAAAGGCAAAGAGAGCAATCCATCCATTTATGATCTTAAGGACATCGAGTGGAAGTGGTGGAAGATGCGGACAGCCGTGGGGGGAGGCCCTGTATTGATCCATGATGGACGGACATGGATCACCAATAAAGAAGAACAGCTGTTCTCGGGTGGGGACCTCGACCGGCATCCGCGGACAGCCATGGGGTATACGAAGGACGGGCGTCTGATCATTCTGGCCGTTCAGGGTCGAAGCCCCGGCATTGCGGAAGGAGCGACGCTGGAAGAGGTGGCGAAGATGCTGCTCGACCTGCGATGCTTTGAGGCGGTGAACCTGGATGGCGGAGGCAGCAGCTGTATGCTCGTCAATGGAAAAGGGACCATCAAGCCTTCCGACAAAGAAGGCGAACGACCTGTACCGGCAGTATTCCTCATCCGGGAAAAGTCGAAAAACAAATAGGCATCGACGATAGTTTTATCCCTTCATATCCCAGACCAGTGCGCTGGCGCCAAGGATCGCGGCGTCGGACTCCTTTAAATGGCTCACCAGTATCTTTACCTTGTTCTGGAACACCTGGATGAGGTTGCTTTCCATATTGTCCCGGGTAGGTTTGAGGATGAGGTCGCCGGCCTTGGTAAGACCTCCAAAGAGAATGATGGCTTCGGGGCTGGAGAACATGACGAAATTGGCGAGCGCCAGACCCAGTATCTCTCCTGTGAAGTCGAAGATAGCTTTCGCCAGCTTGTCGCCCTGTATGGCGGCGTCGTAAACTTTTTTAGAGTCCAGTTGATTCCTTGGAATGTCCCTTAGCAGACTGGCTTCCTGGCTTTTCTCCAACATTTCGATGGCGGTGAGCTTTACACCAGTAGCGGAGGCATAGCTTTCCAGCGAACCTTTTTTATTGGTTCCTTCGTGCAAACGGCCGTGGGGGATAATAATGGTATGCCCCAGCTCGCCGGCAAAGCCGTCGTGACCGTATATGAGTTTACCATTGGCGACGATGCCGCTGCCCACACCTGTACCCAGGGTGATCATGATAAAGTCCTTCATGCCTTTGGCGGCGCCATACATCATTTCACCAATGGCCGCGGCATTGGCGTCGTTGGTGAGGATGGTAGGCAGCTGGAATTTATTCTGGATTAGCTTGGCAAGGGGAATGATCCCGCGCCAGGGCAGGTTGGGAGCGTATTCTACGGTGCCGCTGTAATAATTGCCATTGGGGGCGCCCACGCCTATGCCACGCATGCGGCCCGTGCCGCCCGCCTTTTCGATGAGTATGGATAGATGGCTGTGCAGCTCGTCGATAAAGCTTTCTATCTGGCTATGCCCCCTCGTGGATATTTCACTGGAAAATAACACATTGCCTATACGATCGACTATTCCAAATTTTGTGCCTGTGCCTCCGATGTCAATGCCGATGGCCAATGACTCGTAAGAAGAAGTGGCTTTTGCCATGAACGCTGAGTTTTAAGTAAGTGCTGGAATTGATCTTGCCCGAAAAATAGCCCAATTCCCGCATATCGCTAATGTCTGTCCTTCGGACGAACCGCTTCCAGCGGTTCCTGATTGATGCCTAATGCCTGAACGAGCGGCTGCAAATATAGGACAAGAATTACATTAAAGTGCTGGAATTGGTCTTGCCCGAAAAATAGCCCAATTCCAGCATATCGCTAATGTCTGTCCTTCGGACGAACCGCTTCCAGCGGTTCAATGTCCACCACCGGCCTGCAAAGCATCGAAATCGATTCCCTGGGACTTTAGCACGGATTTAGCTCTGATGGCGTAAAATGCCAGATAGGCAAAACAGGCTGCGCCCGTGATATAGCTGTAATGGATGCCCAATTTTGTATCGGCCAGGGCCCCCTGTAAAAGACTGATGAAACCCCCGCCCATGATCATCATGATCAGCAGGCTGCTGCCCTGGTTGGTGTGTTTTCCCAGGCCTGTGACGGCAAGTGTGAAGACGCAGGGCCAAAGAGTGCTGCAGAAGAGTCCTACGCTGGTGAAAGCATAGACGCTGACCATGCCCGAAGTCGCCATCCCGATGAGCAGAGCGGCTATGCCGCAGGAAGAAAAGATCAGGAGCATTCGGGCCGGATTGCCTTTGCTAAGAAGATCACCGATAATCATGACGATGATCAGCAAGGGATAGACGGCAAATGGCTTGATATCATGGCCGCCAATGATGTTGACGAGGAGGAATATGCCAAAAGCTACATAGGGCATCACAAAGCGCAATACCTGCTGGGCAGCCTTGCTAAGACCGAATGCGCCTACTGCACCCGTCCACCGGCCAATCATAAGGCTGGCCCAATAGAGAGAAATAAAAGGAGCCACCTTGTCAGTGGATATCAGAAGATCCTGTTTCAGATATTTTGGAAGATTGCTGGCAGTGGAAACTTCTACACCCACATATACGAAAATGCCGATCATTCCCATCCAAAGCTGCGGATATGAAATGGCGGATTTGCGGTGCAATAATTTGGCAGGATGAGATCCTGACAGCTTTTCACCGCCTTCAAACGGGTCTTCCTCGCCGCCTGTGGAACTTTCAGCTACCTTGTCCAGATCGATATGATTGGGAATGGAGGAGAATTTAAAGAATACAGCCACCAGCACGAAGGCAAGGCCAAGAATGAGATAAGGTGTTTTTACACTCTCGATGCTGGCATGGGTATTGGCGGCGCTGACGCTGCCGAAGATGGCAAAGCTCACCAGCAGGGGCCCGATAGTAGTCCCGAAATTATTGACGCCACCGGCCATGGTCAGCCGTTGCGAGCCCGTGGCAGGATCTCCTATAACGATGGCCAATGGGTTGGCAGCGATCTGCTGCAGGGAAAATCCTAATCCCACAATGAACAGGCCGGACAGCATCAGGGTAAAAGAGGAGTTATTGGCCGCGGGATAAAATAATAAGGTGCCGATGGCGGAGATAATCAGACCCACGGCAATGCCATTCTTATATCCTATTTTATTCAGAAGATCGGAACCCACCGATTTGGAAATAGCCACATATATGATCGAACCAACGGTATATGCCACGTAAAAAGCGATCGCCACCAGCTGGCTTTGAGCTTGCGACAGATTGAATTTCTCCTGAAATACAGGGATGAGAATATCGTTGCTCGCCGCTACAAAGCCCCAGAAGAAAAAGACGCTGATGAGGGTACCAAATTGAGCCCAATTGGTTTTTTGATGCATGGTAGTGTTTTGGAATTAAGGGCTGAAAATAGTGTGTTTTCGCGACGCGAAAAATTTTTTCATCCCGGGCGGAGCATTAAATGGAAAACCTTCCCTAAATTGAATGAAGATTGTTCAAAGCTGCACCCTAAGCATTAACATATTTTAATGGAAATAATACACGTTTCGGCAGAGTGTTATCCGGTGGCTAAAGCCGGTGGATTGGGCGATGTTGTGGGGGCACTACCCAAATACCAGCGCCAGCTGGGGCATGTTGCCAAAGTGGTCATGCCGATGTACCGGACTAAATTCCTTTTAGCCAATGAATGGGATGTTGTTCACAAGGGATATACCCATCTGGGCAATTGGTGGTTCAATTATACCGTGATCAAGGAGAAGACCAATAAATTGGGCTTTGACCTGTACCTGGTGGATATCAATGGGATGCTGGACAGGGAGAAGATATATGGATATGACGATGACATCGAGCGGTTCGTTGCCTTCCAGGTGTCGGTGACGGACTGGCTGGCGGCCTGGAAACACCGCCCGGACATCGTGCATGTACATGATCACCAGGCGGCGTTGATACCTTTCTTTTTTAAATACTGTTATGCTTACCAGTCGCTGGCGACTGTGCCTACGGTGCTGACCATTCACAATGCGCAATACCAGGGCTGGATGGGCTGGGACAAGAGCACCTATATTCCTGCCTATGACACCTGGAAAACCGGTATGCTGGGGTGGGGGAACGCCATCAACTCCCTGGGCAGCGGGATCAAGTGCGCCTGGAAAGTAACCACTGTAAGTCCTACCTATCTGGAAGAGATGCGAAGCAGCGCCAATGGGTTGGAAGCTTTGTTGGAATACGAGCGGGGAAAATGCTCAGGTATTCTCAACGGGATCGACAACCTGGTCTGGGACCCTTCCACAGACAGCTATTTTGAAGATCATTATACCCTCGAGACCGTAGAGGAAGGCAAGCGGAAGAATAAGGAGCTGCTTTGCCAGCGTTTCCAGCTGGACCCTAAAAAGCCGTTGATCACTTTTATCGGCAGGCTGGTGGGAGAGAAGGGGGCCGACCTGCTGCCCCAGGCCATCGAGGATTCTTTTTATTATGTAGGACGCAAAATGAACTTTCTTATATTAGGCAGCGGGTTCCCGGATGTCGAGAGCCGTCTCAATGCCATGAAAGGGCTTTCCCGGGGGGATTATAATGTTTATATCGGGTACGATGAGGCGCTGAGTCACCTCATCTATGCCGGGGCGGATTATATTCTTATGCCTTCGCGTGTGGAGCCCTGTGGGCTGAATCAGCTGTATGCCCTTCGTTATGGCACTATTCCTGTAGTGCGAAATACAGGAGGACTGCATGACACCGTGGTCGACTATGGCGACAGAAATGGATACGGGATACGATTCAACCATGCCAGTGTCGGTGATATGACGCATGGTATCTGGCGGGCAGCGGAGTTGTACCAGCAGCAGGAAAAAATAAAGGAGATACGCCGGCAGATCATGCAGCTGGATTTCAGCTGGGAGACCAGCGTAAGATCTTATATGCAGCTTTATGAGTCCATGAAGTAAAAGTAATCAACTATCGTTTCAATCATAAACCGCGAAGTATGTCTAAAGAGATTTTGTCCGTGATATTAGGAGGGGGCGCCGGCACCAGGTTATATCCCCTGACGGCCAGCCGTTCCAAGCCGGCCGTTCCCATTGCCGGTAAATACCGACTGGTAGATATTCCCATTTCGAACTGTTTGAACTCGGGCATAACGAGGATGTTCGTGCTCACACAATTCAACTCGGCTTCTCTCAACCGTCACATCAAGAACACGTATCATTTCAGCGCCTTCAGCTCGGCATTCGTGGATATCCTGGCAGCGGAGCAAACCCCTGATAATCCCACGTGGTACCAGGGTACGGCAGATGCCGTCCGGCAGTGTCTGCGGCATCTGGGGCCTTTTGACAGCGATTATGTCCTCATCCTTTCCGGCGACCAGCTGTACCAGATGGATTTTATGGAGATGCTGGCGCATCACAAAGAGAAGGGAGCGGATATTTCTATTGCGACGATACCTGTCAATGACAGAGAGGCTTCTGACTTTGGTATCATGAAGATGGATGACGGCGGGTTTATCACTTCCTTTACGGAGAAGCCCAAGAAGGATATGCTGCCGCCCTGGGTCAGCGATACCGGGCCTGCCATGCAGGCGCAGGGACGGCACTATCTTGCGTCCATGGGTATCTATATCTTCAACCGGCAACTGCTGTCGGAGCTGTTGCAGAATGAATATGTGGAATCCACCGACTTTGGTAAGGAAATAATTCCTCAATCCCTGGAAAAATACAAGGTTGTCAGCTATCAGTACGATGGATACTGGACGGACATCGGTAATATACCTTCTTTCTTCGAGGCCAATCTGGGGCTGACAAAAGACATTCCTGATTTCAATCTTTTCGATAATGAAAAGGCGATCTATACGCGTGCGCGTATGCTGCCACCGGCGAAGATCAGCGGTACGACCCTGGAGAAGACCATTATAGCGGAAGGGTGTATCATCAATGCATCCCGTATTGAGAACAGTGTTATCGGGATACGCACGCGTATCGGGACGGGCACGACCATCGTGAGCAGCTATCTGATGGGGGTGGATTATTATGAGACCATCGAGGAGATCGAGCAGGCAACATCGCATGGGCTTCCCACGGTGGGCATCGGGCATCGCTGTTATATCCGGAATGCCATCGTCGATAAGAACTGCCGGATTGGGGATGATGTGCGGATCAATGGAGGACATCATCTGGAGAATATGGATCATTCGCTGTATACGGTAAAGGAGGGGGTAGTGGTGATCAAGAAGGGAGCTGTATTGCCGAATGGATTTGTCATATAATTATTATCTGAAACTGCCCGGGAAGACCGGGCAGTTTTGAGTTATATACAGTGTAATTTTTACATATTAAATCAAACGACTGCTTATGCCATCACCCACTTCCCAAAAACCTGTGCTGCGTTTTGGCCAGATCCTGAATATGAGCGTAGGTTTCTTTGGCATACAGTTCGGCTGGGATCTGCAAAGGGCCAATATGGGGCCCATTTATGAGTATCTGCATGCCAATGCCGACACAATTCCTCTTCTGTTCCTGGCGGCTCCCCTTACCGGGCTGCTGGTCCAACCCGTCATCGGCTATATGAGCGATCATACCTGGCATCCGCGATGGGGAAGACGAAGACCCTATTTTTTTGCCGGCGCTGTCATCAGCAGCATTGCCCTGATCATTATGCCGCATAGCAGCGCTTTGTGGATGGCTGCGGGGCTGCTGTGGGTGCTGGATACTTTTGGGAATGTATCCATGGAGCCATTCAGGGCATTTGTGGCGGATAAATTGTCCGAAGAACAGCGTACCAGTGGTTTTGTCATGCAAAGTCTGATGATCGGGCTGGGTGGCTGTATTGCCAGCGCCTTGCCATGGATCATGACCAACTGGCTGCATATAAGCAGTACAGCTGCCAGCGGCGCCATTCCGGATAATGTAAGATGGTCCTTTTACATAGGTGCATTCTTTTTTCTTGCCGCAGTCCTGTATACCGTGTTTACCTCCAGCGAATATCCTCCCGTGGAGATACCGGAGAAGGAGAAGATAAAAGAAGAACGTAAGGGATTTGGTGGCGGTGTATCGGAAATAGTCGCAGCCATTGCCCATATGCCCCGCCGAATGAAGGCGCTGGCGCTTGTTCAATTCTTTACATGGCCGGGACTTTTCCTCATGTGGTTTTACTATGCCACGGCTGTTGCGCGGAATGTATTCGGGGCGGAGAGTACGACCGATCCGCTGTATAATGAGGGGGCCAGCTTCGCAGGGCTGACCCTGGCCTTTTACAACGTGATAACATTTTTGTTTGCATTTATCCTTCCTGCTATCGCCAGGCGTCTGGGACGCAAGCTTACACACTCCCTCTGCCTGTTATGTGGGGCCATCGGCCTGATCAGCGTAGCTTTTGTCTCCAACAAATACATGCTCTATGGATGTATGACGGGGGTAGGCATCGCCTGGGCCAGTATACTCTCGATGCCTTACGCCATGTTGAGCGGAGTCCTTCCCGAAAACAGGATTGGGGTTTACATGGGGATTTTTAACTTTTTTATTGTCCTGCCGGAGATCATTGCTTCTCTCGGCTTTGGATGGATCATGAAGCACCTGTTGCATAATGATCGCCTGCTGGCTGTTCAGATAGGAGGCGGACTGATGGTGTTCGCAGCACTGATCTGTTATGTGCTTGTAGATGAAAAAGAGACAAAAGCATCTGTATGAAATCATTCATTATTGTCGGCCTGGCCTTGTGTATGTCTTTATGCGTCGTTGCACAGAGCCATTGTTACCCCACCAACTGGTGGATAAGAATGAAAAACCCCTATCTGCAATTGATGATACGGGACACCGGCTGGACGGCTGCTCCTTCCATCTCCATCAGCTATCCGGGCGTACAGGTATTGAAAGTACAGCCTGCTGGAAATCCCCATTACATATTCCTCGATCTGCGCATTGGAAAAGAGGCGCGCCCGGGAACAATGAAGATCCGGATAAAGACAGCGCGCGGCGTGTCGGTGATCGACTATGCATTGCTGCCACGCAGGGCCGGGAACGGCAGCGAGTTCGCCCAGGGGGTCACCAGCGCCGACTTTATTTATTTCCTTATGCCAGACAGGTGGAGCAATGGCGATCCGGACAATGATCGTGTACCCGGCATGCGTGATCAATCCCTGAACAGGGACTCCATTTTCCTTCGCCATGGCGGAGATATGCAGGGAATCATCGATCACCTGGACTATCTGCAGGGATTGGGAGTGACTACCTTGTGGATGACGCCCGTGCTCGTAAACGATATGCCCAACAGGACGGAGCATGGATATGCATTCACGGATCATTATACCATCGACCCGAGACTGGGCGGCGCTGCTGCGTATAAAAAATTGAGCGATGAGCTGCATCGCCGTGGAATGAAGCTGATACAGGATGCCGTATACAATCATGTGGGATTATATCATTTCCTGGTACAGGACGCCCCCTCAAAAACCTGGCTGCACCAGTGGCCAAAGTTTACCCAGACCAGCTTCAGGGATCAGCCTCTTATGGACCCGCATGCGTCGATGGCCGACAAAAAGATCACCAGCGACGGCTGGTTTACCAGCGAGATGCCGGATATCAACCAGAGCGATCCCTATGTAGCCAATTTCCTTATTCAGCATGCCATCTGGTGTGTGGAGACCTTCGGCGTGGATGGCTGGCGGATCGACACCTATATCTACAATGATCTTGCTTTTATGAATCGCTGTAACAAAGCGCTCATGGATGAGTATCCCAGGATCACGCTTTTTGGCGAGGCTTGGGTCCATGGAGTGTCCAACCAGGCATTTTTTGTGGAAAACAATCTTATAAACGCTTACAAGAGCAACTTACAGGGAGCCGTGGATTTCCAATGTAATTTTTACGGCATTCTTCCTGCGTTGACGGAAAAGCAGGGCTGGACGGATGGCGTGATGAAGCTGTACAACACCTTAAGCAATGACTTCCTATACAAGGACCCCAGCCGCAATGTCATCTTTCTCGACAATCACGATATGAGCCGGTGGTTCTCCCAGGTAGGGGAGGATGTTGGCAAACAGAAGGTGGGCATCGAGTGGCTGCTCACCTGCCGGGGCATACCACAGCTGTACTATGGTACGGAAATACTGATGAAGGGTTTTGCGAACCCTGATGGATGGGTGCGGCTGGACTTCCCGGGCGGCTGGAAGGGGGATAGAAAGAATGCTTTTACAGGGGAAGGGCTTTCAGCCGATGAGAAGTCTGTGCAGGAGCTCGTGCGGACGCTGGCGAATTTCAGGAAGGGATCGTCGGCATTGAAAACGGGAAAAATGATGCAGTATGTGCCGTCTCACGGGCTGTATGTCTATTTCCGCTGGGATGCAAAACAAACGGTATTATGCGCCATGAATACAGACTCTTTGCCGGCCCGACTGGACATCGGACGGTATAATGAACGGACGGCGGGTTTCAGCGAAGCGGTGAACGTGCTCACAGGCAGACGCTATCCTTTGCAGGATATTCCGGCCATTCCGGCGGGAGAGATGCGGATACTTGAATTGAAAAGGCCGGCGAATTGAGCTGTTGCCGGTCGTCACAGCAGCGTTGCCTGTAAGAACCGTTGCGCGTATTTTCCCCAGTCCTTAAATGCCGCAGTCAACGTTTCTTTCAATTTGGCATTGTCGGTCTTTTTACCTTTTTGGGGTAGCATGAGCTGGGTATCGGCAACCGATACCGCCTCGACCTTGGTGGCAAACCAGGTGACATGCTGGTGGGGCATGGCTACACCCAGGATCATGCCGGGCAATCCGGTAAAGGATTCAGGTCCCCCGGTAGTAAGGATCTCATCCGTATAGAAAGCTACCACGTAGAGGGAATCCATGATGATGGCATTGGCCCTCCGGCAATTGAAGCCCGCGATGACGCGTGTCTCATCCGTCAGCTTCCACCGTATCTTCCGCAGACTGTCCGTTATAAGAAATGTTTCTTCAAACACTTTTTTCTGGCTGGTGCTTTTATCGTTTTCCAGGTCGGTGTAGACGATATTTTCCTGCCCCGGCTGTTCGGAGAACCAGCCCATGCTGTTGCCCGTGCCCTCCCTGCTGCCAGGTTTGTACAGGGTCTTGTTTCGCGTGAACAACATATCGAAATAGGTAGTCTTGAACTGGGAAAGGGTCTTTTTTCGCAGCTCGTCCCAGTCGCCATCCCCTTCGATCTGGGACCATTGATTAACCCTTCTTTCAAATTCGATCTTACCCTGAGAGAGAAATATGGTATTCTGCGCCCGTCCCTGCAGTATGGTTGCAGCCAGGATAAGCAGGAGCGATATGTGAGCTATTTTCATGATGAGGTCTTGTAGAAATTAACGATTGTTGGGTGCGGGGGTACCGGCTTTTGTAAAGTTCCAGACTGCGGTGAGTATGAAATATCTTTTGATGGTGCTGAATGTATTCTGGCTGATAAAGTTACTATATGTATTTCGACTGAAGCCGATGTTTTGATTCAGCAGGTCGTTGCCTGATACGCTTATCACCAGGGCGTCCTTCTTCAGGAATTTCTTACCCAGCGTGGCGTTCAGCAGGGTATTGTTCAGATTGTTGGCGAATACGGCTGTCTTTGGCCGCAGGTTGACATCAGCGTCTGCATGGATATAGAATTTCAGCGGCAGGTAAATGTCGAGGTCGGGATGGATCGTATAGGTCCAGTATTTGGTAATGGTCTGGGTATTTATAGACGATCGGCTGTCCGTATAGGTGGCTGATGGCCGAAGGCTGACATCGAATTTCTTTTCCTTGGTTTTGTATAGGTTGAACCCGAACGTATAACTATTGCTGTTAGTCGTATTCTTCTGATAATTGATGATGCTGGAATTGGCGTTCAGGTTGAAATTGGCATACGCGCCGACGTACATTCCCAGTTTTTTCATCTTGATATTGTAGCTCATATAGGCATACATGGAGTGATTGCCGTCAACATTGATGGTCTGGGATGTCCTTTTACCTGACGTATCGATGTTCGAGGCGCTGCTAAGAGCGTTCTGCGTGAAGTTGTAAGAGACATTCATCCAAATGCCCCGTTCCGTCAATATCTTCCAATCGTTGTAGTTGAAATTAAACCGGTGACGAAACTCCGGCTTAAGGCCAGGATTGCCGATGAAGATATTCAGCGGATCTTCATTGGTCCGTATGGGCTGCAACTGATTGAGGTTCGGTTGGTTCATGCTGCCGTTGTATCGGAACTCCAGCCTTTTCTGAGCACTGAATGCATAGCCGATGGAGGCATTGGGATACCAGTTGACAAATCTTCGTTGTATGCCGGTGTCCGCGTGAACATCGCGCTGGTCGAATCTGGTGAAGCCAATGCCAGAGCCGGCCGTCACTCTCCATTTCTTCGTTATGAGGGAATAGTTGAGCCCGCCTGTATTGGTCAGAACATTGAACTGATAGTCGTTGCTATACAGTGAGTCCAGGCTGGTATATTTGCCCCCTGCATCCTTATTATAGGAGTTGCGATTGGAATGGCTGTTGTTGACGGAAAGGCTATAGGTTGCTATAAGATAAGAGACCTTTGACAGGGGTTCGGTATAAGAGAGCTTGGTATCGAGCAGCATATTCTCCGTATGGAAATCCTTATGCTGATCGACGATGGAGTCCCGGGTGAGCATCCCCTGGTCGTAGAAACCTATAGCGGACCCGAGAACGCCCGTGGAGGCATTGCTCGTATAGTTCTCCCGGATATTGAGGGAGAGGGTCCTGCCTTTTTTTGCCATCTTTTTCCGCCAGAGGAGATCGCTGTTGACGACGCGGTTGTCCCCAATGGTGGAGATATTGCGGGTGTTGCGGTTGACCAGACTGCTGTCACTGGCCAATGACTCGGAGACGAAGTTGCTATAAGTAGTTTTGTGGTCCATGCCGCCATTGGCCGCCAGCTTGAGCGTGGAGGTGGAATCGAATTTTATTTCGTAGTTCCCGTCCATGCTATGGCGGAGAATATGGTCGAAGGACTTTTGAGTCTGGTTATTGAAATAAAACGAATCGGGCAGGATGTTCTTGGAATTGGTGGTGCTGATATTATTTACATCCAGCTGCATTACCTTGTAGTTGCCATTGACAGACTGCCGGTCGTCATCCCATTTGTTGTTATAGTGCAGGCCGCCCGTCTTGACCGTGGGCACGCCCTGGCCGCTGTATTTGCCGTCCCAGGATTCGAAATCATTGCTCAGGCCGTTGTAGGTGAAATAACCGCTGGTCTCGTCATAATCCAGGTTGCCCGCAAAGCTCTGTCCGTAATTATCCCTTTCCTGCCAGTTGAGACCCGTCTTCCCTGTGTTGGAGATGATGCCGTAGCCGGCGATCTTTTCCTTTCTGCGGAAGTAGTTGAACATGGCCTGGTAGTCATAAAATCCTTCGGTGCCCTGGCCGGCGCTGAGCTTGCCGAAGTACCCATTCTTCTTATTGTCCTTCAGCTTGAGGTTGATCGTCTTGTCCCGCTGACCATCATCGATGCCCGTAAAGGTGGCCTGTTCGCTCTTCTTATCGTATAGCTGCACCTTGTCTACCATATCCGCGCGGACGTTCTGGGTAACGAGGGTCGGGTCGTCGCCAAAGAACTCTTCCCCGTCCACGAGCACTTTCTTCACCGTCTGGCCCTGGGCGGTGATCTGGCCCTTGCTGTCCACCTGGATGCCGGGCAGCTTTTTCAGGAGATCTTCCACCGTGGCGCCTGCCTGTGTGTGGAAGCTGTCCGCCTTGAATTCGAGCGTATCTCCCTTCATACGGATGGCTTTATTGCCGCTGACCACTACAGCTTCCAGCAGCTTGCTTTTTAGCATGAGGCTGATGGGCGGAAGCGTATGGGGGAGGGAGTCCTTTATTTCCAGCTCATCCACATAATCGGCATAGGAAGGATAGGTCACCAGCAGGAGATAATGTCCCGGGGGAATGTCCTTTATTTGAAAGTTACCGGCCTTGTCGGTGCGGGTATGTTTGACGATGATGGAGTCCGATTTTTGCAGTATCAGTACGGAACTGCCGGAAAGATTCTTTTTTTCAGTGCTGTCCGAGACCGTCCCCTTTACAAGGGCCCGGGATGGTTGGGGTGGAGGAGCAGATTGGGATATAGCATAGTGATAAGGCAGAAAGATGGCCACGATCATAGCAATTAGAAGGCGCATGGTCAAGACAGGATTTAGTAATGTTTTTCAGCTGACAGGTTCCCGGTACAAATTATTCGCAAAAAAAAGGATATGCAAGGGCGAACCCTTAAATTTACGTTAAAGGACTAGGCGTTCATCTGGTTGTTGCACGTCATACTCCCACGGATGCAGAAATTATATTATTTCATAAAAATAATCGAAGTAAATTGTCTACTACCTACACACCCCGATATGAAGACGTCCATTTCGTGGATGCCACGAAGCCCGTGTGGAATTATTCCTTATTCACGGACGAGGATATCCGAAATTTTCAGCAGGGCACCCATTATCAGTTGTACAAGCTTTTTGGATCGCACCGGGTGACCGTGCTGGGGCGGGAGGGGTTCTATTTTTCCGTATGGGCGCCCAATGCTACCTATATATCCGTCATCGGCCACTTCAACAGCTGGAATCCCGATGCACATCCTTTGTTCGTACGGCTGGAGCGATCCGGCATCTGGGAAGGATTTATACCCGACCTCCCCAAAGGCGAAGCGTATAAATACCATATACGCAGCGTAGATGGAAAACGCCTGGACAAAGGGGATCCGTATGCGCATTTTTGGGAGAAACGCCCTTACACAGCCAGCATCACCTGGGACCTGAAGTACCAATGGAAGGACGAAGACTGGCTGCGAAAGAGAAAGAAGCATAATTCCCTGCAGGCGCCGTGGAGCGTTTATGAAGTGCATCTCGCCAGCTGGATGCGTCCCGACAAGCATGATGAAGAGCGCTATAACAGTTATGACCAGATAAAGGAGCGGCTGGTGCCTTATGTAAAGGAAATGGGGTTTACCCATGTGGAGCTGATGCCGGTGATGGAGCATCCTTTTGACGGCAGCTGGGGTTATCAGGGTACGGGTTATTATGCCCCGACGTCACGGTTCGGTGATCCGCAGGGCTTTATGGCGCTGGTGGAAGCCTTTCACCAGGCCGACATCGGTGTGATCCTGGACTGGGTGCCATCTCACTTCCCCTACGACGCACATGGGTTATACCTTTTTGATGGGGCCAATACCTATGAATACGCGGATATGCGGAAGGGATTTCACCCGGACTGGAACAGCTATATCTTCAATTACAAGCGGGGTGAGGTAAAGAGCTTTCTTATCAGTAATGCCCGTTTTTGGCTGGATTGTTTCCATGCCGACGGTCTGCGGGTGGATGCGGTAAGCTCCATGCTAAAGCTCAATTATTCCCGCCAGGCAGGGGCCTGGGAACCCAATGAGCACGGAGGAGATGGCAACCTGGAAGCCATCGCCTTTATCAAGGACCTCAATGAAACGCTTTTTCGCGACTTTCAGGACATCCAGACCATTGCGGAAGAGGCGACGGACTGGCCGGCTGTCAGCCGTCCCACGTTTGCGGGAGGCCTTGGGTTTGGGATGAAATGGATGATGGGGTGGATGCACGATACGTTGAACTATTTCAAGATCGACCCTATCTACCGGAAGCATCATCAGAACAAGTTCTCCTTTAGTATGATGTATTTCTATGATGAGAACTTTATGCTTCCGCTGAGTCATGATGAGGTGGTACATGGAAAATCCCCCATGCTCTACAAGATGCCGGGCGACGACTGGCAGAAGTTTGCCAACCTGCGGCTGCTTTATACCTATATGTTGACGCATCCCGGAGGAAAGCTGCTCTTTATGGGTAATGAGTTCGGGTCTACCTCGGAATGGAACTATAAAAGCGAACTGCCCTGGGAATTGCTGCAATGGCCGAGCCACAGCGGGCTAAAGGATTGTGTCCGCGATCTGAACAGGCTATTGACGAGCGAGCCCGCCCTATACGAGAACCAATTCTCCATCTACGGGTTCGAGTGGATAGATCTTTCGCACCCTGATGAATGCGTTATCGTATACCGCCGCAAGGGGAAGGACCCGTCGGGTGATCTGCTGGTGATCCTGAACCTGACGCCCGTGGTGCGTATGGACTGGACGGTATATGCTTCGGGTAAATCTGCATGGAAGGAAATCTTCAACAGCGATGATAAAAAGTACTGGGGTACGGGGGATGTATACAATCCCGAGGTTCCTGTCCGGCTGGTGGATGAGGCCGAAGACAGATACGAGATAAAGGTGCATTTACCCGCGCTGGGAGGTGTAGTGCTAAAGTGATCTACATCCTGTCCGGCATGCGGATCCCCAGCAGCCCCATGGCAGACTCCAATACCGTACCTGTCAGCCGGCACAATTGCAAACGCAAGGTTTTTTTCCCCGGTGTTTCGGCACCCGCTACCTTATGGGTGGCGTAAAAGGAATTAAAGGTCTGCGCTGCTTCAAATGCATAGGCGGCTACCACGGACGGGCTCATTTCTTCCACGGCCTGGCTCAATACAGCCGGGTATTTTTCCAGCTGAACGATAAGCTTTTTTTCCAGGGGCAGGAGGGTAGTGTCGGCCTGTTCATTGGTCTGCTGGTCTGCTTCTTTACGGAATATGCTCTGAATTCTGGTGTACGCATATTGTATAAAGGTGGCGGTGTAACCATGCAGGTCGATGGATTCCGAAGGATTGAAGACCATTCTTTTTTTGGGGTCTACCCGCAACAGAAAAAATTTGAGACCACCCAGGCCGATGATGTCATAAAGGTCTTTCAGCTCTTCCGGAGTGAATCCTTCCGTCTTGCCCTGCTCCTTTGTCTTGATCTCCGCCAGATTTGTCATTTCATCCAGCAAGTCGTCCGCGTCGACGACCGTGCCTTCGCGCGTCTTCATTCTACCGGTGGGTAATTCCACCATTCCATAGCTGAGATGAAAGATACCATCTGCCGAGGGCAGCTCCAGCTTCTGACAGATGAGCTTTAAGACCTTGAAATGATAGTTCTGTTCATCGCCCACCACATAGATGCTTTGATCCGTGTGGTATTCTTCGTGTTTTTTAACGGCCAGGCCGATGTCCTGGGTCATATATACCGCAGTGCCATCCCTCCGCTGTACGATCTTCTGATCCAGCCCGTCGGCTTCCAGGTCGATCCATACGCTGCCATCGTCCTTGCGGAAGAATACCCCTTTTTTCAGACCGTATTCCACCAGGTCCTTGCCCAGCAGGTAAGTATCACTCTCATAATATATCTTATCGAAATCACTGCCGATACGTTTATAAGTCTCGTCAAAGCCTGTGTAGACCCAGCTGTTCATGGTCTTCCATAATTCGATGACATCGGGCTTACCCGCCTCCCAATCCACGAGCATCTGCTGGGCGGCCTTCATGATGGGAGCTTCTTTCTCCGCCTCGTCCTTACTCATGCCTTTTGTCTCCAGTTCGGCCATCTGGCGCTTGTGCTCTTCACCAAACCTCACATAGTAGTCGCCTACAAAATGATCCCCTTTGATGCCCGTGCTGGCCGGAGTCGCGCCACCCGCGAACATTTTCCAGGCGATCATGCTCTTACAAATATGGATACCCCTGTCATTGGCGATACAGGTCTTGACGATGTCATAGCCGTTGGCCTTATAAAGGGCCGCTACGCTCCAGCCTAAAAAATTATTCCGGAGATGACCCAGATGGAGGGGCTTGTTGGTATTGGGAGAGGAATATTCCACCATGACCTTGCGGCCATTGCTTTCCTTAAGCCCGAACCGGGGATTGGCATGATGGGTGGATAAAAAGATGGCCCAATAGGCGTCGGATATCGTCAGGTTAAGGAACCCCTTGATCACGTTGAAGGAGGAGAACAGCTGCGGATAGTTCCTGAGAAGGGTTTGCCCCAGCTCATTACCGAGGGTTTCCGGGGATTTTTTCAGGCTTTTAACAAAAGAGAATAACACCACCGTATAGTCGCCTTCAAATTCGGGCTTGGTCTCATTGATCTGAATATCCTGGGGCGCAATGCCATATTGATAGCTGTCAAGGAGGGTCTTCCCGGTGGCCGTTCTGATCTGACTGATAATATCCATTTTCACTGATTGGCTGCGAAGGTACTGCATGACGGCCAAACGGAGAAGTATCCACCGACAGTGTAATAAATGCGGGAAAAACGCTCATTTATCGGTATCTTCGTGCCTACAATGTAATGGATCAAATGGCCAAAAAGCTGATCATATCATTTATCGATTATTTCTATCCTCTTTTCAGCAGGCTGATGCCTTTACAGACCTTCCGGTATGCTGCCTGCGGAGGCGCCAATACCTTCGTGGACATTGTCATGTATGCCATTGCCTATAATTTTATCCTTCACAAACACGACCTCGACCTGGGTTTTTTTGTGATGAAACCCCATATTGCCTCCATTATTATTGCCTTTTGCGTGAGCTTCCCCACGGGGTTCTTTTTAATGCGTAACATTGTCTTTACCCAATCCACCCTGCAGGGAAGGGTTCAGCTATGGCGCTATTTTGTCCTGGTGGTGATCTGTCTTTTCCTCAACTATGTTTTTATCAAGCTGTTCGTGGAGCAGGTACACATATATCCCACTTTCGCCAAGATATTGACTACTGTAATCGTCGTCACTTTCAGCTATCTCACGCAAAAGAACTATACATTCAAAGCCGAGCAGGTCAAGACCAAACGGGTCAATGCGGACGCCGTCAATGATGTGATGCAGCAGCCGTAGCCGTCTTTGACAGTAGAGCTGCTCTTTGGGCTCGCCCCTGAACTGTACGCCCTTTACTCTCAGCCCCTCGTAGGTGGTGCAATAGGCATTTAATGTGAACGATTTAGCTTTAATTTAAATTTAATGATTGTCAGTCAGACTTTTATAATAATTTTCCTGGCATAGTTTTAGGTATTCACCCAACAACCTGCACGAAAGGTTGTTATTCTTTAAAAGGTAACTGCATGATTACAGTCGTCATTCCCGCGCTTAATGAAGAAAAGACCATAAGGAATGTTATTCAGCAAGCCAAACGGAATGAATTGGTAGACGAGATCATAGTAGTGGACGATCTCTCTCTGGACAACACTATTGCCGAAGCAAAGAAGGAGAATGTGCGGGTTATCACCAGCACACACATCGGTAAAGGCGATTCCATGAGGGAAGGAATGCTGATGGCCAAGAACGAGATACTGGTATTCCTGGAAGGGGATACGCCTTATCATGCGGAAGACATCGTTAAACAGCTGACGGAACCGCTCATCAGGGATGAAGCCGACTTTGTAAAAAGCTACTACGAACGACAAACGGGGCGTGTGACGGAGATACTGGCCAAACCGCTGCTGGAGTTCTTTTTCCCACACTTACTGGAGTTCAGACAGCCTTCCAGCGGGATGATCGCCGGAAAGAAATCCTTTTTTCAAAAGGTAGAGTTCGACAATGACTATGGCGTGGACATTGGTCTATTGATCGACATGCATAACGTTAGGGCGCGGATCAAGGAGGTATGTATCGGGGAGGTGGAAAATGATATGCAGCCTTTGCATTCATTGGGCAGGATGGCCAAGCAGGTGGCCAATGCCATCTTCAAGCGGGTAAATATATTCGACGGGGGGCGCCGGCAGGACGAGGATCCTACCCAGCTGATGCGGGAACAAGTCGAATTTGCCTTAAAAGAGATGGTAAGACAGCCCAAAAAGATGATCGTCTTCGATATGGACAATATCCTTCTCCAGGGCAGCTTTATACGGACGGCAGCCGACAAGTTCGGATTCAAAAGGGAGCTGGACGACATAATATCCCAGGACAAGAGCAATTATATAAAGACCCAAAAAATAGCCCGTCTGCTGGAGGGGAGGACCTTTGCCGAGCTGATCAATGTTGTGGAATCCATTCCCCTGATCGGGGATGCGGTGCAGGTGATCCGGGAATTGCAGGTAAGGGGGTATGTTTGCGGGATCATCAGCGACAGCTATCATGCCATTGCCAATCACGTCAAAAACCTCTTAGGGCTTGATTTTACCCTGGGAAATGAGCTGGAATTCCAAAAAAGCGTCGCCACCGGAGAAGTGAAAATACCATCCCAGCTCTTAAAAGACAAGTTCAGCCAATGCGACCATGATCACTGCAAGAGCAATATGTTCCAGTATATCCTCCACCGGTTTGGCATCAGCCTGGCTGACTCTGTGGCGGTGGGGGACGGAGAGAACGACGTCTGCATGGTCAAAATGGCGGGAACGGGTATTTCCTTCAATTCCACCACCCCGGTCGTGGATAACGTGGCTGATTATGTATTTAAGGATCAATCCTTAAAACCTGTCCTCGAGGTAGTTAGATAGCTTCTGACACCTCACCTGTCATTTTTTCACTTCTTACGGCATGGCACAATGATTGACATCATGCACGGGTAGGAATAATACTAACCTTAAAAGCAAACAATTATATGGGAAAGATTATAGGAATTGACCTTGGTACGACGAATAGCTGTGTAGCCGTATTGGAAGGTAATGAGCCCGTAGTGATCGCCAATGATGAAGGCCGGCGTACGACCCCGTCGGTGGTCGCCTTCCTCAAGAATGGAGAAAGAAAAGTGGGCGATCCTGCCAAGCGGCAGGCTATCACCAACCCGGTGAACACTATTATGTCTGTAAAGCGTTTCATGGGCAGACGCTATGATGAAGTGACCAATGAAATTACCCACTGGAGCTACAAAGTGGTCCGTGGAGATAACAATACCGTACGTATCGACATCGACGGCCGCCTGTATACCCCGCAGGAGATCTCTGCCATGATCCTTCAGAAGATGAAGAAGACGGCTGAAGATTACCTGGGACAGGAAGTGACGGAAGCCGTTATCACGGTGCCGGCGTACTTTAACGATGCCCAGCGCCAGGCTACGAAAGAAGCCGGTGAGATTGCCGGATTGACTGTCCGCCGTATCGTGAACGAGCCGACGGCTGCCGCTTTGGCCTATGGGTTGGACAAGGCCGGTAAAGATGAAAAAATAGCGGTTTTTGACCTGGGCGGCGGTACTTTCGATATTTCCATCCTCGAGCTGGGTGACGGAGTATTTGAAGTAAAATCCACCAATGGCGATACGCACCTGGGTGGGGATGACTTTGACAAAGTGATCATGGACTGGCTGGCTGATGAATTCAAAAAGGACGAAAATGTGGACCTGCGTAAGGATCCCATGGCTCTTCAGCGTCTCAAGGAGGCTGCTGAAAAGGCCAAGATCGAGTTGTCCTCTTCCAGCGAGACGGAGATCAACCTGCCATATATTACGGCGGTGGATGGCGTTCCCAAACACCTGGTAAAGAAGCTGACCCGCTCGAAATTCGAGCAATTATCCGATAGCCTGTTTGAAAGGTGTCTGAAACCATGTGAGCAGGCCCTGAAAGATGCCGGTCTCTCTGCCTCTCAGGTGGATGAAGTGATTTTGGTCGGTGGTTCTACCCGTATCCCCAAAGTGCAGGAGATCGTGGAGAAATTCTTTGGCAGGAAGCCGAACAAAGGGGTGAATCCCGATGAGGTGGTTGCCGTCGGAGCAGCTATACAAGGTGCTGTATTGACAGGCGAAGTAAAGGATGTGCTTTTGCTGGACGTAACGCCACTGAGCCTGGGTATCGAGACAATGGGTGGTGTTATGACCCGTCTGATCGACAGCAATACGACCATCCCAACGAAGAAGTCGGAAGTATTCTCAACGGCCAGCGATAACCAGCCGGGTGTGCAGATCCATGTATTACAGGGTGAGCGTCCCATGGCCAACCAGAACAAGAGCCTGGGTACTTTCAACCTGGATGGTATTCCGCCTGCCCCCCGTGGCGTTCCTCAGATCGAAGTGATCTTCGACATCGATGCCAACGGCATCCTCCATGTGACAGCGAAGGACAAGGGCACCGGCAAGGAACAGAAGATCCGTATCGAAGCCGGTAGCGGTCTCAGCAAAGAAGAAGTGGAAAAGATGAAGGCTGAAGCAAAAGCCAACGAGTCCAGCGACAAGGCGGCCCGTGAAAAGATCGACAAGGTAAACCAGGCCGACAGCCTCATATTCCAGACAGAGAAGCAGCTGAAAGAATATGGCGACAAGATCCCTGGTGATAAGAAGGCTCCTATCGAAGCAGCTTTGAACAAGCTGAAGGATGCGCATAAATCGCAGGATGTGGCAGCCATCGATACAGCGGTAGCTGAGATGAATGCAGCCTGGACAGCGGCTTCTGAAGAGATGTACAAGGCGACTCAGCAGGCAGGCGGACAGCCTGGCGCCGATCAGGGTGGCGCAGGCGCAGGTCATACGGCCGGCGCTGGTGGCGAGAATGTGACGGACGCTGAGTTTGAAGAAGTGAAATAAGTGAATGGCTTATACGATGAAGGGAGTGAGCGCTGCTCACTCCCTTTTTTTATGCTTTAGTTTATAGACGACAATATGATGATGTACGATAGAGTAGATCAATACATACTCATTGGCGATCAGTGTTTTCCGAAATTTTGAATATTTCGAGCTTTTAAACCCTATTTCAGGTTGATCCTGAAGTATCCGCATCTTTTTGATAATAGCCTTATGGAAGCGGGCTAAGGATTCCTGGGAACGATGATCCTGCAGATATAAAACAGTATTCCAAAAGTCCATTTGGGCCCCGGTAGTCCAGACTACTTCTTTTTTTTTGAATCCAGCTGGCTCATCAATTCGCTAAAACTGATGTATTCGCCCCTTTCGTACTGTTCTTCTGCCTCTCTGACCTGGTTTTGCTCTTGTTCGGAGAGCTCATCCCACCAATCGTAGGACAAATCCCGGTCCTGCAATATGGATCTTATATCTTCCAGCTGAGACTCATTGTCGCAAAGATCAATCAATTGATGTAGTTTCTGTTTAATAAGATAGCTCATAAAATAAGGTGTTAAGGATAAAATTAAAATTTGTTGGTTGGTTGAAAAAATCATTTTTGTGTTGATTAAACCAGTTTAATTTTTGTAAAAATCATTTGGATCATTCCCTTACAAACCTTATATTTTTTTTCGCCTTATTACCTGCGACGTCGATTGCCGTGATCGTCAGTTGATGCATCCCCGCCGGACAGGTATCATCAAATGTATACGTATAGATATTTCCTTTTTGCGCAAAGGGCACCCAATGGCCATCCACTTCGCCACGCAGCCGGGCAATGGGACCCAGGTCATCCTTGCATTGTATGCTGATGCCGGCGGCCTCCCGGCTGAAATGCTGTCCTTCTTCCCATTGATAAGGATGGATATCCGGGGCGACGGTGTCGATGACCAGGTGGAGAATGCCCAGCCGGCCGAAATAGCCGGCAAGCCAGTCGCCCTGCCAGCTGCCTTTTATAATGTACTGGCTATCGCCGCTGATAAGCTGCATGACTGTCCTGGCCCGCAGGGGATCGTTTGAGGAGAGCGTGGACCTCACCTTTACCAGAAACCTGTCATGTACGGGTGCGCTGGGATCATGCAAAAAGATGAGCGCCGAAACGCTGCGTGCATCCGTATCCGGCAATTCCTGCCAGTGGAATGGCAGCTGATCGTAAAAAGACAGAGGCGCGAAATGAGCAATGAAGGATGCGCCATTGATGCGTGTTTCACGGCCGGGCGTGCAGGCGATCGTACCGGATGAAAAATAATGTCCGGCGCTGAACGCCGTCGTGTGATACAGGACCGGGTCATGTGCAGGAGCGGCGCAGGCGGGGACATAGCGAACCCGGACCATTAATTCCGATTGATTGTCCTGCACATCCTTCACACGGATGCGCACGGTATGGATGAGCGTATCTCTTAAATGGATAAGCCCATTCCTTTCGGGGTGGGTAAAGATAGGAGCATGATTGCCCGGCAACGTGGAAAGATGCTGTACATAAACGCCCGAACGTATCCATTTGCTGTAGTCGATACAGGCATTGATATAACGGGTGTCGGAAGAAGAAAGGTCGCGAAGGCTGAATCCATGTATCAGACTATCGTCCAGCCAGAGGGTGGCCCCAAAGATGCCGGATACATGGGAGGAGGCGGAACTCTTATCCGTGGCAGCGATGCCCAGGCTTATCAATGGGCTGCCCACCTGAATAACACTTCTTTCCGTATGATAAATACCGTTGCGTCCCGTGATGTTTATTTTCTGGGCCCTGGTCATATAGGTGCTGTATCGCCTGTCGTACCAGTAGAGCCCGTTGATCGCCGGTGACTGGTCATCCCCGACACTAAGACCCTCCAGCTGCGGGTTTATATTCATGCCCGCGGTATCACGGATCTCAAAGTGAAGATGAGGCGCAAGAGAAGAACCTGTGTTGCCGCTGTATGCGATAAGGCCACCCTTCCTCACCAGGTAAGCTTCGTCGGGCAGGTCTATCTCCTGCTGCCAGGACTGCATGGCGTATTGCCTTAGGCGAACGATCTGTTGCAGGGAGTCGGCAAAACGCTCCAAATGACCGTAGACCGTGACCAGACCATTGGGATGGGTAATGAAGATCGCGTTACCCAGGCCATCCGGCGCAATGGACAGGTGGCTGACATAGCCATCGGCTGCAGCATATACCGGCAACCCCTCCCTTCCGCCTGTGCGTATATCCAGCCCCATATGAAAATGCCCTTCCCGCAGCTCGCCAAAATTGGCCGCCAGCTGCAGGGGCCTGTCCAGCGGGGGGCGGAAATAGCCGTATGAAGGACGGTAGCACCAATATACTATTCCCAGAACGGCGAGTATCAGCAGGGTGATAAATCGGATCATGACAAACCTTTTTTGTCAAAATAAAAGCCGTAACAGCAGGGCCTGAACTGCGATCTGCCAATCCTGAAACTCCCTCTGCCAACCCGGCGACAGGAGCCACCAGTACGGCAAGCCTGTTTGCAGAGAGAAAAAGCCCGTTGGTCGACAGTTGGACTGGGCCATTCATCCATTGCTTGCGAAAACGAACATTTTAATTTAGGTTTGAGCATGGAAAAAAGGCAGCTGTTATTATTGGGAAGCTTTGTGGCCTTTTATTACCTGATCCATATTGCCTATGATATGCCAAACCTCGTGCATGGCTATCCGCAGTTTGACCTGCTTCCGGGACAGGCAAAGACCTGGCTGTTACGGATAGGGGATATAGGAGTGAATTCCCTCTTTGCTTTTATTCCCTACCTCGCATTGTGGCGATGGTATCCTGAAAAAAAACTTTTATTCCTGATCCCTTTGATCGTAGCCGGATTGCCTCTCGTTTTTTTGTTGTGGTACTGGGTGGAGCGGATGGAGATAGGGAGGGGCGTGCGGCTACGGACATTCTTTTTAGATCACCTCTTTACCGCCCTTATGTCGGTGGTATTTGGGATCGTCTTTTATTTTATCCGGTGGTCGCGTTACAAGGAGCTGCAGCAAAAGGACCTGGAGATACAGAACAGGCAGTCCGAACTGTCCTTTCTGCGAAGCCAGATCAATCCTCATTTCCTCTTCAACAGCCTGAACAATATCTACTCGCTGGTATATCATGGATCGGAACAGGCATTGACGGCTATTGCCGGGCTTTCCGACCTTCTGCGCTATATGCTGTACGATGCGGCAGAAAAAGTGCCGTTGCGGACGGAGATGGACTATATCGAAAAATATATTGGGCTGCAGCAGCTGCGTTTCGAGCATCCGATAGAGGTGAGCATGCGGACGGAAGGAGATATGCAGGGGACCCTGATCCCTCCCTTGCTGCTGATACCTTTTGTAGAGAATGCCTTTAAACATGGCGACCTGGATAAGGGGGGGCTTGCTATTTATCTGCACAACAGTGCGCAAAAGACGTATTTTCATTGTACCAATCGTAAGGGAACACATCGGAAGGATCCCGGCGGTGGTATTGGAATGGAGAATGTAAAAAGAAGGCTGTCGCTCCTATATCCCGGCAAACATGTATTTTCAGTAGAGGACGGTCCTGTAAATTTCTCCATCAACCTGGAATTGATCCATGACTGATAGCGCACCCATACGATGTATTATTGTGGACGACGAGCCGCTGGCGGTAGCGCTGCTGGCGGACTATGTAGAGAAAACGCCCGGATTGGAAGTATGCCTTCGTACCACGCATGTGCTGGATGCATTGCAGGCGGTACAAGAAGACAGAAGCGACCTTCTGTTCCTGGATATACAAATGCCCGAGCTGACGGGCATTCAATTCATGAAGATCATCCGGCAACGGTGCAAGGTAATTCTGACAACGGCATATACCCAGTACGCGCTGGAAGGATATGAGCACGATGTCGTTGATTATCTCTTAAAGCCTATCACGCTGGACAGGTTCATGATCGCAGTAGAAAAAGTAAAGAACAGGTTAAGACAAGCACAGGACAATATATCTGCAGCGTCTCCCGCACGTATTGCGGATCGTCCCGATCACCTCTTCATACGGACCGAATACCGGATCCAGCGCGTGGACCTGGCATCCATTTATTATATCGAGGCGTTGAGGGACTATGTGGCTATTCATACAGGCAAGGGCAAGATCCTTTCCCTGGAAAGCATGAAGCATATGGAAGAGCTGCTGCCCGAAGATCAGTTCATACGCATCCATAAGAGCTATATCATCCATTGCAGCAAAATAGATTTTCTGGAGAGAGGAAGAGTGGTGATAGGAAAAGAATACCTGCCGATAGGGGATACATATAAGGAGAAAGTACGCGCAAAACTGGGCCTTTTGTAATTAACTGTATACCATGTATTTAAAGCCGTATTAACAAAATCTTTGCATGCATCGCTTGCGTGTGAACTTGAAAGTTCGTACATTTGCGTGGCAAAACCGGGCAACGGTCTAATATACTTGCCATCTCAGGGTTTGATTTGACACTTTCTTAGATACGATTCTTCAGTGTACTACTTCCCTCCTTGCCCGGATCAACAATTGTGAATAATTAAATAGTATACGTTATGAAAAGTGATGTAATGGACTCTCGTGTCCTTGATGGACCTGTGGTCCATCGTCCGAAGGACAATCATGAGACATGTGACGCTGAAGGGCTAAACTTTGAAAAAGCCCGGAAGCGCACACAAATGGAACCTGCTATCCTTAAACAACTGGTGACCGAAGTAAAAGAAACAAGAGATGTTGCGGCATCGGAAGAGAACAGATCTTCTTTCGGGCTGGTAGATATGTGGAATATCCGTAAGCATGGCCGTTATGCCGGCAAGCCTCGTCAAAAGGGCACCATCGTTACAGGAATAAGCTATTAATGCCTGTTTTACGGGCAGTAAAGAACTATAGTTCAGGCTCAAAACCCCGCGCTGACGCGGGGTTTTTTTATATTATATCCATCTTCTTCATGAGGAAGGAAGCATTGCGATTGCGGGCGATGCCCTGCCGGAGGCGGTAGTCGAAATGGAGCTCGTTGCCATCGATGGTGCTTTCAAAACAGTAATTGCTTACAAGGCCGGGGAGTTCCTGTTCCAGGCTGCCCAGGGAAAGGTCATGGGTCGCAAAAAAGGAAAGGCAGGGATATTGCAGCAGCTTGCGAATGAACTGTTCGGACCCGTATGTCTTATCATCCGAATTGGTGCCTCTCAGTATCTCATCGATGAGCACCAGGGAAGGGATGTTTTCCTGTATACGATGAATGATGCGTTGCAGCTTTTTCAGCTCCGCCATAAAATAGGAGGTATGCTCCTGCAGGGAGTCGCTGACCCGCAGGGATGTAAGTAGCTGCATCGGCGTGAAGGAAAAGGATGCGGCGCAAACGGGCGCTCCACACTGCGCCAGCAGCAGATTGACTCCCGTCGTCCGCAGGAATGTGGTCTTTCCTGACATATTGGACCCTGTGACCAGGATAAGCCGCTGGTCTTTTCCGATGGTGCAATCATTGGTTACACTTTCCCGGGCCGGTATCAGCGGATGTGCCATCCCGGTAGCAGAGACCCGCAGCTGTTCACCCTCCAGCGGAACAGGATAGGTGAAGGAAGGATGGGAAAAGGCCAGTGTCGCCAGTGAGCTGAGGCATTCGATGTTGCCTACAGCCTCGATCCATTCGGGGAATTCTGTTTTATAAGCCTCCTTCCATTTTTCCAGAGCGGCCATGCACTGCAGGTCGTAAAGGAGGAAGCTGTTCAGAAGAATATTTACCAGCATATTGAGCCGCTGATCGAAAAAGGCGGACAGCTGGGACAGACGGCGAATGGCGTGATACGCTCTGCCCGTCCGGGCCTGTTCCTCCCGCAGAAGGGGGGAACCCTCGGTATCCATCGTATTGAATACAGCCAGTATAGAGGAATATTGATCCAGGATCGCCTGTTTTTTGCTGATGAGAAGATGCTGGTGGAAGATATAGGTCTTATAAGATCCGGTGACAACCCATGACAGGATCACACCCAGCAGCAGCAGGAGATACATATCCGTCGCCAGGTACAGGCCGATGCAAAAAAGATTGTAAGCTATGAGCAGCCAGCGAAGAACTGTCATTCCTTTCCGGCCATGGATGCGGGAGGGAGTAGCAAGCCAGTCGAGGAGGCTATAAAGATTACCTTCTTTCTCTTCAACCAGCAATCCTTTGGCCGTCAGCAGCTGGCGTTTGCCGGGCTGCCCGGTCATAACCTGGATGGCCTGCTGCTGTCTTATAATATCGGGGATGGAGAGGATGGGCTTGCGCAGCAGGGCGGAAAGCCGCGCCTTCCCATGAGAGGTGGTCGTACGATTGATCAGATGAAAGAGGCTCTTTGGGCCAAATATATCCAGATCGTCCAGGTATGAGTCGGAGTCCAGCTGATCCTTGCCGTCGGGGAAGCTGTTGGGCTGGTCGTTCAGCACCGCCTGTTCGTTGGTATTCACGAACAGCAGCTTTTCCAGCAACGCTTTCTGATCGCCCAGGCGGAAATAGAGCTTTATCAATACGATGAACCCGGTCAGCAGAATGACTGACAACGCCGTCGGGAGAAAAAGAAAAGATGGAATGCTGTAATAGGCCGATACGCAAAATCCGACAAAACAGATCAGGCGAAGCATTGCCAGGAGAAAAAGCCGCTTCCGCACCATCCCGAGTCGAGCCGTGTATGAAGCTATCTGTTCTTCATAGTACGCACCTGGGGCTGGCATTACATGATATCCAGGGCTTTAACGAAAAATGTGCAGACAAAAGGCAAAATGAGCGTCAGGTATTCGAATTTAGCTTCGATGGCCCAGGCAAATGCTCCGGCAGAAATGAGGAAGAGTACCCAATAAAGAACTGTATTTTTCTTTTGCTTTTCCATTCTTAGGATTTTTGAGAGAGCAGACAGGTGGTCCGCTTTTTGAAAATTTTCACAATATTACGAGAAATGACTCAAAAAGAAAAGATTATCGCAGGAATATCCCCCGTCAGGACTACCTTTACGCGCGGACGGACCAGAGGGCCGACAATTCTACGTCTTGCCGGAAAAAAGTGTTCCCTGATAACACATTTCAGAAATTTAGTATAAATTCGTCGCATAATGTAAAAAATACACATTAGGTGGGAAAAAATTGATGTGACATGGCTGTCTTAAAAATTGAATTTTATCTGCGCTTTTACACCCGTCCCGGTCAATCATTGTATATATCTGGAAATATAGCGGCATTAGGAGGCGATGACCCTTCTAAAGCGCTGCCCATGCAATATTTGAACGGTGAATTCTGGCACGCACAGGTAGAGCTGGAACAATGGCCGGAGGAGCCCGTTCGCTATAGCTATATACTTCAGACGGAAGATGGGAAAAGATCGGAGGAGTGGGGGAATGACCGGATATTGGAAGGGCCGGCGTCCGATGTGGAGGAATTGCAGGTGGTAGACACCTGGAACTGGACCGGGGAGTATGAGAATGTATTTTATACGGCGCCTTTCCGGGAGGTGTTATTGCACAAAAAAGGGAAGCCTAAAAAGACCCGGACAAAGGGTCCTGTCACACATATTTTCCGGGTGAAAGCTCCTTTGCTGCGGCAGAACGAGACGTTGTGTCTGCTGGGTACAGGGACGGCCTTAAAGGATTGGGACGCCGAGGAGCCCGTGCTCATGACACAGGAAAACAACTGGTGGACCTGCTGGGTAAATATTCCGAAGGAAGATCTGCCCATCCAATATAAATATGGGGTTTACGATGCGAAGGAGAAGCGATTCCTTTATTTTGAGAATGGGGAAAACAGGCATCTATATGGGGATGCCCATCAACATAAATTAAATGTCGTGCACGACGGGTTTGTATACCTGCCCAACAATACCTGGCGAGGGGCTGGCGTGGCGATACCTGTCTTCAGCCTGCGAACGAAAAAGTCGATGGGGGTTGGAGAGTTCACTGACCTGAAACTACTGATCGACTGGGCCGTACGGTGCGGGTTGAAGCTGGTGCAGATACTGCCTGTCAACGATACCTCGGCCAACCATGACTGGCAGGATTCCTATCCTTATGCGGCGATCTCGGCCTTTGCCCTACACCCCTTGTATCTGAACCTGGAGAAATGCGCGGGTCGTAAATATGCAGATCTGATCAAGCCTTTGAAGAAAAAGCAGAAGGAGCTGAATGTGCTACCCCAGGTAGACTACGAGGCCGTGATGAAAATTAAACTACTGACTGTCAAAGAGCTGTACGAGATACAAAAAGTAGAATTTGAGAAGGACCCTGATTTTATCGCTTTCTTTGAGAAGAACAAGCACTGGCTGGTGCCTTATGCCGCCTTCTGCTATTTACGGGATAAGAATGGCACCCCGGATTTTTCAAAGTGGAAAATGCACAGCCGCTATGACAAGACAGCGATAGAACAGTATGTGTCGAAAGGCGGCCGGCATTATAGCGCCATAGCCCTCCAATATTTTATCCAGTATCATCTGCACCTGCAGCTGCGGGAGGCGGCGGATTATGCGCATGACAACGGGCTGATCATGAAAGGCGATATTCCCATTGGCATCTATCGTTACAGCTGTGACGCCTGGATGGAGCCGCGTCTGTATCATATGGATCAGCAGGCAGGCGCCCCGCCGGACAATTTCGCCGTGAAAGGGCAGAACTGGGGCTTCCCCACTTACAATTGGGTGGAGATGGAAAAGGACGGGTTTGCCTGGTGGAAGCGTCGTTTTGAGCAGATGAGCAATTATTTCGATGGATTCCGTATCGACCATATCCTGGGTTTTTTCAGAATATGGAGTATTCCCATGCATACCGTGCAGGGGATACTGGGACATTTTGTACCGGCCATACCTGTCTATCGGGTGGAGTTCAGCGAACGCAATATCTGGTTTGACCACGAGCGGCTTACCCGGCCCTTTATCAATGATGCTGTGTTGTGGGAGATATTCGGAAATGATTCGGAATATGTAAAGACCCATTTTCTGGTGGCGGGCGGGAACGGGTTTTATGCGATGAGAGAAGAGTTTGATACACAGCGGAAAGTAGAGTGTTATTTCAACCAGAAAGAGAGGTCGGATGAGTCCGAAAGTATCAGGGAGGGGCTGTATGATCTTATCTCGAATGTGATCCTTTTGGATGTGGAGGGTAGCGAGGGGCAGCAGTTCCATTTTCGTATATCCATGGAGCATACCTCTTCCTTCCGATATCTCGAATGGCATACACAGCAGCAGCTAAGAGACCTTTATGTCAACTATTTCTTCAACAGACAAGATAATTTTTGGGAGAAAGAGGCTATGCACAAGCTGCCTGCGCTCAAGCGGGCTACGAACATGCTGGTCTTTGGAGAGGACCTTGGCATGGTGCCCCGTTGTGTGCCGAATGTAATGCGTCAGCTGGGAATACTTAGCCTGGAGATACAGCGCATGCCCAAGAACCCTGCACGGGAGTTCTTCCATCCATCCGAAGCGCCTTATTTGTCCGTGGTGACGCCTTCCACCCACGATATGAGCACGATCAGGGGCTGGTGGGAAGAAGATAGGGGGATGATCCAGCGATTCTTTAACCAGGAGCTGGGGCAGTGGGGGGAAGCGCCCTATTTCTGTGAGGCCTGGGTCAACAGGGCCATTGTGCTGCAGCATCTGCATTCTCCTGCCCAGTGGAGCATTTTCCAGCTGCAGGATATCCTGGGTATGAGCGAACAGTTCCGCCGGGAAAATCCGCACGACGAACGCATCAATGTGCCGGCCAATCCCCGTCATTATTGGAGATACAGGGTGCATCTGACGATGGAGGAGCTGATCAGGGAGAAAGAGTTTAACGAGGAGGTGAGAACTTATGTAGAGAATGCGGGGAGATAATAAGGCGTCTATACCTTAAAAGGGAACCGGGCCTGATGGCCCGGCCATTGCACAGACTCTTATTACGGAGACCTTCTGCGGAGCTCCGGGCACTCGCTCCTTCTCGGTCGTAACCTTCGCTTGGCTCGGTTACGGCGACCTCGCTGTGCTCGGTCAGGGGGGACGAAAACGCTTATTATAGCTTATAACTTTACGAAGGACTGATCATACTGAGCACCGTTCTGGCTAACGACCTTCAGAAAATAATTTCCACTTTTCAGGTTAGAGATGGCAAGGGTCTGCTGGTTAACACCAGAGGCCAGCTGCTGTTGCTGTGCAATGACCAGCACACCTGTCATTGTATATACCATTACGGTGGCATGCGATGCGGCAGGGCTGTTCAGCGTGTAGTTCAGCGTAGCGATAGCAGGATTGGGATACAGCTGTATCTTTTTGTCGGCAACAACGGTGTTGCTATTGTAGACAGAAACGATCTTGGAATACTTGGAAACGCCGTCCACATCTACCTGGCGCAGGCGATAGTAATTGTTACCGCAGAGCATATGGTTATCTGTAAAAGAATACTCGGTAGAGTGCGTATTGTTGGTACCGAGGACAACACCGATGGAGTCAAAGCCACTGGCACTGGCAGACCTTTCGATGACGAACCATTTGCAGCTTGTCTGATTTTCCATGGTCCAGTCCAGCTCGCCGGCATTGTTATTATTGGCGGCGCTGAAGCTCATCAGCAGGGCTGGCAGGTTGTTGATCCTGGCCTGTTCCTGGGCGGATACGCTGGTAAGGACAGCCAGCGCGATCAGGGTGGCGAGGAAAGATCTGGTAAGCGTTGCGGTGTTAAAAGTTTTCATTTGGGTACGTTTTCGTGTGTTACGGTCTATAGTAGGTAAAATGTGTACCAAAAACTAAAGTATTGAAAATTAATCTTTTGTACCCATGCCAAACCATAAAACGTTCCCTATTCGGGAAAAATCTTCTCAAATCTGCAAAAAAAATAGGAAAAATACAATAGGGACCGTAATTTCTGCAAAGGCGCGCACCCCGGCGCGC
>Ga0157372_10000919_pt1 | contig 32061 bp, 30 predicted proteins | sample C55metaG_FD_115307 | JGI IMG/M metagenome (GOLD analysis project Ga0157372, IMG submission 115307) | Corn rhizosphere microbial communities from Kellogg Biological Station, Michigan, USA - C5-5 metaG | ecosystem: Host-associated > Plants > Roots > Rhizosphere > Soil | place: USA: Michigan...
AGAAAACGACGACCAGCGCACAAAGGGAAAGCTTCCCAACGGAAAACTTACTGGAGACTGCAATCTTCTGGATCGAGAACATCCGGCGGGTTGCCATCAGCTTCGCTTCAAGTCTCCTCAAGTCTATGGAACAAGTACTATAGCAGTTCGGCTGGGTGTGGTTGCTTTGTCGCAGCGCAGGAACTTTCAGGATAGATGCAGGCTTTGAATCCAGAGATGCCGCTCCCGAATCTGTGCAGCGCTTTTCCGAACAACCGGCAGAAAGTCCCGGCTACTTCGCGGCTAATGCGTCAACTCCTGCGCGGACCAGGGAGTCGAAAATCTTCACACCATCAGTGCAGCCAAGCTCGGGTTCACTGGCGCGCTCGGGATGCGGCATCATTCCCAGCACATTACGCCCAGCACTGCAGATGCCGGCGATATTATCTAACGACCCATTGGGATTGGCTTCCCCAGTGATTTCGCCCGCTGCATTGCAATAGCTAAACACGATGCGATGGTCGCGCCGGAGCTCCTGGTGAGTGGCCTCATCGCAGAAGTAGTTTCCTTCCATGTGACCGATCGGAATGCAGAGAACGTCGCCCTTTTGGCTTGCGTTTGTAAATGGCGTGTCGGCATTCTCCACGCGTATATGGACGGGCTTGCACACATATTTCAATCCCGCGTTCCGCATCAGAGCGCCTGGCAGCAATCCCGATTCGCAAAGGATCTGAAATCCGTTGCAGATGCCCAAGACCAATCCCCCGCCGTCCGCAAACTTACGCACCGATTCCATCACCGGGGAAAATTTCGCGATGGCTCCCGTCCGCAGGTAGTCGCCATAGGCGAAGCCACCCGGCACTATGATCGCGTCGCAATTTTCAAGATCATGCGATTCGTGCCACAAAAAAGTCACCGGCTGCTTTACGACCTGTTCGACCGTCCAGAAAGCATCGTGGTCACAGTTGGAACCCGGGAAAATGATGACGCCAAACTTCATGAATTTCCTCGATGTACGGAGATCTGATTCGAGTCTAACACGAACAAAACAGAGGACGGGTGCGCAGCTTAATAGGGAATTTCCTTGGTTGGTTGGTGTTCAGTTTTTTCGTAATCATCTGACGTAGTGCGATAGCACCGCAGCCGTGCTTGCCGGCGATCCAGGTCTTCAATCGGGCTCTCTTCCGCGTACTTCCAACTTGAATTCGGCTGCTCGGCTCGGCGCCGCTGTTCCATCAGGTTTCGCATCTGCCACAAGCTTTCGTCGCAAGTAGAGTCCCGCACTGCCTGAACTTTGTGCACCAGAGAGTAATTCAGGCCGGCGTCAGAAAGCGGCGGCTCATAGGGAAGGAAGTCGTAGACCAGTTTGATGAACCTTGATTCTTCTTTGCTCAGCTCCTGCTCGGCCACGAAAACTTCGTCATTGGCGAAGACTGAAGATCGCGGATATGCCTCGGCCAGCGCGATCAATCGCACTTCAATTTCCTGTTTGTGCTGGCGCGGCCATCGTAACTGCCCATCTGCGGCCGGAATCTCGCTTAACAGCAGAAACACAACTCCTGCCGCGACAATAAACGGAATGCGGGAAGGCTTCATGAACCATCGCTCTGGTTTTATATGGCGGAGACCTGGGAGCAGGCCGGCTACTCAGCCACAAACAATGCTGGACTGAGCACTCAATGATTATAGTCAGTCAGGGAATGGCGAGTCCCGCAAACGATGGTAAAAATTTGTACTCAGAAGTGCCGATTTTGACCGCATGCCAATGCAATTATTAGTAACCGAATTGATGGGTATTGCACCTAAACTAGCGCTGGATTGGCAGCCCCGAGGATACCGATGCAAACGAAGTCACTAGAGAAGCGCAAGCTGGGCAATTCGAGTTTAGAGGTTGCGCCATTGATCTTTGGCGGCAACGTTTTTGGCTGGACGGTAAAGGACGAAAAAGCCGCGTCCGAGTTGCTCAATCACTTTGTCGATAGGGGTTTCAACATGATCGACACCGCCGACGTTTACTCGAATTGGATCCCGGGAAATCACGGCGGCGAATCGGAATCCATGATCGGCAAGTGGCTGAAGCAAAGCGGCAAGCGCGATCGTGTGCTGATTGCTACCAAATCTGGTCTGGATATGGGCAACGGCCGCAAAGGTCTTTCTAAAAAGCACATTTTACAGTCGGCTGATGAATCGCTGGCTCGCCTGCAGACCGACTACATCGACCTGTACCAGTCACACACCGAAGATAAAGAGACCCCGTTGGAGGAGACGCTTGAGGCCTATGCTGAATTGATCAAGGCCGGGAAGGTGCGCGTTATTGGTGCTTCTAATTTTCAACCTGCCACCCTGCAGTCTGCCCTCAAGATCGGTCGCGAGAAAAATCTGCCGCGTTATGAGAGCCTGCAGCCCGAGTACAACCTCTATGTCCGGAACAAATTCGAGGGTGAACTGGAAAGAGTCTGCGGCGAAAACCACGTCGGCGTGATTCCGTATTTTTCTTTGGCCAGCGGATTCCTGACAGGCAAGTATCGGACCGAGAAAGATCTTGAAAACCGCAGCCGTGGATCCCGTGTACAAAAATACCTTAATCCGCGCGGGCTGCGAATTCTCGCTGCGTTAGACGAAGTTTCTAAACAGCTAAACGCGACTCTGGCTCAGGTTTCTCTCGCCTGGTTGCTCGCCAAGCCAGCCATAACTGCTCCTATCGCGAGCGCCACCAGCGTGAAGCAGCTGGATGAGCTACTTGGGGCAGCGCGCGTGAAATTAGATTCAGCCGCCGTTCAGAAATTAGATCAGGCCAGCGCGTATTCGGAAGAAGAGCGCAACGCCGCGTAGCAAATTTGTGTGGCGCTGCCGGACAGCCGAGGGCGGATGTCCCCACGCAGTTCTTTGATACGACACCCACGGCTGGATCTCGCTTTCTAGCGGCAACCGCCTTCGGCTGTCCAGGCACCGCTACAAATATCTTTCCCGCAAGATTTTCAAATGATGCGCCCAATGTCCGGCAGTAATAAAAGCCATGGCGCGAACGGTAAACTTTTTTTCGCTCGCGATTCCACTTCGCAACCAGGCGTCATTGGGCATATTTCTGAATAGCGCAATGCTTGCTCGGCGAACATGCCCGAATTCTTCGACATGGGCAGCCCACGGAATCCCATCGGCGGCAGCTCCGGCTGCGGCAATATCTTGATCGTAACTGGGCAGCGGCGAGTCCAGACCTCGGGCAAACCATAGTGCCCGAACCGCAAAAACTCGTTCGGTGTCAGTGACGTGACTGAGGGTTTGCCGAATGCTCCATTTGTCAGGCGCGTAGCGATGAAGCGATTTCTCCTCTGTGATTCTCCTCAGAATTGGCAACGCCTCGTCCAGTTGGGTTTCTATAACGTGAACTGGATTGTCGCCTTGAACCTGATTGATGTAAGTGAAATAGTACGGTGCAGCTTCAGAACTTTCTGGTCTTCCAATCATCCGAAGATTATCGCGCTTGGACTTGATCGCGGCAATCTGTTGGCGTAACGAGAACTGCTGAAAGCGGAGAGGATTGCGCTATCTCCCTAGTTCGGTACTCTTCCAAGGTCTCTAGAGCTGAAGAGTCGAAAAAATTAGGAAGTCAACCATCGCTCTGTTGTGGGCCAGGACTTACCAGAGAATTTCACGAAGCCTTGTTGACGTTTGCGGCTTGCGGTCCTTTCTGGCCTTGCACAATCTCGAACTCCACCGCATCGCCTTCCTGAAGGCTCTTATAGCCTTCGCTGGTAATAGCGCTGTAGTGGACGAACACGTCGGGTCCGTCATCACGTCCAATGAACCCGTATCCTTTGGCGTTATTGAACCACTTCACAGTTCCTTTCAGTCGATCCACGTACCTCTCCTGGAGGCCGCAGGTCCGAGCGTCCCGCTGGCCCCACCTTGATTGCCATTTTGCGTCTGCTGGCGGACATAGTCAAGAAATGTAAAGAAGCCGCAGCTCACATCCTCTTAGAAACAGAGTTCTTGCGGCTTTGTGACTTCCTCGTCTGCTGGTCTAGCCAGAGCACTCCGGCAATCGTTTTCGCGTCTTGGATGGTTCCTTTCAGGACCATGGATACGGCTTTTTCGATAGAAACTAACTTTAATTCGATTACTTCATCATCTTCGGGCTGAGCTGCACCTGGTTCTAAGTTGCGGGCCAGGTAAATTGACATGGCTTCTGCCACGAATCCAGGGCTGGCCCAGAAGTGCAGCACACGCTTCCAGCTCCGGGCTGAGTAGCCGGTCTCCTCCAGCAACTCCCGTTTGGCGGCGTGCAGGGGATTTTCGCCTTCATCGATACGGCCGGCTGGCAGTTCAAGCAAAAAACGCCCCGCCGCATGGCGATACTGCTTTTCCAGCAGCACCCGCGGACTGCCGGAACTCTCGTCCACGGCCAGGACCACGATTGACCCACTGTGGCGAACGACATCTCGAGTTGCGCGAACTCCGGTCGGCTCAAGCACGTCGTCGGTAGTCACCCAAAATACCGGGCCGCGGTAGGAGACACGCGAGGAAATCACGCGGGCTTTCTTACGAGGATTCTTACGAGGCTGAGAAGAAGGCATGGCGTAATAATACTAGTCACCGATTCTGCGACGTCAGAACCGCGCTGAATGCGTCCTTCCTGCCTCTGTGGTTTCATCTGTGCGCCTCAGTGCTCTCTGTGGTAAAGCTTTTGACTGTCACGCGGGCGGTTGATGCTCTAGCAATCCACGTGTTAGCCTCATACGTTTCCCACCTGCGGCCCAGCTACCGCCGGTGACTGAGGCCCATTGTCCCCCGTCGAGACCATACCCGTCGTTCGCAAAACCGCGCTCAATGCCGCTCACCGCGCCTTGGGTGCGAAGATGGTCGACTTTAACGGCTGGGATATGCCGGTTGAATATCCGGCTTCGATTGGCGGCGGCATCATTGCCGAGCACATGGCGGTGCGTACCGGCGTCGGGATTTTTGATGTGAGCCACATGGGCGATATTCGACTCGCAGGCCCCGAAGCCTTGACCGCCGTTCAGCACATTTCGATGAACGATGCCTCGCGATTGGCGATCGGCCAGGCGCAGTATTCAGCCCTGCTTTATCCGCAAGGAACGTTTGTAGATGATGTCATCGTGCACCGCCTGGACGAAGAGGAGTATCTGCTGGTCATCAACGCCGGCACTCGCGAAAAAGACTTTAACTGGGTGCGCGACAACGCGCAAGACTTCAGCTGCAAAGTTGAGAATTTGTCCGATGACTTTACCCAGATCGCGATTCAAGGCCCCAAGGGCGTGGACCTGCTCAGCAAACTTACCGACGCCGATTTGCGTGCTGTCAAATTCTATTGGGTGACACGCGGATCGGTTTGCGGGCTTAAAAATATCCTGATCGCCCGGACCGGTTACACCGCTGAAGACGGCTTTGAAATTTACGTCCCTAGCGATGAGCAGACCAGCGTCCGCGTGTGGAACGAAGTGCTCGCCGCAGGCAAAGAATTCGGCGCCGTCCCTTGCGGCCTTGGGGCTCGCAATACGCTTCGCCTTGAGGGCAAGCTGCCGCTGTACGGTCACGAAATTTCCGATACCATCAATGTGTGGGAGGCCGGGCTCGACCGCTTCTGCAAAATGGAGAAGCCGGAGTTTATCGGCCGCGAGGCTTTGGAGAAGGCTCGGGCCGGGCAGATTAACCGTACCTTGATCGGCTTGGAGATGGTCGACCGCGGAATCGCGCGCGATGGTTACCGCATCTTGACTAATGAGGGTGAGCAGATCGGTTACGTCACCAGCGGCTCGTACGCTCCATTTTTGAAGAAGAACATCGCGCTCGCCTATGTGCCGCCGGAATTTTCGGCGGTCGGGACTGAGTTGCAGGTTGAAATCCGGAATCAGGGCGTGAAAGCGAAAGTGGTACCCACGCCGTTTTACAAGAGACCAAAGAAGAGTTGAAACGTGGAAGAGCGGCCCTTTCAGGGCCGCGTGTTTGTGATCTTGATTGAAACGCGGCCCTGAAAGGGCCGCTCTTCCACGGCACAGCATTAGCAATTTTTTATGGGGGTACAGCAAGATCAATGCCTTTTCCCGTTGATTACAAATACACCAAGGAACACGAGTGGCTGAAGTCCGACGGAAAAACCGCGACCATCGGCATCACCAGCTACGCCCAGGACTCGCTCGGAGACATCGTTTTTGTCGATCTCCCCAAGGTGGGAACCGAACTCGCCGCCGGCAAAACTTTCGGCAGCGTCGAATCGGTAAAGGCGGTTTCGGATTTATACGCCCCCGCCTCCGGCACGGTGACCGAGATCAACGGCGAACTGGCAACTGCGCCTGAAAAAATTAACAAAGACGCGCACAGCGCATGGATGATAAAAATCGCGCTTAAAAATCCCGGTGACTTGAACGCATTGCTCTCAGCCGCCGATTACGAAAAATTCGTTGCTGAAGAAGGCGGACATTAGAGCTCTTAGCTGTTAACTCTTAGCCTTTAGCTGGAACGTGGTGATCGCCGCGGCAAGCTAATGGCTAAGAGCTAAGAGCTGATAGCTGTTCTATGCGTTACCTTCCCAAATCTCCTGCTGACCGTGAAGCCATGCTTAAAAGCATGGGCGCGCGATCGATCGATGATCTTTTCAAATCGATTCCCGCTGAATACCGTCTAAATCGGGATCTTAAAGTTCCGCGGCAAATGGCGGAATCGGAGATCGTTGATTGGTTTCGCGAGCGTTCGCGTGAGAACGGCGACGGCCACGCTACATTTCTGGGCGCCGGTGCTTACCATCATTATCGTCCGGTGATTATCGATTCATTGATTTCGCGTGGAGAATTTCTTACCGCCTACACGCCTTATCAGGCGGAAATTTCTCAAGGCACGCTGCAATCCATCTTTGAATTCCAGACCATGATCTGCGAGCTGACCGGCATGGAGGTTGCAAACGCCTCCATGTATGACGGCTCAACTGCTGCCGCCGAAGCGGTCATGATGGCCGTCAGGCTGACCGGACGTCGCTCCGTCGCGGTGGCGCGCAGCGTTCATCCGGAATATCGCGAAGTGCTGGCGACTTACGCATTCCATCAGGGCATGCCACTCGCCACGTTGCCGTTTGGTGAATCCGGACGTCTGGATCTTGCGGCGATTGAAAAGGCCATTACCTCAGACACGGCGTGCGTTCTGATCCAGTCACCGAATTTTTTCGGATGTATCGAGGATGTGGAAGCGCTTGCCGAAATCGCGCACGGCAAAGGCGCGATGCTCGTTGTGTCCATCGCTGAAGCGATCTCGCTGGGGATTGTTGAGCCGCCGCGTTCTGCAGACATCATCGCCATGGAAGCGCAATCTTTCGGCGTGCCCCTGACTTTCGGCGGTCCTTATTGCGGCGTCATCGCTACCCGCGAAGCTTTTGTTCGCCAGATGCCGGGACGCCTTGTCGGCCAGACCGTCGACCGCAACGGTAAGCGTGGATTCGTGCTCACCCTGGCAACTCGCGAGCAGCATATCCGGCGCGAGAAGGCGACTTCGAATATTTGCACCAACCAGGCGCTCATCGCCCTGATGGCTAATATTTTCATGACCATTTACGGCAAGGTGGGGCTGAAGGAGCTGGCCCGCCAAAATCTCGCCAAGACAGCCTACGCGTTGCAGCAGTTCGGAAAACATGCCAACGTGTTGTTCAGCGGTGCTCCCCGATTCAATGAATTTGTCGTGCGAACCAGCGAAGATCCGTACGCAATTAACTCGCGGTTACTCGGTCACAAGATTGTTGGCGGATTGCCGCTGAAGAAGTTTTATCCGGAGCTGGGGAATACGTCTTTGTGGTGCTGCACGGAACTCACCACGCGCAGCATGATCGACACCGCAGGCGGAGTCGTCGGGGAGAGTGAGCGTTCGGTGAGGACCGGCAGCGAAGAACCTGCCGAGGAAGAGGTTACTCGTTAATGGCACGTTACGCTTGTCCCGCGTGTAATCGTCAGGGGAAGTGTGCTGAATGCTTTGGAACGGGCACTAACGTTCATTTAAATGATAGCGAGCCGAAATGTCGAAACTGTTCGGGTACTGGCGTATGTCCCGAATGCCGCGGAACTGGCAGCAGCTTGGAGTGGGTACGGCGGCGCGCGGAATTAACCGACAAAGTATCTGACTGAACATGAAACACATGACTCGTAAAGCCACCCGCAACGTCAGCCAGAACGAAGGGTTGATTTTCGAAAAGTCATCGCCCGGGAAAGCTGCGTGGAAGCTTCCGCCGCTCGACGTGCCGGAAGTCGATACTGCCAAACTGCTTGGCAAGTCGGAGAGGAAGAATCTCGGTGAGATGCCAGAAGTGAGCGAGATAGAAATCATTCGCCACTTCACCCGCCTGTCAACCTGGAACTACGCGATTGATCTGGGAATGTACCCGCTAGGCTCTTGCACGATGAAGTACAACCCGCGCGTGAACGAAGTCGTCTCGCGGCTTGATGGAATTGCTAACGGCCATCCCTATCAGCCAGAGAAAATTTCCCAGGGCGCGTTGCGCATTATCAAGACATTAAGCGAATGCCTGACCGAAATCACCGGCATGGACGCGATCACGCTTCAGCCCGCAGCGGGGGCGCACGGCGAACTCACCGGCCTGCTGATGGTGCGAGCGCATCATGATTCGAAAGGGAAGCCGCGCAAAAAAGTTCTTATTCCCGATTCCGCGCACGGCACCAATCCCGCGACCGCAGCCATGGTCGGCTATGCCATCGAGAATTTGAAATCGAATTCCAGCGGCATCGTCGATACCGGGATGCTCGAAGCGCAGATGACCGAAGAAGTCGCCGCGCTCATGTTAACCAATCCCAACACGCTGGGTGTCTTCGAGCAGGAGATCCACAAGATTGCCGACATTCTGCACGCCAAAGGCGGTCTGCTTTATATGGACGGCGCGAATATGAATGCGCTCGTGGGCAAAGTTCGCCCCGGTGATTTTGGCGTCGATCTGATGCACTTGAACCTGCACAAAACTTTTTCTACTCCCCACGGGGGAGGCGGCCCGGGCTCTGGTCCGGTCGCGATTAAGAAATTCTTAGAGCCATTTCTTCCCAAGCCGGTTCTGATCTCGAAATCTGACGGCACTCTGGGCTTCGAGTATGATCGGCCGCAATCCATCGGCCGGGTGAGATCGTTCTATGGAAACTTCGGGATGTTCGTCCGTGCCCTCGCTTACATCCTCGCCAACGGTCCCGACGGTTTACGTCAGACCACAGAAGATGCGGTGTTGAACGCGAACTACATTCGCAAAGGATTGGAAAGAACTTTCGAACTTCCTTACAAGAGTCCGAGCATGCACGAAGTGGTTTTTAGCGACAAGCTGCAGGCGAAAAAAAGCGTGCGCACCATGGACATCGCCAAGCGTCTGATCGATTACGGCTTCCATCCTTACACCACTGCGTTCCCGTTGATCGTTCCCGGCGCCATGATGATCGAGCCGACGGAGAGTGAATCGAAAGAAGAGATGGACCTCTTCATCGAAGCCATGCAGTCGATTGCGCAGGAAGTTGAAGAAGATGCGGAGATGGTCCGCAGCGCGCCACATTCAACGCGGGTCTCGCGCCTCGACGAAACCGCCGCGGCGCGAAATCCCGTGCTACGCTGGAAGCCTCAGGCGGGCAAAACCGAGTCAAAAAGCTGAAGCATCACAGCTGACTACTGCTCAACGCTCATCGCTCACTACTTCTTTTCAGAAAATTTCACCGAAGCCTGGGTTTCTTCCCAGCTGATATTCAATGTGCAGGCATCGCCGCCCTGATCGAACCGAATGGTGAAATTTTCCACTGGTGATGAGGTTTTCGAAACCGACATGGGAATCTTCGCCAATTCGTCCGATTCGTATTTATATGGGATTCCCCATTCGCCAGTTTTCTTGTTTACGATCAGCGTCCACTTGCTCTGCTCGGGGACGGTGAATATGGTGTAGTTTCCAGCAGGGACGTCTCTGCCGTCGGCTGAAACGCCTGTGGTAGTTACGAATGTCGTGGCTTCGTTAGCGCCGGTACGCCAAACTTGTCCGTAAGGAACCAATTCACCAAAAATCTTACGCCCTTTGGCGCGTGGGCTTGAATAGTCGACGGTAATAGTTTTCCCATCCGAAAATTTGCATTGCGCCTGCTCCGGCGGGCTGGGGCGTTTGCTCTTGTCCTGAGCGGATGAAATAAGGCAAAGCGCAAAAATCGTTAAAGCAGTAACGGTAACTTTCTTCATCATGACGTCTCCTTTGAGATCACTCAGCTTACTTGAGTTAACACTGAATTCAGCTGTGACATTGCGGTGCACCGCTTAGACTATCTCCGGCAGCGAAGGTTAGCAATTCGCGCGATGGCTTTTCCGCTGCGCTTTCCGTGTACTAGGTGGTGAAGATTCTGCCTACGTCAGGCGAGCAGCATAAATCAAGGCCAGTGCGCCCACGACAATTCGATAAATCGCGAACGGCACGAATCCTCGCTTGCGCACCCATGCCATGAACCATGCCACTGCGCCATAAGCTACGACGAACGAAACCACGAACCCAATCGCCAACACGATCCAGCCATGCGCATCAATTTGCGAAACCCCAATTGGATTTTCGCCTTTGCCGCGCAGTGACTTCAGCAAGTCGTAACAGGTCGCCACGACCATGGTTGGAATGGAGAGAAAGAATGAAAACTCCAGAGCCGATGCGCGAGACATGCCGGCGATTTGTCCCGCCGCTATCGTTGACATCGACCGCGATGTTCCGGGAAATACGGCCGAAAGAATCTGGCACCCGCCGATCCAGATCGCCTGGCCCAGGCTCATCGCCTCCATCCTCCAGGTACGAATGCGGCCGGGCGCATTCGGCCCAAGCTTTTCCGCAGGTGCATTGATCGCATCGACGACCCACATTACGATCCCGCCGATCAGCAGCGACATCCCCATGATGTACAAGCTTTCAAGATGCTTGCCAATCACTTTCGTCAGTAGAAACGCGGGAATGGCCGTCACTACAAACGCAATCAGCGTAAGACCGAGTGGATGGGTTAGAACGTTGCGGTCGCCGTTTTCCCCGTGCGGAAAAGTGCTCAGGAATTTCGCAATTCGTGCACGGAAGTAAATTGGCAGGCACAAGATCGCGCCCAACTGGATAACGATGGTGTACATCTTCCAATAGCCATCGGCCAAGTTAATGTGCAGCAGCGACTCAGCAATTCGCAGGTGCGCCGTGGAACTGACGGGCAGAAATTCTGTAAGGCCTTCGATGATTCCAAGTACTACAGAAAGCAAATAGGCGTTCAAATATCCTCCGCGACTACTTCGCAAAGAGTGAGTTCGCAGAACCGATACTAAAGCAAGAACATCGCGCGCCGGAGCGGAGAGAAAGGCAAGGTGCTTGAATGGTTAATTACAGCGAGATGGCAAGGCCCAAAGGGGAGATTGGAATAGAAGGATTTCCTCTGTGTTTTTCCTCTGTGAACCTCAGTGCCCTCTGTGGTTAAAGGTTTTGAACCGATCGCCGAAAAAAGGTGCGGGGCATCATGCTAAGACCAGAAGCTATTCAGCAGCTGGTTCTTTAACTTCATCGGAATTGCTGGCCGCAGTTCGCGATCGAAACCAACTCATGTGCGGCAGACGCCGCTCTACATTCCTGCGCACAGCAATCAATTCGGCGATGATCGCGATGGCAATTTCTTCCGGCGTGATAGCGCCAATATCGAGTCCGACCGGCGCATGCACCCGCTCAAAAAGTTGCTCAGCAATCCCTTCCTTTACCAGTTCCCGGAAAATGGCGATGGTCTTGCGTTTCGACCCGATCATCCCGACATAACGGGCTTGAGTTCGAACTGCCCAGCGCAGCACACGCATGTCGTCGTGATGTCCACGGGTCACAATCACAATGTATGAAGTTTCATTGGGAGTGATCCGCGCCATTGCCTGATCGAAATCTTCGGCAATCACTTCTTTGGCTTCGGGGAAACGCTCGCGGTTGGCATAGCTCTCGCGATCGTCAATGACATTTACGTCGAAGCCGGCAGTTTTCGCGGTGCGATAAAGACTGAGCGCCACATGGCCGGCGCCGCAAATGTAAAGCGACGCCGGGGGTAGCACCGGCTCAATAAAAATATCCAGCGTGCCGCCGCAGACGAGGCCAGTGTCGTACTTCGGATTCTGATTGAGGTTGAACGTGAGCGTGCGTGGCCGCTCGTTTTCCATCACCTCGCGCGCGGCTTGCCAGACTTCCGCCTCCACGCAGCCTCCGCCGACTGTGCCAACAATCGAGCCATCATCGCGGACCAGCATCTTGGCGGTTTCAAACGAAGGCACGGAGCCGCGCACATTCACGATGGTGGCGACGGCGCCCCGCCGTCCGGACTGGCGCAGTTGCACGATCTCTTCGTAAATCTCCACGAGTCAATTATTTGGCCGAGGGGAAGGGAAGTCAAACCAAAAGCAAAAGCCCCGGATCATCACTCCGGGGCTTTTGGCGTAAAACCAGAAGGTACTTCGGAGACGATTTGCCAAACCACCTAAATCATAACTACCCAATATCTTCTGTCAAGACTATTGTGGTGAGCCGCACGCGGAGGGCGGCGGAGTCGAGCCGCAGCGGCTGATGGGCCGCTCACCGATTTGGCAAACCGTGTCCAGTACCCACTGGCAACGCCCTCCAAACACGATTTGCCATCAACAGCTTACGAAACACAAGTCCACTTTCTTTGTGACATCCGTCACACAAAGGAATTTTGTTGTGCCGAAATGGGAATCGCCAACACCGTCGTATATTTTTGTAATATTCAATTCCACGGGGAGTCCTAATGAAAGCTATCCGCATTCACGAATTTGGCGGGCCGGAAGTACTCCGCTACGAAGATGTTCCCGATCCGAAGCCGCGAAAAGATCAAGTGTTGGTGCGCGTGAAAGCCTGTGCCATGAACCATCTCGACATCTGGGTTCGCAAAGGTTTGCCCGGGGTGAAGCTGCCGCACATTCTCGGGAGCGACGTCGCGGGTGAAATCGTCGAAGTCGGCGAGTATGTGATCGGATTCAATGTCGGCCAACGTATATTGCTAGCGCCCATGCACTTCTGCAATCACTGTGTGAAGTGCGTTGCCGGATTGCAGAATCAGTGCCCACAATTTAGCGTGCTTGGCAACGCGGTCGATGGCGGCAATTGCGAGCTGATTGCGGTTCCCGCGGTTAATGTCATCCCGATACCGGACACTCTCGACTTCAATCAGGCGGCCAGCGTTCCTCTTGTTTTTCTCACTGCGTGGCACATGCTGGTTGGTCGCGGCGGAGTTCGTCCCGGGCAAACTGTCCTGGTGCTGGGAGCTAACTCCGGCGTTGGTATCGCAGGCATTCAGGTAGCGAAGTTTTTTAACTGCCAGGTGATTACCACTGCGGGCGACGATCAAAAAATTGCAAAGGCCCGCGAGCTTGGCGCCGATCACGTGATCAATCACTACAAGCAGAAAATTTCTGAAGAAGTCCGCAAGATCACAAACAAGGAAGGCGTCGACATCGTGCTCGAACATGTCGGCCCGGCAACGTGGGATGAAAGCCTGCGTTCGCTGAAACCTGCAGGCACGCTAGTGACGTGCGGCGCTACCACCGGCCCGCAAGTCGGCATCGATCTGCGTTTTGTCTATTCGCGCCAGCTGTCAATTCTCGGATCTTACATGGGAACCATGGGTGAGCTGCACGAAGTTCTTAAGCACGTTTTCAGCGGCCGACTGAAGCCGATTGTGGATCGCAGATTTCCACTGAAAGACGCGCGCGCGGCTCACGAGTATATGGAAAAGAGCCAGATGTTCGGAAAGATCGTGCTCAATCCATAACCGATCCACCACGGAGACACGGAGGCACGGGGAACAACGATTGTGGAAATGACTGCGAGTGATCCGGCAAAGTCAGTGACCCCAAGGTTCAATATCCAGGCCAAAATTATTGTGAATTGATTGGGTCCGTCTGCTCCGTACCTCAGTGTCTCCGTGGTGAATCGGTCAAAGTGTGAATCGGGTAAAATAAAACTATGGCAAACGGACTCGACTTCGGGCCTTACGTAGAAATCGAAAACGGCAAGCGTGTGGTCAAAGAGCTGACCTACGGCAATCCCACGCCGGAAGGTGTTGTGCTTACCACCGTCGATAACGTCGTCAACTGGATGCGCAAGAATTCGATCTGGCCGATGACCTTCGGCCTCGCGTGTTGCGCGATCGAGATGATGTCCATGGGCGCATCGCGCTTCGATATTGCGCGATTCGGTGCGGAAGTTTTTCGTCCCTCGCCTCGTCAGTCTGATCTGATGATTATTGCCGGACGCGTCTCCAATAAGATGGCTCCGGTGATTCGCCAGCTTTGGGAGCAAATGCCGGAACCCAAGTGGGTGATTTCCATGGGCGCGTGCGCGACGTCGGGTGGTGTTTTCAACAACTACGCTCTGGTGCAAAGCGTCAATCAGGTTATTCCGGTTGATATTTATGTGCCTGGCTGCCCGCCGCGCCCTGAGCAGTTGATTTATTCCATCACTCTGCTGCAGCAGAAGATTCAGGCGGAGCGGGGAACAATTAAGCGGGCGCTTAACATAAACTCCTGATTCGCCCCAGGACAGCCGAGGTCAGCTGTCCCCACATTGTACGGTTTTCCTCAGCGACAAGCCCGGTTGTCTTTCAAAAGGTGTGACATCCATCACATAAAGAATCCAGGCAAACAAGTACGGTAAGCCTGGATTGCCCTCCCCCGCGATCCCCCCGGATGCTCTACAAAACTCTCAGCGCCGCTGTATACGGCATCGACGCCAGCATTATTGAAGTGGAAGTGGATGTCTCAGGCATCAAGTGCGACGAAGACCACTTCCACACCGTCGGCCTGCCGGATGCCGCGGTGCGTGAGAGCCGGGATCGAGTAAAAGCGGCGTTAAAGAATTGCGGATACGATATTCCACCCACTCACATCATCATCAATCTGGCTCCTGCGGACATCAAGAAAGAGGGCTCTGGATTCGATCTGCCTATGGCTTTGGGCATTTTGGGTGCGTATGGCGGCCTCAACAAAAAAGAAATTTCCGATTGCTTGTTCGTTGGCGAGCTTTCGCTGGATGGCGGGGTTCGTGCCATTCGCGGGGCTTTGCCGATTGCAATCGAAGCGCGCGGGCGAAAAATCTCACGCATAGTTGTTCCGGCGCTGAACGCTCGGGAGGCCGCGATGGTTAGCGGCGTGACGGTTTACCCAGTGAAGTCTCTGCTCGATGTGATCCACTTTGTGAACACCGGCAATGGAATCGCGCCGATCGTAGTGAATCAGGAAGAGCTGCTGAACGAAGCTCAGCATTTCCCAATTGACTTCAAAGATGTCCGCGGGCAACAGACTGCGAAGCGCGCTCTCGAAGTCGCTTGTGCTGGCGGCCACAACATCCTGATGATTGGTCCTCCGGGTTCCGGCAAGACCATGCTGGCCAAGCGCATTCCGACCATCCTGCCGCCGTTTACTTTTGAGGAAGCCTTGGAGACAACGAAGATCCACAGTGTGGCCGGTGTCCTTGACCATGGCGCTGGGCTGGTCGGCGTACGTCCGTTTCGCAATCCGCACCACACCATTTCTGACGCTGGGCTGATCGGCGGCGGCGTTATTCCGCGGCCCGGCGAAGTGTCGCTCTCCCACAACGGCGTACTTTTCCTCGATGAACTGCCAGAATTTCCCCGCAACGTGCTCGAAGTCATGCGCCAGCCGCTAGAGGACGGCACCGTATGCATCGCCCGCGCGTCGATGTCTCTGACTTTTCCCGCGCGCTTTATGCTGGCTGCCGCCATGAATCCGTGCCCCTGCGGATTTTTCAACGATCGGTCCCATGAATGCCACTGCACGCAGCCGATGATTCAACGGTATATGCAGAAAATTTCTGGACCATTAATGGACCGCATCGATATTCACATCGACGTTCCGGCGGTAAATTACAAGGAAATGCGATCAGCGGCTGAACCCGAGTCTTCCGGACGGATTCGCGATCGGGTCATCAAGGCGAGAGCGCTGCAGCAGGAAAGGTTCTCCTCTGTTACACGGACCAAGGTCTATTCCAACGCCCAGATGACCGCGCAGAACATTCGTGCCTTTTGTGAGTTGTCGCCCGATTGCGAACGGCTGCTGGAGCGGGCCATGACTCAGCAGGGACTTACAGCAAGAGCGCACGACCGCATTCTTAAAGTGGCTCGAACCATCGCCGATCTCGAAGGAGCTAAGGCTATAGAACCTAAGCACATAGCTGAGGCAATTCAATACCGAAGTTTGGATCGAACTTTCTGGGCCTGATTTGCAAGATCGGGGTGGTTCCCGAACCGACAAAAACGTGCCAAGTTATTAACAGGCTACTCACAAATTCTCTTGACGCGATTGCAGTTCGCCTGTAAGTTAAAGCGTTCTGAAGGCCTTGACCAGATTCCTGATGAACCTCCGCTCGATGGTTCTGGTCAAATGTATCCGAGAAACTTTCGGCCACTTCAGAGCATCTATTTAAATAACCAGAGCTTTTTCCTGTAGAAATCATCTGTTTTCAGTATCTTACAGTTCTGGTGGGTAGGCGTTCGCCCCGGTTCCCGCAACATCGAACCGGTGTCTTGCCGCAAACTCTTAAAGGGAAAGGATTTCACCATGCGCTCTGATCGTGTGTTTGACGCTTTACATACTTTGCGGAACCGTTACATGCTCTGCCAGCTGGCTTCGAAGGCTACCCGGAAATTTCACAAGCCTAATACCCGCATTCAGGAAACCATGAATGAAGTCCTGGATCGGATCGCTGGCTCTGAGCGACAGACGGTTTTGTCTGAACCGGAGCATTTTGTCGAGGCACAACGGCGGGCTGCTTAAGTTAGCAGCCCTGTCCTCCTGCCTTGAATTAACCTGAATCTCCCTGAAAATACCCTCCCATCTCAATTCTCCTCGCAGGTGAGCTAATGACCATTGCTGAACTTAAAGAAAAAAACATAACTGAACTAACCAAGATTGCGCGCACCCTTGACCTCCCAGGGGCCAGCGGCATGCGTAAGCAGGACCTGATTTTCAAAATCCTGCAGGCGCAGAGCGAAAAAGAAGGCCACATCTTCGCCGAAGGCGTGCTCGAAATCCTTCCTGACGGCTACGGCTTTCTGCGCTCACCCGATTACAACTACCTGCCCGGGCCGGACGACATCTACGTCTCGCCATCGCAGATTCGCAAATTTGACCTGAAGACCGGCGACACCATCAGCGGTCAGGTGCGCCCGCCGCATGAGGGCGAAAAGTATTTCGCGCTGGTGAAGATCGAAGCCGTTAACTTCGAGTCTCCTGAGGAAGCGCGCAATAAGATTTTGTTCGACAACCTGACGCCGCTGTATCCGCAGGAACGGCTGAAACTTGAAACCGTCCGCGAAAATATCAGCGCGCGCGTCATGGACTTACTCACTCCGCTCGGCAAAGGCCAGCGTGGATTGATCGTTTCGCCTCCACGCGCCGGTAAGACCATGTTGCTGCAGAACGTCGCGAATTCAATTACGACCAACCATCCTGAAGTTGTGCTCATCGTCCTGCTGATAGATGAGCGCCCGGAAGAAGTCACCGACATGCAGCGTTCGGTGAAAGGCGAAGTCATTTCTTCGACCTTCGACGAGCCGGCGGCGCGTCACGTGCAAGTTGCCGAAATGGTGATCGAGAAGGCCAAGCGCCTGGTTGAGCATAAGCGCGATGTCGTCATCCTGCTTGATTCCATTACTCGTTTGGCACGTGCTTACAACACCATCGTTCCGCCCTCGGGCAAAGTTCTTTCCGGCGGCGTGGATTCGAATGCCTTGCAGCGCCCCAAGCGGTTCTTTGGCTCAGCCCGAAATATTGAAGAAGGCGGTTCGCTGACCATCATCGCTACGGCTCTGATCGACACTGGTTCGCGCATGGACGACGTGATCTTCGAAGAATTCAAAGGCACCGGCAACTGCGAAATTATTCTCGACCGCAAACTGGTCGACAAACGCACCTTCCCGGCCATTGATATTCAACGCTCGGGCACTCGTAAAGAAGAACTGTTGATCCCCAAAGATGATTTGGCTCGCATCTGGGTTCTGAGAAAAGTGCTGAACCCGCTGTCGCCAGTGGAAGCCATGGAACTTCTTATCGAGCGTCTTGCCAAAGCGCAAACCAACAGCGAGTTCCTGGCCAAGATGAGCCAACTGTAGAGAACTTCGATCGGTCGCTCACCCCTTTAGCCACAGATCGGGGAAGTTGCGCCCTTTTTCGAAAAATCATCGTCACGCATGGCTAAGCTGGCCTTGTACTCGACTCCAGCGCCGCCGATAGCCGACGTAATAGTCGCAGCTCGGAAATCGCAGCAGCACATCCCAGGCCCGCGCTTTCTGCGATCATGTTTTCGCTCACGCTGACTGATAGTCGCGCCACGCATAGCTTTTACACCGCTTTACTCAGCTTGACTACTCTTTACGCAAAATCTGCAACTCTCGCCACGGGGCGTCGCATCAGTGCCGATATACCAATCCATTTCTCAGGAGAGCTTCGTGATTCGTTTGTTGAAATCGGCACCTCTCACGGTTGCACTGTTTTCATTGAGCACTATTCTTTTCACTACTGGATGTGGTTCAAGCAGCACACAAATAAGGCTGGTGAATGCAATGGATGGACAGACCAGCATCAACATGGTGGTGGATAACAGCACGCTGGCAACTGGGGTTGGGTTTGGGGCCGCGTCGAATTACGCATCGGTGGGTTCGGGTTCGCATACTCTCGAAATTCAAGCCAATAGTGCGACTCTGTTCAATCAAACGGTCAGCGTTGCTTCAGGGAACAATACTGTCCTCGCAACCAATTCAGGCCCGACGATCTTCACTGATAACAAAACCACGCCGTCTTCCGGAAATATTCAAATACGCGTCATTAATGCGTCTACCTCTTTGGGAACTGCCGATGTGTACGTGGTCGCTTCGGGTGTTGATATTTCAACCGTGAATCCAACTTTTTCCGCGCTCGCATACCAATCGGCATCGTCCTACGCCACGGTGGCGGCGGGAAGTTACCAGATCGAGTTTGCGCAAGCGGGATCCAAGAATGTGCTGATCAACAGCAATGCAATCTCATTCAGCGCCGGCCAGATCCGTACGGTGGTCGCGCTGGATAATCCCAGCGGTGGTTTCACGACTGCCGTGCTCTCGGACTTAAACTGATTTGCAATATCTGGCCGCATAGACTGTCTGCTTGGTTTTAGATTTCACTGGCCGGCGAATGCCTTCATTTCAGCTATATTCGAAGCCAGTGAAAACTATGAACTGGAGAGACCAGGCAGGCAGGATCTATGCCATTATTGATGCGTCCTGCTTTTCATCTCCACAACTTCTATTCGACGCGGCCGACGAATTGGCCACTGCCGGAATAAAAATTATTCAGTACCGTCATAAGTCTACCGATGCCCGCACTATGCTTTCGCAGGCGAGAAAACTGAAAGGCACGATCGGGTCACGCGCGCAGCTCATCATGAATGACCGTGCCGATCTTTGCCTGGCCTCGGAGTTCGACGGCGTTCATGTTGGCCAGGACGATCAATTGCCGGACAGTGCGCGGAACATCATTGGCGCGAATCGCTGGCTGGGCGTGTCCACGCACAATCCCGAGCAGGTGGCCGAAGCTGATCAAACTTCTGCGGATTACATCGCTATCGGGCCGGTTTTTGCGACCGCGAGCAAAGCCAATCCTGATCCGATAGTTGGCTTGGCGGGTGTCAACCGAGCCCGTGAACTTACGTCCAAACCTTTGGTGGCTATCGGCGGGATCACCCGTCAGAATTGCGCTTCGGTCATCGAAGCCGGAGCAGACTCAGTCGCGGTAATATCCGATCTGGTGCGCGACCCACGCAAATCAGCAGAGGAATTTTTGCACATTCTAGGTTAAAGTCTAGTGGTTAGTGACTGGTCGTCAGTGTTCGCTGACCGCCATTCACTCGCCACCGATCCCTGATTTTTGGAGACGCGACTGACGGTCGAAACCAAACCGGCGCAAAGCATTCAACCAGCGCCCCCAAGTGATCGCGAATTTGTCAAAGGTCTCGGCCTAACCAGCTCGACCATGCTGGTCATGGGTTCGATGATCGGCTCCGGAATCTTTCTCGTCTCCGCAGAAATTTCGCGCGAAGTCGGCTCGCCCGCATTGTTGATCGGCGCCTGGCTGATTACCGGTTTTCTTACAATTACCGCCGCCTTGAGTTATGGCGAACTCGCCGCCATGATGCCGCATGCGGGCGGTCAATATATCTACCTGCGCGAAGCGCTTGGTCCGTTATGGGGCTTCCTTTACGGATGGACTCTTTTCCTTGTCATTCAAACCGGCACCATCGCCGCAGTGGGCGTAGCCTTCGGAAAATTTTTCGGGGTTTTCTTTCCCTGGATTTCTTCGACCCATTGGTTGCTTCATCTATTTAAGGTTCCGCCTATCCACATCGGGTCCTCGATTGTTGTGGGCAATATGGACGTCGGTATCAACACTCAGAATCTGATGGCGATTCTCCTGGTCGTCGCGCTGTCGGTGATCAATATTTTTGGGGTGAAGACTGGTGCCCTCATTCAAAACGTTTTTACCGCCGCGAAAGTCGCAGCCTTGTTGGGATTGGTTTTTCTAGGTCTCTTCATCGGACGTAACGCAGCCGCACTGGCCGCGAATTTCGGCGCCAATTTTTGGGCGGGTGTGAAGGCCCTGCATCCGATTCAGGTCGGCGCCGGTGGCCCACTCGTGCTGGTGAGCACGCTGACTATTCTCGCCGTCGCGCAAGTCGGCTCACTTTTTTCGGCTGATGCCTGGAACAATGTCACCTTCACTGCCGGCGAAGTAATCAACCCTAAGCGCAATCTGCCGCTCTCGCTCACTCTCGGCACGGGTGTCGTGATCGCGTTGTATATTGCCTGCAATGTGATTTATCTGAATGTTCTTCCGCTGTACGGTTCAGCAGATGGCGCGACGATTCTGCAGCGAGGAATTCAGCATGCCACCGAAGATCGCGTCGCTACCGCAGCCCTCACCCAGATGTTCGGCAGCATAGGCGGCTATCTGATGGCGGCTGCAATCATGATCTCCAGCTTCGGTTGCAATAACGGCTTGATTCTGTCTGGTGCCCGTGTGTATTACGCCATGGCAAAGGATGGATTGTTCTTTCGCGGCGCAGGCAAGCTGCATCCCACCTACAAGACGCCCGCGGTTTCGCTGATGGTGCAGATGGTTTGGATTTGCATTCTGTGTGTCTCCGGAAGCTACGGGCAGCTACTGGATTACGTGGTCTTTGCGGTGCTGGTGTTTTACATCCTCACGATTGCAGGATTGTTTGTCTTGCGCTTCAAGCGTCCGAACGCCGAGAGGCCATATCGCGCGATCGGATATCCCGTGCTGCCCGCCGTTTACATCGTGATGGCTATTTTTATCGATATCGTGCTATTGCTCTACAAACCGCAATATACTTGGCCGGGACTGATTATCGTGCTACTCGGAATTCCGGTGTATTACATTTGGCGCTCACGCCGGCCTGTTGCCGAAACGTCCGCTGTTTGAGGAGACATTCATTAATGGCTAATTTGCTAGCCAAGAAACCATTGAGTCAACTGTGCGCGGAAGCTGAAAACACGGGCGAGCACAGTTTGAAACGCACGCTAGGTCCATTTCAGCTTACGGCGCTCGGTGTCGGAGCTGTTATCGGCGCGGGAATTTTTGTGTTCACCGGCCTCGGTGCGCACTATGCCGGACCCGGTCTGATGTTGTCTTTCGTCTTGTCCGGGCTAGGGTGCGCGTTCGCTGGGTTGTGCTATGCCGAATTCGCGGCCATGATACCGCTCGCCGGCAGCGCGTACACCTACGCGTACGCGACTCTTGGAGAAATTTTCGCCTGGATCATTGGCTGGGACTTGACTCTCGAATACGCAATGGGCGCCAGCACCGTATCCTCGGGCTGGTCGAACCACTTTATCGAGTTGCTGGACATTTTTCATCTCAGAATGCCGCTGTGGCTCGCTTACGATCATTGGACTGGGTTGCGCCAGGCGGAAAGTATAATCGCGCGGCAAATGGCGCAGGCCTCGGATCCATCCTTGGTTCCGGGAACTCAGGCGTTTTTGACGAAGGTCACCGAGATCATGGGTGCGCAGTCAGCCGAATTGATACAAAGGGCACATGCTCTATTGGGCGCTCCCGTAATCTTCGGGCACGAAATTGGAGTGAACGTTCCGGCTTTCATCATCGCGCTGATCATTACGACGGTGCTTGCGATTGGGATTAAGGAAAGCGCTCGCTTCAACTCAACAATAGTGGTGATCAAAGTTTCAGTCGTTCTCTTTGTAATTGGCCTTGGTTTTGCCTATGTGAACCGCGGGAACTGGGGAACAAGTTGGTCGACTTTTGCCCCATACGGATTTTCGGGCATAGGAGCTGGAGCCGCCTACATCTTTTTTGCGTATATAGGATTCGACGCAGTTTCAACTACCGCACAAGAAGCCAAGAATCCGCAACGGGATCTGCCGATCGGAATAATCGCTTCGCTTCTGGCTTGTACGCTGCTGTACATCCTTGTTGCTGCGGTTCTCACCGGCATGGTGCCTTGGCGCGACATCAATATCGAAGCACCGATTGCACGCGCATTCCTGGATCGGGGGTTGTCGACTGCCTCCCACATCATCACTCTAGGCGCCCTCGCCGGCCTCACAAGTGTAATGCTGGTAATGTTGCTGGGTCAGACGCGCGTATTGTATGCAATGGCCAACGATGGTTTGTTGCCAAGAAAGTTCTTTGCGGACGTTCACCCCAAGTTCCGCACACCATGGAAGAACACGATCTTAGTGGGCTTGCTGGCGGCGATCGTCGGTAGTCTGACTCCGATTGACGATATCGGAAAGATGGTCAATATAGGGACTCTGCTGGCTTTTGTAATCGTCTGTTTGGCGGTTCTAGTTTTGCGCCGTACCAATCCCGAGCAGCCTAGGCCATTCCGCACGCCCTGGGTGCCGTTGATCCCGATCCTTGGCGTGATCGCGAACGGGTTCATGATGTACAAGCTGGGATGGATCAATTGGGCCCGTCTCATTATCTGGCTGGCCATCGGAATGGTTATTTATTTCACCTACAGCCGCAAGCACAGCAAAGTGCAACTGGCCAACCAGGCTGCGTTGAATGCGAAACCCAGGCCCAGCATGGCGGATTAACTCGGGTTGCAAGGGCGCGCATAGAGAGAATGGGCGCCGCGCCCGTACTGAGTAGGCTCGTCTTCCACGGCTCTGGTTTAAGCTGATACCTGAAGCCAATAGCCACCATGAAGATTGTTACCTCAGATGAGATGCGTGCAATCGATCGCGCCACCAGCGAGCGATTCGGCGTGCCATCACTTACCCTGATGGAAAATGCTGGCTCGGCTGTCGCCGACTTCGCGATTGCTTCTTATCCTCATGCAAAAACTTTCGGAGTGATTTGCGGCAAAGGCAACAACGGCGGCGATGGCCTTGTGGCTGCGCGCAAGCTGCAACAGGCGGGAAGGGAAGTGCGGCTGCTGCTATTGGCTGATCCCTCGGAATTGCACGGCGACGCGGCGGCAAATTTTGCGCGGCTGCAAAAAAGCCTGAACTCACGTGAATCTTCTCCCGACAAGCGTGATAGCGGCTCCTTAATCATCTTCAACGCTTGGGGCGAGCCTGCTTTCAGAGAGATTTTCAGCTGCGACGTGCTGATCGACGCTATCCTCGGCAGCGGCTTTCAACCACCCGTCATGGGCGTATATGCGGAGGCCATTGCGAAAATCAATGCCGCCACAGCGCCCGTAGTAGCTGTTGATGTTCCTTCAGGCGCCGCCAGCGACGTCATAGGCGACCAGACCGGTGCAGTCGCACGTGCCGACGCAGTCGTGACTTTCACCGCGCCTCGGCCCGCGCACGTTTTCGGAAACTTGACCCCAGGCCCGACAGTTATCGCGGATATTGGCACGCCAGCCGAGGCAATCGAGTCTTCATTGAACCTGTCGGTGATCACGCCGAAAGATATTGCTGGCCTGGTTGGTCCTCGCGCGCGCGACTCAAATAAAGGAATGTATGGCCACGTGCTGGTAGTTGGCGGATCACTTGGCAAATCCGGTGCAGCAGCCATGGCCGGATTCTCAGCTCTTCGTTCCGGCGCGGGGCTGGTAACGGTGGCGACGCCGCAATCCGCACTCGGAACAGTCGCCGCGTACCGTCCCGAGTTGATGACGGAGCCGCTCAGCGAAACCGATGCCGGAAGCATCGCGATACAAGCGCTCGAAAAATTCAATCGGCTCTCGGAAAACAAAACCGTATTGGCTGTTGGGCCGGGAATTTCGCGCCATCCCAGCACTGAGGAGTTTGTTCGAGCGGTTGTCGTGAAAGCGCAAAAGCCTGTCGTACTCGATGCCGATGGGCTGAACGCATTTGAAAATCGAGCCCATGAATTGAACGGTCGCGATCGAACTCTGGTGCTCACTCCCCATCCCGGTGAAATGGCGCGGCTCACAGGACTGAGCATCGCAGCCATCCAGCGCGACCGCATCAACGTAGCACGCTCATTCGCTGGCGATCACCAGTTGATTCTGGTACTAAAGGGCGATCGGACAATCGTGGCCAATCCTGAGGGCGAGGCTTGGGTCAATACCACCGGGAACCCCGGTATGGCCACCGGCGGAACTGGCGACATTCTCACGGGAATTGTCGCTGGAATGCTGGCGCAAAACCCAAAGCACGCTTTCCTGGCTGTTCTGGCGGCGGTTTATCTGCACGGTTTAGCGGGCGATGTCGCCGAAGAGTCCGCTGGCGAGCAGTCGCTGGTCGCGACCGATCTCATTACATGGCTACCGGAGGCCTTCCGGCGAGTCCGTGCACAAGCGGCAGAAAAGTGGGTAAAAGTCGGAGATTGGGGAACTCCCAGCCGCGTGAGTTTGGGCACTGCGCTTCAGTAATCTCGCTTGATGTTCCTACCGATGCCATATTGGGCTCATGACATACTATCCCCAGAGTAACCCCATTAATCGTGCTGTTCGTGTAAAACTCCAGACCACGCCCGCCTTAGTTAAGTTGAGCGACGGGGTCCGCGCCAAGGGCCGCCTCCAAGTCATTTCCGCAACCGGAGGATTATTGCAGTTGCCGGTGGCGATCTCCGAAGGCGATTTCGTAGAAGTCGCATTTCAAACCCATTCCGGCGACGTTAACGGCATGGCGGAAATGCTGAATCCGTTGCACACTGGCTCGGGAAGCGTCTTCCAGCCCTTCCGGTTTGTCGCGCTGGAGGACGAAGCGCACCAGCATTTGCGAATGATGGTCGAGTCCGTGGGCGATCAGACGTTTGCTGGCCTGCGGTCCAGCTCGTTCAAATCATGAAGTTCGCGCGCCTAGCTATACTGATGTTTCATCGGTATCTGCATGGCGCGCGACTTCACTACAAATTCTCCTGAAGAAACGATTGCGCTCGGCCAGCAGCTGGCGTCAATGCTGGCCCCGCCGAAACTTGTGGTACTGCGTGGCGATCTTGGTGCTGGCAAAACCACTCTAGTCAAGGGAATCGCCCAGGGCTTCCGCGCCGCCTCTCATGACGACGTCACCAGTCCCACGTTTACCCTGATCCATGAGTATCGCGGTCCGGCGGCAACTCTGTATCACATTGATCTGTACCGGATCGACACTCAGCGCGAGTTGGACACTCTGGCACTCGACGACCTGATGACCGACTACAGCGTGCTGCTGATTGAGTGGGGAGAAAAGTTTGGACGCTTTCAACGAGAACGGGATGTGGAGATCGCGATTGAAAGAATTTCCGACAATGAACGGAAGATCAGGATTGCAGATTTGAGATTGTAGATCTCAGATTAAACACCTGCAGCATTCGTCAATCTGTAATCGCTTCAGAACCCCATGATGTTGTAACCACAATCCACGTAGATCACTTCGCCCGTGATTCCCGAACTCGCATCCGACGCCAGGAATAATCCGGTTGAGCCCACTTCATTGACATCGACATTTCGTTTTAACGGCGCCCGATCGGCGTGAGATTTCAGCATCTCGCCCAGGCCTGAGATCCCGCGTGCGGCGAGTGTTTTTATCGGTCCGGCCGAGATCGCATTCACCCGAATCCTTTTCGGTCCCAGATCACTCGCCAGATAACGCACCGTGCATTCAAGTGCCGCCTTGGCAACAGCCATCACGTTGTAATGCGGCACGACTTTCTCGGCTCCGAAGTAGGTCATGGTAATGACGCTGCCGCCATCTTCCATAAGAGGAGCGGCCGCGCGGGCGACCGCAATTAGTGAATACACGCTGACGTCGTGAGCAATGCGAAATCCCTCGCGGGTCGTATTGATAAATTCGCCCTTAAGTTCCTCGGGGGGTGCAAAGGCAACGCTGTGTACAAGCACGTGCAATTTTTCATAGCGATCTTTCAGCTTTGAAAATAAGCGCTCAATTTCCTCGTCTTTGGAAACGTCGCACATGAAAGCTTCGGCGCCGGGAAGCGACAAGATCAGGTCCTTGGATTCCTGCTCCAGGCGCTCGTTCTGATAGGTAATTGCGAGCTTGGCTCCCGCTTGATGCAGGCCTTGCGCAATCGACCAGGCAATGCTGCGCTTATTGGCCACCCCAAAAACGACAGCCACTCGACCCTCGAGGCTGAAAGACATGCTTCCTCCAATGAGAACAAAGAGGATATCAGCGCCGCCGGGTAGACGCTAGGCGCGAGCAGAGTAGGTGTTAGGTGCGGTGGACAACAAGCCCTAACCGGCCGCGCTGCTTGGGGCGTGCTCGGGTCGGCGGCCGGCGGGCATGTGTGCTACTAGAGGGATGAAACCCGGAGGTTCGGCAGGAGTTTCGCGAAAAATTGTGGAAAATTCAGCATGGTTTCGGACTGGAGCGCCCCAATGTCAATGCCGAACATTCACGCGCTGGATTTCCATAAGCTGGTAGCAGAAAGCTTTTAACCGCAGAGAACGCTGAGAAAAACTGGAGCACGCAGAGAAATGCCAACTCTGTTGATCTCGTAAGGCTGTGATCTTTGATGCCGGGTCCTCTCGGCGTTCTCTGGCCGTTCTCTGCGATCTCTGCGGTTAAGAGCTCTTGATTTTGCTATTCCGGGATCGCCACCGGTTTCATCTTCATCAACTCCGCAAAGCGGGTATCTTTGCGGAGGTCCGCGAATTCCGGGTCGGTATATACATCCTTGACGTCCTTGTAGCCCTCTTCCATGGATTTGCGCAGGAACTCCAGCGAGTGGTCGTGGTCGCCCATTTTTGCGTACAGCTTGGCGAGCACGAAATCATAGTGCGCCCGGTCCTCTGGGGACGCCATCTGCGCCGAAATTCCGGAATGCGAGGTGCGCTCGAAAATTGCCGGATCAATCTGCACTGCTTTCGCATAGGCCTCGGTCGCATGCTCGAATTCCTTACGGGCAAAGTATGCTGCTCCCAGGTTTGAGTAGAACGAGGCCGAATCTGGTTCTATCGCCAACGCTTTTTTGTATTGTTTGATAGACGCCCGGTATTTTCGTCGCTCGTAGTCGATTACGCCTAAGTTGTTATAGGCTTCGGGAAAATTGCGGTTCCCCTTGAGAGCGCGTTCAAAGTCTTTTCCCGCCTCTTTGAACCGCTGCAGCATGAGTTCGGCAATGCCAAGTTTATTGCAGACTGCGGCGTTCTGAGGGTCTTTTGTCAATGCAGCGTGATAGTAATCAACTGCGTCCATGTATTGCTTGCGAGAGCGTAGATCATCCCCTTGCTTCTCTAACTCCGCCGCCGACGCGGTGCTGGAAGGGGGTGCAACCTGCCTCATCGGAGGCGCGATTTGTATTTGATCTCGTGACGGGTTTTGCGCGAGCGCAAATGGAGTAAGTAAACCGAGAAGCGCTAACGGTAGCGCTTGGCGGAAGGACGCCTGAAACATATCACCCCTCCTGAGCAGAAACTCCTATCTAACAGACACCGTTCAGGTCACCTAAGTTCCCGTCGAGTGTCTCGCTGCCGGCGAGGGTATCTCAATGAGGAGTGGTGGTCGCATCCGGCGGCTTGGGCGGAGGATCCGGCTTCTTGTCGTCTTTAAAGATACCAGCGATTTTGCCCAAAAATCCCTTTTTCTTTTCACCCGACTGGTCAGAAGCCTGGGCGGGAGGGGGTTCAGCTTGAGGATTTCCAAGCCCCAAAATCTTCGACAGGATTCCGTGAATGCCGTTGCCCTGGTCGCAAGTACTGGTGGGTTCCGTTCCGACGATAAAGGCTGCACTGTATGTCTGTGGACAGGAAGGCGTCGCCAATAGGTTGGTGATGCGATCAAGCTGCACGTCGACCACGCCGGTTGGCTGCGAGAAAGGCTTCATGTCAGAATAGCGCGGCAACTCAGCAGCCTTCTTCATTAAGTCGGTCCAGATGGGCGCAGCCGTCTGTGCCCCACTCAGCCGCAAATCGCTGTAATCATCGAATCCGACCCAGACAATGCATAAGAGATTGCTGGTGTAGCCTGCGAACCATCCGTCATGTGAGCTGCCGGTTTTTCCGGCCGCTGGCTGTTGGAAGCCGCGGACTCGAACTGCCGAAAAGCCCAGGCCGTTGTTGATTACGCCTTCCAGCATGTCGGTCATCACGTAGGCCACGCGAGGGTCAAGAACCTGCCGCGTCTCAGGAGAAAAGCTCATCACCGGGTCGCCAACCGCAGAACGCACCGACTTCACCAGCACCGGAGAAAGCCGCATGCCATTATTCGCAAACACGGTGTAGGCGGCGGCCATATCCATGGGGGTAGCGTCGTAGGCACCGAGTGCCATCGCCGGTGTAGCTTTCACAGAAGTGATGCCGGCAGCCTTGGCCAAATCAACCACTTTGTCGTATCCCACTTCTTCCGCCATCTTGACCGTGGCATTGTTTAACGACATGGCGAGTGCATAACGAGCCGTGACATCGCCATGGTATTCCTCTTTGTAATTTCGCGGCTCGTAGATCTGGTCGCCGTAAGAGAACGTGCTCGGCTCATCCGGCAGAATCGAGGCTGGGGTGTAAACCGGGTTGCTGCCATCGATCGCCGTGTTCATGGCGGTAGCGTAAACGAAAGGTTTAAAAATCGATCCCGTGGGCCGCTTTGCAATCGCATGATCGAGCTGGCTCAATCCGTAATTACGTCCGCCCACAGCGCCAAAATTTCGCCGGTATGGGGATCCATCGCGATGAGAGCGACCTGCGCTTGCGGTCCGGGTGACACCTGAGTTTCATATTTTCCTTTGCCGATTCTTACCCGCTTGGTGCGATGCTTAAGTACCTGCTCATCGACAAGCTTGATGCCGCTCTCGACCGCCTGCGCCGCCGCCCGCTGCAGGTCAGGATCGAGGGTTGTGTAAATCCGATAGGCCTGTTCATTCATCTCCCGCTCGGGAATTTTAGGGATGAGTGTTTCCCGGACCAGATCAACAAAATACGGAGCTTGACTGGCTTCTACGTTGGGCGGAGCAAGTTTCAGAGGTGCGGCTTTGGCTTTGTCTGCTTGTTCGCGCGTAATGGCATGGGTCTCGACCATGCTGTCGAGCACCAGATTTCGGCGTTCCTGCGCACGCTCGGGATGGCGATAGGGGGAAAGATAACTTGGGCGCTGAATGATTCCGGCCAGCAGCGCTGCTTCGGGCAGCGTAATGTCCTTCAAATCCTTGTTGAAGTAAGCATGTGCGGCTTCCGCGAACCCACTGATTTCGAACGACCCACGCTGTCCGAGGTCTACCCAGTTGCCATAAAACTCAAAAATCTCCTGCTTGCTGAACCTTTGCTCCAACTCCATGGCGATGAGCATCTCGGTCAGCTTGCGTTTGATGGTCTTCTCCGGGGTCAGGAAGAAGCCGCGAGCCAGCTGCATGGTGAGAGTTGAGCCGCCTTGCTCGTGACGTTGCCGGGTGAAATCGATCCACGCAGCCTCTGCGAATCGCAGAAAATTGACGCCGTTATGCTGAAAGAAACGCCGGTCTTCGATTGCCAACACCGCATCGACCAGCGTTTTGGGCATTTCGTTGTAGTGCACGACTTCGCGTTTGGAACGCTGGTCGCCTTCAAACAACGAAGTGATCATCTCCGGCTCCAACTCATAGGCTTCGAGTTGGCTTCCCCCGTTCCCGGTGATGCTGTTCACTTCTCCATCGCGCACCCGGATGGTGGCGGGTTCAGGGCTGTGGTAAGAGTTGGGTCCGGGCTCAATCTGTATGCTGCCCGAGGTCAGGTGATAGCTGCCCATCGAAGACTGCCCGCTCTTTTCCGTGTAGCCGGCGTGTCGCAGGGCAGCAGCAATTTCCTTAAGGTCCGCCTTCTCGCCTATGCCGATCGAAACTGGCCGGGCATAGATCTTGGCCGAATTGGCGAATACCGATCCCTCAAAGCGGCGGGCGATGATGCGTTCGTACTTTACGTAATAGTAGGAGAAGAAAACCGCGAATACGACCGCCAGAATGAGAAACGCTCCCAGCACAAAACGCAGCACAGGATCGCGGCCTGGTTTACCGGACCGGTTTCTTCGACGCGGAATTCTGATTTTTATGGCCACGTTTTGGCGCAGTCACCCCTGGGTTCAAACCAAATCATGTCACTGCTGGTGAGATGCGCGGCGCGAGCAATCATTACCAGAGCATGCCCGGCCGTGGGCCGGAATGGCTTCTATTCTAATAGATTTTGGATTTAAATCTGACTGCATCGGCAGGCGAGGTACCTCTAGAGTACGCCCCGGTTTTCCGTGGATGCGTCGAAGTGCAGGTCCATCGGATAACCCGGCAGGTCAACGTGAACTACGTACGGCGCCCGAATGATTATGATTCCGCTGCCTTGCATGCCCTGGCGCTGCACATGGATCTGCTCCTCTGTGATTGGAATATCGAGGTCCTGTGCTTTGCGAAAAACAGACGTGCGAATATCGTTTTCGTTCTTGCTGGTGTAGGTATCCAGGGTGGCTTCGTTCTTCACTGCATCCTGGAATTGGTAATTCTCAAAAAATGGAGGAATGATCTTGGCGCCGAGGTAAACCGCGCCGGCGATCAGAAACAACCCAAAAAACATTTTTATGGTGCTCATCTGCCCGCTCCGCAGGAGCAAGCACATTGGCACTATTTATGCGCTGGCTCCAGAACTTCCTGAAAATACTCGACTATGCCCGCGATGCTAACATCCTGCGATTGGCGGGTCGAGCGCTGAACCACCTCCACCCTATCTTCGGTAACCTTTTTGCCAACATTTACTCGAAAGGGTATGCCCACTAGGTCAGCATCTTTGAACTTCACCCCTGGCCTTTCGTCCCTGTCGTCCAGTAACACCTCGAAACCGGCCGACTCCAGGCGCTTAGCGATGTCCTCCCCTGTGGCCTTGAGTTTCTCGTCTGATACGTTAGTCGGAGTAACTACGATGTCGAAGGGAGCAATCGACCGCGGCAGCCAGAAGCCATTTTCGTCATTACTCTGTTCGATTGCGGCCGTCAGTATGCGTTCGATTCCAATACCGTAACAACCCATGATCGGCATGACTTCCTTGCCATTCTTGTCGAGGACGCGCGTACCCATGGATTCGGAATACTTATAGCCCAGCTTAAAAATGTGTCCGATCTCGACCGCAGTATCCATGCGAAGCGGGGAACCGCAATTCGGGCAGGCATCGCCAGTCGCGACGGCTCGCAGGTCAAAATAGGCGGTTGGCTCAAAAGTTTTCCCGGGAGTGATGTTTTTAACGTGATAGTCCTGCTTGTTGGCGCCGGCAATTAAGTTCGTCCGCCCTTCGAGCGCTTTATCGACAAGAAGGACAGGCTTCTTCATATCGTCGATTTTTTTTGCCCAATCAATTCCCAGCGGCCCCAGAAATCCGGCGGGCGATTTAAAAAGCGTCTGAATTTCTTGTTCGTCCATGGGACGGGTTTGTTTTCCTGCCAGTGCTGTCGAGAGCTTGGCCTCGTTCAATTGATGATCACCGCGCATCAGCACCACCACCGGCCGTGAGCCAACGTTGCCGGTGCCAGCAGACTGATTTTTCGGGGCATGGGCATCCTCGCCCGCGCTTGCATCAATCATCAATGCCAAAGTCTTAATCTTGTTCTTGGGCGAAACCCCCAGAAATTTCCCGACCTCCTCAATCGTCTTCATACC
>Ga0157372_10000920_pt1 | contig 32013 bp, 29 predicted proteins | sample C55metaG_FD_115307 | JGI IMG/M metagenome (GOLD analysis project Ga0157372, IMG submission 115307) | Corn rhizosphere microbial communities from Kellogg Biological Station, Michigan, USA - C5-5 metaG | ecosystem: Host-associated > Plants > Roots > Rhizosphere > Soil | place: USA: Michigan...
AGCATCTGCTTCGCCTCCTCGAGCCTCATCGTATGCACGTACTCGAGCGGCGACATGCCGGTGGCTTGCTCGAAGCGCCGCTTGAACGATCGCTCCGGCAGCCCCGCGAGCCTCACCATGGCCGCGACCGGCGTCGGCTCGCAATAGTGATCGGCGATCCAGGCCTGGCAGCGCGCGATCAGCGCGTCGTCCACCTGGCGTGACCGCGCGAGCCGTGCGAACGGCTGCTGCCCCGTGTGATGCCAGTCGATCAGGTTGATCCGCGCGACCTGCATCGCGGCGTCGATGCTCGTGTAGCGCGCGATCACGTACAGCGCGAGATCGAGCCACGACGTTCCGCCGCCCGCCATGACCAGCCGCTGCCCCGCTCCCGTCGCGACGAGCGCGCGCTGCGGATGCACGCGCACGCGCGGATACCGATGCCTCATCACGTCGCAATACGCCCAATGGGTCGTCGCATCATGGCCGTCGAGCAGGCCGGCTTCCCCGAGCAGCATCGCGCCCGAGCAGGCGGTCGCCAGCGTGGCGCCGGCCGCGTAGCAATGCTGCAGCCAGGCGATGACCTCGTCGAAGCGGCCTTCGAGCGGCTCGCCGGGCGGCACCATGAGCTCGGGAACGCAGACGACGTCGGGCGTTCGACCGAAATCGAGCGGGCCGCCGGGATCGATCCGCACGCCGTTCGCCGCGATGAACGGCCCCGGCTGCGCCGCGACCACGCGGGCCGTCATCGGCGACGGACCCGGCCGGCCGTCGACGATGAGCCCCCAGTCCCGGCCCACGCAGTGGAACAGGTCGTGGAAGCCGTAGACCACCGAGGCGGTGGCCTCCGGGAACGCGAGGATCGCGACATCGACCTGTCGCTCCGGCTCGGACATGAACCTTCACTCCTTCGCCACGGCTTCGTGCGCGGCGGCAGGTGGCCGGAATGTCGGAAATGATGCCGAAATCACCCGTGCGCCGCGGACGCGGTGAGCCTACCGTGCGCACTGCCGCATTTCAATGCGAGCAGCCGCCGCGCGAGCCGCTGCCGCGGGCGCCGGCGGATCGGCCAACGAAAAGGAGCGCATCATGAGCAAGTACCGGCGGAAGCTCCCCCAGCTCGGGGACGCCCCATTCATTACCGACGGCGGCCTCGAGACGACGCTGATCTATCACGAAGGCGTCGATCTGCCGCTCTTCGCGGCGTTCGTGCTGCTCGACCGCCCCGAGCGGGAGGCGATTCTCGAGCGCTATTTCGCACGCTATGCGGAGATCGGCCGCGCGAACGGCACCGGCGTCGTGCTCGAGAGCGCGACCTGGCGCGCGAACCCCGATTGGGCGGCGAAGCTCGGCTACGATGCCGAGGCGCTCGCGCGCGTGCAGCGCAAGGCGATCGCGCAACTCGCAGGCATCCGCGAGCAATACGAAACGTCGCGCACGCCCATCGTCATCAGCGGCAATCTCGGGCCGCGCGGCGATGGCTATCGTCCCGACGCGCGAATGAGCGCGGCCGAGGCGCTTGCCTATCACGCGCCGCAAGTGCGGACGTTCGCAGGAACGGAAGCGGACATGGTGGCGGCCTTCACGATGAACTACGTGGAAGAGGCCATCGGGATCGCTGCCGCCGCGCAGGCGAACGGCATGCCCGTCGCGATCTCGTTCACGGTCGAAACCGACGGACGATTGCCGTCAGGCGAAGCGCTCGCCGACGCGATCGGTCGCACCGACGCCGCGACGGATTCGCACCCGGCGTACTACCTGATCAATTGCGCGCACCCGTCGCACTTCCGCGCCGTGCTCGACGAAGGCGGCGCCTGGCGGGACCGCATTCGCGGCATCCGCGCGAATGCCTCGAAGCGCAGCCATGCGGAGCTCGATGCCGCGACCGAAATCGACATCGGCGATATCGACGAGCTGGCGCGCGACTATCGTGTGCTGCAGACCGCGCTGCCGAGGCTCGCCGTCGTCGGCGGCTGCTGCGGCACGGACCACCGGCACGTCGAGGCGATCTGTCGGGCGCTTCTGTAGCCGTTGGCGCGGAACTTCTCAGTGCAGCGGCTTGAAGCGCGGCCGATGCGGCCGCGCGCCTTCCTCGCCGAGCCGCTTGCGCTTGTCGGCCTCGTATTCCTGGTAGTTGCCCTCGAAGAACACCCACTTCGAATTGTCCTCGGCGGCGAGGATGTGCGTCGCAATGCGGTCGAGGAACCAGCGATCGTGCGAGATGACGAGCGCACTGCCCGCGAATTCCGATAGCGCATCCTCGAGCGCACGCAGCGTCTCGACGTCCAGGTCGTTCGACGGCTCGTCGAGCAGCAGCACGTTGCCCCCTTTCAGCAGCGTCGCCGCGAGATGCAGGCGGCCGCGCTCGCCGCCGGAGAGCTGGCCGACGTTCTTCTGCTGGTCGGGACCCTTGAAGTTGAAGCGGCCGAGGTACGCGCGCGACGGCATCTCGAAACGGCCGACGGTCAGGATGTCGAGCCCGCCCGAAATCGCTTCCCACGCCGTCTTGTCGTTCGGCAGCGATTCGCGCGTCTGGTCGACGACGGCGAGCTGCGCCGTGTGGCCGATGATCACCTCGCCGCTGTCGGGCTTCTCGCGGCCGGCGATCATCCGAAAGAGCGTCGTTTTGCCGGCGCCGTTCGGGCCGATGACGCCGACGATCGCGCCCGCCGGGACCTTGAACGAGAGGTCGTCGATCAGCACGCGCTCGCCGTAGCCCTTGGTGACGTTGCGAAACTCGATCACCTCGTTGCCGAGGCGCTCCGCGACCGGAATGAAGATCTCCTGCGTCTCGTTGCGCTTCTGGTGCTCGTACGAGGAAAGCTCCTCGAACCGGGCGATGCGCGCCTTGGACTTGGCCTGGCGGCCCTTCGGATTCGTGCGCACCCATGCGAGCTCGCGCTGCATCGCCTTGATCCGCGCCGCCTCCTGCTTCGCTTCGCGCTCGAGCCGCTGCTCCTTCTGCTCGAGCCACGACGTGTAGTTGCCCTTCCAGGGAATGCCGTAGCCGCGGTCGAGCTCGAGAATCCACTCCGCGGCGTTGTCGAGGAAGTAGCGGTCGTGCGTGACTGCGATCACGGTGCCGGGAAACTTCTGCAGGAACTGCTCGAGCCACTCGACGCTTTCCGCATCGAGGTGGTTGGTCGGCTCGTCGAGCAGCAACATGTCGGGCTTCGACAGCAACAGGCGACAAAGCGCTACGCGCCGTTTCTCGCCGCCGGAGAGCTGGCCGATTTTCGCGTCCCACGGCGGCAGGCGCAGCGCGTCGGCGGCGATCTCCATCTGCACGTTCGAGTCGGCGCCGGCGCTTGCGATGATGGCTTCGAGCCTTGCCTGGTCGGCGGCCAGCGCATCGAAGTCGGCATCCGGCTCGGCGTATGCCGCGTACACCTCGTCGAGGCGCTTTTTCGCGTCGAGCACTTCGCCCATGCCCTCCTCGACGGCACTGCGCACCGTCGCGTCCGGATCGAGCCTGGGCTCCTGCGGCAGGAAACCCATTCGCAGGTCCGGCATCGGCACCGCCTCGCCTTCGAAGTCCTTGTCCTCGCCCGCCATGATCCGCAGCAGGCTCGATTTGCCGGCGCCGTTCAGCCCCAGCACGCCGATCTTGGCGCCGGGGAAGAACGACAGCGAAATGTCCTTGAGGATGACGCGCTTGGGCGGGACGATCTTGCCCACACGATTCATCGTGTAAACGTACTGAGCCATGGGGAATTGCTGCGGCGTGCGGCTTCCGGGAAACCGCGATTATCGCAGGCGGGACTTGCGCGGCCTTGGCCGCGGTAAATCGGGAACAAACTTCGGTGTCGGAGGTGCAACCTCCGACACCGGACCAACTACGGCTTGCCGTTCGTGAGCTGCAGCGCGGCGCCGCGAGCCGATGCGACGCGGGTTTCGTCGGCAACGACCACGGATCCGGTTTCGCTGCGCAGCTCGCGGAAGCGCGCCTTGTCCGATTCGTAGCGCGCGGCGACCGTGGCCGCTTCCTTCTTCTTCGTCGTGATGAACGTGTTCTGGCGCGCGACCTCGGAGTCGATGTTCTCGATCTCGCGCACGATCTCACCCGGAACCGGCCGCGGCGCGAACGTCGACTTCTTCGCATCGAGCTCGTCGCGGCGCTTCTGCATCTGCGCGATGAACGCCTGCGCGGATTCGATCTGACCGTCGATCGTCGCCACCGCCCGCGTCTTCGCGAGCTCGATCTCGTTTTCGTTCGTGTACGACTCCATCAGGGCGCGGTCGCGGCGCGAGGCCAGCACGCGATCGCGCTCTGCCTGCCGTATCTGCTGCTCTTCGCTGTCGTCCTTGGGCAGGCGCTGCGCCACCGGCTTCACCTGCTCGCGCTTGCGGACCGTGGTGCCGTCGCGGTTCAGCTCGGTACTCGCACGGTTCACCGCGTCGGGAGGCATCTTGTCGCTGTAATGGATGACACCGCGCTCGTCGGTCCACTTGTAGAGCGCCGCGCGGGCGCCCGGCGCCATTGCGAACAGCAAGCCGCTCGCGACGAGGAACGTGACCGCGGCGCGCACGGCGCGGTTGTCTCGGGCCGCGGCGTCGCGGCCGCAGGCATGCCCGGAAAGGGATGCAAGACGACTGGATTCCATGGCAGTGTTCTCGGTGGGCATCATTGGTACTCGAATGCTGTACGACAAGTTATGACACATGACGGCAGCGCATCCGCAGGCCTTTCACCGCGAATCGCAACCGGCACGCCCTGCCAGCGCCGGCTTCCTGCGCTCGGGCCGAACGTGTCGACCCTGGCAAAGCACTTCGCGTGCCAACGGATAAACTCGTGTTTTCAAGCACAAAGCGATCACGTCGTTCACGACAACTCGTGCGCGCCGAGTATAGCGCGCGGTAAACTGCCGCGCTTTTTCGAGGGACCGCATGCGCATCATCACGCTCAACGTCAACGGCCTGCGCGCGGCCGAACGCAAGGGGTTCGCGCGGTGGCTTGCGCGCGCCGAGCCGTGGGACGTCGTGTGCCTGCAGGAAATCAAGTGCGCGAACGGTGACGTGCCGCGCTCGCTTCGCGCCCCGCGGAACGCGCACGCGTCGTTCCACCCGGCCGCGCGCAAGGGATATAGCGGAGTGGCGTTGTATGCCAAGGCGCCGCCGCGCGTCGCCACCGGTTTCGGCCACCCGGAATTCGACGTCGAAGGACGCTATTTGCAGGCGGACTTCGCGGATCTTTCCGTCATCAGCGTCTATCTGCCGTCGGGATCGAGCGGGCCGCATCGCCAGGCGTCCAAGTTTCGGTTTCTCGACGCGTTCGTGCCGCACCTCGACCGGCTGGTGCGGTCCGGCCGCGAGGTGATTCTCTGCGGCGACTGGAACATCGCGCACAAGCCGATCGATCTTCGCAACTGGCGCGGCAACCAGAAGAACTCCGGATTCCTGCCCGAGGAGCGCGCGTGGCTTTCGCGCGTGTTCGACGACATCGGCTTCGTCGATGTCTTCCGCCGCATCGACCCACGCCCCGATCAGTACACGTGGTGGTCGAATCGCGGGCAGGCATGGCAGAAGAATGTCGGCTGGCGCATCGACTACCAGGTCGCGACGCCCGGCATCGCCGCCACGGCGCGCGCGGCCTCGATCTACCGCAACCGGCGCTTCTCCGACCATGCGCCGCTGATCATCGACTACGACTTCGTGCTGCGGCCCTGATGCTGCGCATCGCGAACGTCGTTCTTTCGCGAGGCACGAAACGGGTGCTCGACGGCGCGTCGCTCGCCGTGCATCACGGGCACAAGGTGGGCGTCGTCGGCGCGAACGGCGCCGGCAAATCGAGCCTGTTCGCGGCGATCCGTGGCGATCTCGCCCCGGACGCAGGATCCGTGGAGATGCCGCCGCGCTGGGTGCTCGCGCATGTGGCGCAGGAGACGCCCGCGGTCGCCACGCCCGCGCTCGACTACACGCAGGACGGCGACCGCGAGTTGCGGGAGATCGAGCGTGCGCTCGCGGTCCAGGGCACGGACGGCGCGCAACTCGCCGAGCTCCATCACCGCTTCGAGGCGATCGGCGGCTACGCCGCGCGGTCGCGCGCCGCGACGCTGCTCGCCGGGCTCGGGTTCACCGAGGAGCAGCAGATGCGGCCGGTCGACACGTTCTCCGGCGGCTGGCGGATGCGCCTCGAGCTTGCGAAGGCGCTGATGTGCCGCTCCGACCTGTTGCTCCTCGACGAGCCGACCAATCATCTCGACCTCGACGCCGTGCTGTGGCTCGAGGATTGGCTGCGCCGCTATCCGGGCACGCTGCTGCTGATCACGCACGACCGCGATTTTCTCGACGCCGTGGCCGACACGATCGCGCACGTCGAAAACCGGACGATCACCGCGTACACCGGCAACTACACGCAGTTCGAGCGCGAGCGCGCGCAGAAGCTCGCGCAGCAGCAGGCCGCGTACATGCGCCAGCAGCGGCAGATCGCGCACATGCGCGAATACGTCGACCGCTTTCGTGCCAAGGCGACGAAGGCGCGCCAGGCGCAAAGCCGGATGAAGGCGCTCGAGCGGATGGAGCTGATCGCCGCCGCGCACGTCGACAGCCCGTTCTCGTTCACCTTCCCGGACGCCGGTGCGACGGCGCGGCAGCTCGTGCGGCTCGAGGACGCGACGCTCGGCTACGGCGATCGGACCGTCCTGCGCGACGTCGAGTGGAGCGTGCAGGCCGGCGCGCGCATCGGCCTGCTCGGCCCGAACGGCGCGGGGAAGTCGACGCTGCTCAAGGCGCTCTCGGGAACGCTCGCGCCGCTGCACGGCACCCGGTATGCCGCGCAGCAACTGCGCCTCGGCTATTTCGCGCAGCACCAGGTCGAGCAGCTGCGCGTCGAGGATTCGCCGCTCGGGCACCTGGCGCGGCGCGAGCCCGGCACGCGCGAGCAGGAGCTGCGCGACTTCCTCGGCGGCTTCGACATTCGCGGCGACATGGCGACGTCGCCGGTCGCGCGCCTTTCCGGTGGCGAGAAGGCGCGCCTCACGCTCGCGCTGATCGTGCGCGAGCGCCCCAACCTGCTGCTGCTCGACGAGCCGACCAACCATCTCGACATCGAGATGCGCGAGGCGCTGACCGAGGCGCTGCAGGATTACGGCGGCGCGCTGATCGTCGTCGCGCACGACCGCCATCTGTTACGCGCAACGGCCGACGAATTGTGGCTGGTGGCGGACGGCAGCGTCGCGCCGTTCGACGGCGATCTCGACGATTATCGCGCCTGGGTGCTCGACCGTGCGCGGCCGGCACGCCGTGCGGACGAGGACCGGGTCACTCGGCCGGCCGCCGAGCGGCGTGCGCAGAAGCGCGAGGAAGCGGAAGCGCGCCAGCGCCTCGCGGACCAGCGCAAACCGCTGCAGTCGCGGCAGTCCGCGATCGAGCAGGATCTCGAGCGGCTCGGCGGGGAGAAAGACGGACTCGACGCGTGGCTTGCGTCGAGCGACGCCTATGCCGAGGACGCGAAAGAGCGTCTTGTCGCCGCCATCGCGCGGCAGGGCGAGCTCGCGTGGACGCTCGCGCGGCTCGAGGCGCAGTGGCTCGACGTCGCCGCAGCGCTGGAGCAACTCGAGCGCGATCAGCCGACGAACGGCCCCGGGCGATAGAACAGGTAGATCGCGAAGCCCAGCGTGTCGCGGCCCCAGCGCAGATAGGCGTCGCGCCAGCGGCGGATCTCGACCAGCATCTCCGGCACGTCGGGATCGTTCGGCTGCTCGCGCGCATAGCGCTCGATCGAGCGGCAGTATTTCCACTCGTACTCGTCCCACTCGTCGCTGGTGGCCGTGGTCGCGTGCATCGGGACCAGCCCGGCGTCGATGCCCGCCTGCACGTTGCCCGCGTGCTTCAGGTACTGCCCGCGCTCGCCGCCGAGAAACGACAGGTAGTGCGGATGCGGCCGCCGCGCCCAGAAGCCTTCCCCGATCAGCACGTAGCCGCCGGACTTGGTCCACGACTTCAGATGGCGGCAGATGCCGGCCATGCCGCCCGGAATGCCGCCGGCGCCGAGCATCACGGTCAGATGAAACGTCTCGGGATCGGCCTGGAATTCGGCGATGTCGACGTTGTCGAGGTGCAGCCGGCCGAGCGCGCCGGTCCACTGCGCGCGCTCGCGCGCAGCGTCGAGCATCAGCGACGAATTGTCGATGGCCATCACGCGGGCGCCGAAGCGCTCGATGATGCGCAGTGCGAGCTCGGCGCGTCCGCAGCCCAGGTCGAGCACGCGCGAGCTGGCATCGAGCGGCAGCAGGTCGAGCACGCGCTCGACCTTCGCGGCCGAGATCGGATTGCAGTAGTCGTGGTCGCGATGCGCGATCGCGCTGAATTTCTGGCGGTTCATCATCACTTCGAGACGTTGCGGCCGGTCAATCTACAGGGCGAGCACCGGGCTCCTCGCGCCACGGTGCCACGCGCAGGAGCAGCAGCATGCCGGGCAGCGCCAATACGGTACACAACAAATAGAAGTCGAACCAGCCCAAGCGCTCGACGATCCAGCCGGTCGTCGCGTTGATCACCGTCCGCGGAACGGCGGCGAGGCTCGTGAAGAGCGCGTATTGCGTGGCCGTGTAGCGGGGATCGGTCGTGCGGGCGATGTAGGCCGTGAACGCCGCGGTGCCGAGGCCGACGCCGAGCGCCTCGAACGCGATGACGAACGCGAGCAGCAGCCGGTCCGGCTGGTTGACGTAAGCGAGCCACGCGAAGCCCAGGATCGACACGAGCTGCACGACGCCGAACAGCCACAGCCCGCGGTTGATGCCGATCTTCACCATCCACAGTCCGCCGAGCAGGCCGCCGATGACGCTTGCCCACAGACCTGCATTCTTCGCGATGACGCCGATGTCGGTCATCGTGAAGCCCATGTCCAGATAAAACGGCGTGGCAAGCGCCGTCGCCATGCTGTCGCCGAGCTTGTAGAGGAATATGAACGCCAGCACCAGCAGCGCCGCGCCCCAGCCGTTGCGCGTGATGAACTCGTGGAACGGCTCGACGACCGCCTCGCGCAGCGTGCGCGGACGGCCCCTGACGAGCGCCGGCTCGCGTACGGCGAGCGTGAGCCCGATCCCGGGCAGCATGAAGAGCGCCGTGATCAGGTAGACGGAGGACCACGGCATCCGATCGGCGAGAATCAGCGCGAGCGCGCCGGGGACGAGGCTCGAGATCCGGTACGCATTGACGTGGATCGACGTGCCGAGGCCGAGCTCGGCGTCGGGCAGGATCTCGCGCCGGAACGCGTCGAGCACGATGTCCTGGCTCGCGGAGAAGAACGCGACGACCGTCGACAGCACGACGATCGCGAGAATGTCGACCTTCGGATTCAGCAAGCCGAAGAGCGGGATCGACGCGAGCAGCGTCAACTGCGTGACCAGCATCCAGCCGCGGCGGCGGCCGAGCAGCGGCATCGCGTAGCGGTCGAGCAGCGGCGACCAGAGGAACTTCCACGTGTAGGGCAGCTGGATCAGCGCGAAGAAGCCGATCGTCTTGAGATCGACGCCGGACGTGCGCAGCCACGCAGGCAGCAAATTGAGCAGCAGGTAGAGCGGCAGTCCCGACGAAAAACCGGTGAAGACGCAGATGAGCATCCGCCGGTTGAAGAGCGCCTCGCGCCACGTTTCGCGCGGCCGCGAGGACGTCGCCGTCCGATCGTCGTCGTCCGGCGTTCCTTTCATCGGCGGAACCGGTAGATGGCGAGCTCGCCCATGAGATTCGGCGCGAACGCGACCGGCCGGCCGCCCGTGAGCACGACGCGGTCGAGCACCCGATGCCCGCGCTCGGCCAGAAAGGCGTCGAAGTCCGCGACCGTGCAGAGATGGATGTTCGGCGTGTCGAACCATTGGTACGGCAGCGACGACGACACCGGCATGCGACCGCGCAACACCTGCAGCCGGTGCGACCAGTGGCCGAAGTTCGGAAACGTCACGATCGCCTCGCGGCCCACGCGCAGCATCTCCGCGACGATCGCCTCGATCCGCCGCATCGCCTGCAGCGTCTGCGAGAGAAGGACGACGTCGAACGCCGCGTCGTCGAAGCCGGCGAGGCCGCGCTCGAGATCGCTCTGCAGCACGTTGACGCCATTGCGCACGCTCGCGAGCACGCCGGCATCGTCGATCTCGATGCCATAGCCGCTCGCGTGCCGCTCGCTCACCAGGAATTGCAGCAGCGCGCCGTCGCCGCAGCCCAGGTCGAGCACGCGTGCGCCGTCGGCGACCCATCGACCGATCGTGGCGTAATCGGCGCGCGCGACGCCGTTGCCGACCGGTGTCGGAGGTGCAACCCCCGGTGTCGGAGGTGCAACCCCCGGTGTCGGAGGTGCAACTCCAGGCTTCATGCCGGTCGCGCGTTCCGCGGCGAAACGTCGCCTTCGGCACCGGGGGTTGCACCTCCGACACCGGGGGTTGCACCTCCGACACCACCGTCGGCGGCGATGCGGTCGAACCACGCCCGCACGACGGCGTGATACTGCGGATTGTCGAGCAGGAACGCGTCGTGACCGTGCGGCGCCGCGATCTCGGCATAGGAGACGTCGCGCTGCCTGCGCACCAGCGCCTTGATGATCTCGCGCGAGCGCGACGCCGGGAAGCGCCAGTCGGTGGTGAAGGAGATCACGAGGAGCTTGCACGTGGCGGGCGCGAGCGCGCGCGCGAGGTCGCCGCCTTCGCGCATCGCGGGGTCGAAATAGTCGAGCGCCTTCGTGATGCGCAGGTACGTGTTCGCGTCGTAGTACTCGGCGAATTTCTCGCCCTGATAGCGCAGGTACGACTCGATCTGGAATTCCGGCGCGAACGAGAAGTGGATGCCTTCGCGCAACTGCCGGCCGAACTTGGCGTCCATCTGCTCGTCGGACAGGTACGTGATGTGCCCGATCATCCGCGCGACGCGCAGCCCGCGGCGCGGCTTCACGCCGTGCGCCTGGAAATTCCCGTCGTGGAAGTCGGGGTCGGTCATGATCGCCTGGCGCGCGATCTCGTTGAACGCGATGTTCTCCGCCGACAGGTTCGGTGCCGCGGCGATGACGAGCGCGTTGCGGATGCGCGCCGGATAGCGGATCGCCCAGTCGAGCGCCTGCATGCCCCCGAGGCTGCCGCCCATCACCGCGGCCCATTGCGCGATGCCGAGCAGATCGGCGAGCTGCGCTTGCGCGTCGACCCAATCCTCGACCGTGATCAGCGGAAAGGAACTGCCGAACGGCACGCCCGTCGCCGGATCGATCGAAAGCGGACCCGTGGATCCGAAGCAGCTGCCGAGGTTGTTGACGCCGACGACGAAGTAGCGATCGGTGTCGAGCGGCTTGCCCGGCCCCACCATGTTGTCCCACCAGCCGACGTTGCCGGGATCGTCGGCGTACCAGCCGGCGACGTGATGCGACGCGTTCAGCGCATGGCAGACCAGTACCGCGTTGGATCGCGCCGCGTCGAGCTCGCCGTAGGTCTCGTACGCGAGGTCGTACTGCGGCAGCGTGCGCCCGCATGCGAGCGCGAGCGGCACGTCGAAGTGCGCGGTACGGGAAACGACGGGGCCGACGGAACGGTCGACGTCGGCGACCGGCGCCGCGCCGCCGGTCGTGGCGGAAAAGGATGGCATCGCGGCACGAATTCTAGCCGCATCGGCACACGGCCGATCGGCGTCAGCCGAGTCCGGGCATCGCGAAGCCGATGTCGGCGAGCGCCGTCATGCATCGCGCGCGCTCGGCCGCCGGCAAGGGGACGAGCGGCGGCCGCGGCAGCGCCCACGCATCGTCACGCGCAAAATGCGCGACCGTCGCCTTCAGCGCCGGAAGCATCGGAAACGGCGCCAGCGCCTTGCGCACGCGATCGACGTCCGCCTGCCGGACATCCGCATCCGGCCGTTGCCAATCGCGCGCGAGCTCCGCGATCGCCGCCGGATTGACGTTCGCGATGGCACTGATGGTACCGGCGCCGCCGCCGCGCATTGTCGCGAGCAGGAACGTCTCGTTACCCGCGAATACGGCGAAGCCCTGCGCCGCGAACCGGTCGAGCATCGCGCGCGTATTGGCGAAATCGCCGGAGCTGTCCTTGATGCCCGCGACGATTTGCGGATAGCGCGCGAGCAGGCGCTCGATCAGCGCGAGGCTGATCGGCACCTGCGACACCGGCGGGATGTGATAGAGGTAGATCCGCAGCCGGGTATCGCCGACCCGCTCGATGACCTCGGCGTAACTCGCGAACAGGCCGTCGTCGGTGACGCTCTTGTAGTAGAACGGCGGCAGCATCAGCACGCCGCTGCAGCCGCGTTCGACCGCGCGCCGCGTGAGCTCGACCGTGTCGGGAAACGCGCAGCAACCTGTCCCGGGCATCATCCGTTCGGGCGGAATGCCGGCGCCGAGCAGCGCGTCGAGCAGCCGCAGCTTCTCGGGAACGGACAGCGAATTCGCCTCCGAGTTGGTCCCGAAGACCGCGAGGCCGACATCGCGATCGAGCAGCCACCGGCAGTGCCGGATCAGACGCTCGGCGTCAGGCGCGAGGTCGCGGTCGAACGGCGTGATCACCGGGGCGAGAACGCCGCTCATCGGACTCCGCGCTTCGCGCTTCGGGGCCAATTCGCCCTTGGGGCGGCCCTGCGGGCTCATCCGGTCGGGTGCGGCCATGGTGTTCCTTGCAGAAAGGGCATGTTGGCCGCCATCGTACCGTCCGCGGCAATCGCCAGATAGTGTGCGCCCTCCCGTGCGAGAAACGACGGCGCATCGGCTGCGAACAGCATCGCGAGCGTCGCATAGCTGCCGGCAAGCGTCGCGAGTTCGGCGACGACGCTCACCGACTGCCAGTGCGCGACGGGACGGCCCGTGCGCGCATCGAGCAGATGGGAGTATCGCTTGCCACCCACCTCGAAATATCGCTCGTAGTCGCCGCTGGTCGCGACCGCGCCATCGGCGAGCTCGACTGTCGCGACGACGCCGCCGGTCTCGCGCGGATGCTGGATGCCGACGCGCCACGGCGTCCCGTCGGGGTGCGCGCCCACGACGCGCACGTCTCCGGCGAGATTGACGAGCGCGTGGGCGATGCCGTGCTCGCGCAGGATCGCCGTCGCGCGATCCGCCGCGTATTCCTTGCCGATTCCACCGAAGTCGAGCTCCATGCCGACGCGCGGCAGGCGGATCGAATGCTCGTCCCATTCGACCCGCGGCCAGTCGATCAGCTCGAGCAGCGCGGCGATCTCCGTGTCCGCGGGGACGCGCGGCGGCCGGCGCTTGAAGTCCCACGCGCGCCGCAGGACGCCCGACGTCAGGTCGAAGCGCCCCTCGCTCAGTGCGTGGCAGCGGTCGGCATAGCGCAGCAGTGCGACAGTCTCGGCGTCGATCGCCACGGCGCCGCCGCCGGCGTTCCGATTGATCGTCGACGTGACGCTGGCGTCGCGATAGCGCGTGAACTTGCCCTCGATGCGCAGCACGTCGGCAATGGCCGCGCGCGCCGCGCGATCGGCGTACGCACGGTCCGGTGCCCATACGTGCAACTCATGGCGCGACGCCATCGCGACAAACGCATAGCGGTGCACCTCCTCCAGAACCGTGGCGGGCATCAGAAGCGCTTCTCGAGGCCGAACTCGATCCATCGCGCCGAGAATTCGAGCAGCCCGGGGCTGCCCTCGCCGCCGGCGCGCCAGCCGGCACGCTGACGATAGAAGCTGAGCGCAACGTCGGCCGTCACGCCGCCGGGAAACGATTTGGCGAGGCGCAGTCCCGCGGTGATCGCGCCGAACGCCGACAGGCGGGTGTCGGCCGTGTACGGCTCGCCCTGCACGGAGCCCTCCGGAAACGGTGGGTCGTGATAGAAATCCGCCGCACCCTGCGTGTAGTAGCGCAGCATCGGCATCAGCGTGAACCCCCTGGGCAGCGTTTGCACCCACGATGCCTCGACCGTGTGCGACCGGCCGCCGAACGAATCGTCGAGGTAGCGGTAAGCCACGCGCAGCGTCGCATCGGGGTGCGGCAGGTAGCGGTTGTAGCGCGTGAGCCACGCGAAGATTCGCCGCTGGTCAGGCCGGGTGTCGAGCAGCTTGTACGGATCGGAATAGTAGCCGCGGCCGTCGGACCACGTGACGCTCGACTCGACGAGCGCGTCGCTCGAGAGCACTTGCGTGATGCCGAGCAGCAGGTCGTAGGTTTCCCGGTGTTTGTTCCTCGCGACACCATTCGCGCTGTCGATGCTGTCGCGGGTGGCCGCGACGCCGACGGCGAGCGTGGTGTTGCGATCGGCGCTCGCCCGCCGCCACTCGAACGACGCCGCGCGCGACTTGTAGTCCCGCTCGTACGATCCCGCGACGCCGAATGCCAGCGCGTTGCCGTCGATGTACTTCGTGACCTTCATATCGCCCGCGGTGCGGTAATCGGTGATGCCGAGACCCGAGGCGCCGGACAGCGTGTCGTGGTACAGCGGCGAGGCGCCCGACATCGCGTCGTAGATCAGCGATCCTTCGACGGCGAGCGAGCTTCCGAACGGCACCAGCGCGTACAGCGACGGATTGCGCACGGTCATGCGACGCGCGCCCGGCTGCCAGTCGCGATAGTCGAGATAGCGCATCGCGACGACGCCTTCGTCCGGCGCTGTTTGCGCAAGCGCGTGAGACGGCAGGATGCCCGGCAATGCGAGCGCGGCCGCAATCAGCGCGGCGGAGCGCTCCGATGCGCGGGGCGCGTCGCTTCTTGCCGCTTCACCGGCGGTGGGCGCAGCGCCGGCCTTCAATTGCAACCGCATCCGCCGCCGCCGACCGTGCCGCCGCCCGCGGCGCCCTCCTTGCTCTGGTAGACGTGCGCCATTGCGCGCGCGGCGAGCGGATCGGCATCGAGGCGCATCGACGGACGCGCGAGATCGCCCTTCTCCCACGGTTTCGGCGGGTCGAACGTCGCGCAGCCGGCAACGCTGGCGACCCCGAGGGCCGCAAGCATGCGCACGCATACGCGACCGATGCGGCCTGCGTGCCCGTGACGCTCTCGCGCTCCGACCGCGATCGCCATTCGACGCTCAGTGCCGCTCGAGCAATGCACGAATGCGCTGCTCGAGCGCGGCGGCGCGGTCGTCGTGAAAGCCTTCCTCGACCGCAGCGACACGTCCTTCGCGGTCGATCAGATAGGAGCTCGGCATGCCCTTGACGTCGAATGCGGCGGGCATCCTGCCTTCCGCGTCGAACACGACGGTGAACCGCGCCGGAACGTCGCGCAGGAAGCGCAGCGCGTCCTCGCGCCGCTTGTCGACGTTGATGGCGACGATCGTGAGACCGCTGTCGCGGTAGCGCGCCTCGAGCTCGTTCATCCACGGAAACGAGCGCCGGCACGGCGTGCACCACGACGCCCAGAAATCGACGTAGACGACGCGGCCGCGCAGCCGCGCGAGTTCGACGGTATCGCCCGAAGCCGTCGAAAGCGCGAACGCGGGCGCGGGCTCGCCCGTGCGCGTGGCGCGCGCAGGCGCGGCCACCAGCATGGCCACGAGCAACGTGACGGCGAATTCGCGCATCGAGGGGCAGGTGATTGCGACACGGGCGCGAACAGCGGCCCGGCCCGCGCCATTCCCACCGTGTGCTTCGGGGTCGAGATCGGCGACATTGCTGACACCAGCCCAAGAGTCGGCTTATCGTCGGCGTCAGCGAAGTCGCTGCTCTTGACCCCGAAGTCAGGCGTTGAGCTTGTCGATCAGTGCTGCGAGCTTGTCCGGCTCCTCGGCCCGACGGACGCGATCGACGATCGCCTGGCTCGCCGCGACGTCGGTCTGCAGCACGCGCTGCTTGACGCCGAGCAGATGCGACGGATGCATCGAGAATTCGCGCAGTCCGAGGCCCAGGAGCAGGCGCGTGAGCCGCTGCTCGCCCGCCATCTCGCCGCAGACGGCGATCGGCACCTTCGCCTTCGTCGCCGTGCCGATCGCGAGCGCGATCAGGCGCAGCACCGCGGGATGGAGTGGATCGTACAGGTGCGACACCGCGTCGTCGGCGCGGTCGACGGCGAGCGTGTACTGGATAAGGTCGTTGGTGCCGATCGACAGGAAATCGAGCTTGCGCAGGAACGCGCTCATTGCCAACGCCGCTGCGGGGATCTCGATCATCCCGCCGACCGCGACCTCGTGATTGAACGGAACGTTCTGCTCGCGCAGGCTTTCCCGCGCGCGGTCGATCATCGCAAGCGCCTGGTCGATCTCCGACACCGACGCGAGCATCGGCAGCAGGATCCGCACGTTGCCGTAGTGCGTGGCGCGCAGGATCGCGCGCAGCTGCGTGAGAAATAGCCGCGGCTCGGCGAGACAGAACCGGATTGCGCGGAGGCCGAGCGCCGGATTGGGCGCAACGCGCGCGAGGCCCTCGAGGTCGGCCTGCTGCTTGTCGGCGCCCAGGTCGAACGTGCGGATCGTCACCGGCATCCCCTGCATGCCGGCCGCGACCTTGCGAAACGCCTCGAACTGCTCGTCTTCCGACGGCAGCCCGGTCCGGTTCAGGAACAGGAATTCCGAGCGGAAGAGACCGATGCCCGTGGCGCCGTTCTTCAGCGCCTGCTCGATGTCCTCGGGCAGCTCGATGTTGGCGTGGAGCTCGACGTGGATGCCGTCGAGCGTGTCGGCGCGCTTGGTGCGAAGCCGCCGCAGCTTCTGCCGCGCAAGCTCGAGCTCGTTCTGCTTCAGCCGGTATTCGGCAAGCACGGCGCGATCCGGATTGACGATGACGACGTCGTTCGTGCCGTCGACGATCACCATCTCGCCGTCGCGAATCAGCTGACGCGCGTGGTGCGTCGCCACCACGGCCGGGACATTCAGCCCGCGCGCGACGATCGCCGTGTGCGACGTGATGCCGCCCAAATCGGTGAGGAACGCCGCGAAGTGATGCTGCTTGAACTGGATGACGTCGGCCGGCGACAGGTCGTGCGCAACGAGGATCGTCTGCTCCTCGGCGCCGGGTGCCGGCAGCGTGCCCGGCCGCCCCATCAGCCGCTTCAGCACGCGCTCGCCGACCTGCACGACGTCCGCCTTGCGCTCGCGCAGATAAGGATCCTCGATCTGCTCGAACTGCTCGACCAGCACGCCCATCTGGATGGTGAGCGCCCACTCGGCATTGCAGCGCTGCTCGGCGATGATCCGCTTCGGCGCCTCGGACAGCGTCGGATCGTTCAGGATCATCCAGTGCACGTCGAGGAACGCGCCGAACTCGCCCGGCGCATCGCCGCCTGTGAGCGCCGCGTGCAGCCCTTCGAGCTCGCGCTGCACTTCCGCGATCGCGCTCTCGAACCGCTCGATCTCGGAGGCGACCTGCGCGAGCGGGATCGTGTAATGCGCGACTTCGCGCGTCGCATGCGAGACGAGCTGCGCCCGGCCGATGGCGATGCCGCCGGAGACGCCGATGCCGTGCAACGCGAAGCTCACCACGCGCGCGGTCTCCCGCGCGTGTGTGCGCTCGCTACTTGCGCCGTTCGGGACCGCCTTGAAGGAGCGAGACGATCGCGACCATCGCCGCGATCTCGTCCGGACCGTCGGTTTCGACGACGATCGTCGTGCCGACAGCTGCCGCGAGCAGCATCACCGCCACGATGCTGCGTGCGCTGGCGCGGCGCACACCGTTCACCAGCGATACCTTGCACCGGAAGGAGGATGCGACCTGGACGATGCGCGCGCAGGCGCGAGCATGAAGTCCGAGGGGGTTGGTGATGGGGATTTCGCGTGTCTGCATGCCGAGGCGCCGGGCGCTCGCCCGCGCGCGGCATGCGCCGCGAGCAAGCCTTGCTATGGAGCCGGGTCGCGGCGCATTGGTTCCGTCGGTTCAGCATGCGAGGGTTCGCATATCGATCCGGTCACTGTCCTTCGCCGAAGCAGTCGCTGATCAGGCGGCAGATTGCCTCCATCGCCTCTTCCTCGTCGGGGCCCGCGGTCTCGAGCATGATCTTCGAGCCCTTGCCCGCGGCGAGCATCATGACGCCCATGATGCTCTTGGCGTTGACCTTGCGGCCGTTGCGCGTCACCTGCACGTCGCTGTCGAACTTCGCGGCAAGCTGCGTGAGCTTGGCCGACGCGCGCGCGTGCAGGCCGAGCTTGTTAACGATCTCGACTTCGCGCTGCAGCATAGACGGGATCGGGACCGACGTGCAGCACGCCCTCGCAGCCGCCGGAGACCGCCTTCCTGACGAACGTCTCCATGCCCCTGGTGCGATACGTGAAGGCGCGCACGAGCATCGGCAGGCTCACGCCGGCAAGCACTTCCACGTGGCCCGCGCGCGCGAGCTTCACGGCGAGGTTGCACGGCGTCGCGCCATAGATGTCGGAAAGGATCGCGACGCCGTCGCCGGTGTCGAGCGCCGCGACCGCGGCGCGCGCCCTCGGGAGCAGCGCAAGGGGGTCGTCGGTGGCGCCCACCGGGAACACGTCGAACTGCGGCGGCCTGGCGCCGAGCACGTGCGTGACCGCGTCGGCGAGGCTGTCGCCCAGCCGGTCGTGCGCCATGATCAGCACGCCGATCATGCCGGCGCGCACGCGCGCAACAGCGCGTCCGCGAACAGCGCACCGACGTCGAAGCCCGACTGTTCCGTGATTTCGACGAAGCAGGTCGGGCTCGTCACGTTCACTTCGGTGAGATACGCGCCGATCACGTCGATGCCAACGACGAGCAGTCCCGCGTCCCACAGCGGCCTGGCGAGCGCGAGCGCGATCTCGCGATCGCGCGCCGACAGCTCGCGCGCGACGCCGATGCCGCCGGCCGCAAGGTTGCCGCGCGTCTCGCCGGGCTTCGGTATCCGCGCGAGCGAGTATGGGACGACCTCGCCGCCGATCAGGAGGATGCGCTTGTCGCCGTCGCGAATCTCGGGAATGAACCGCTGCGCCATCACGGTGCGCGCGCCGAGATGCGACACGGTCTCCACGATCACGTTGCGGTTGGGATCGTCCCGGCGAACCCGGAACACCGATACGCCACCCATGCCGTCGAGCGGCTTCACGATGACGTCGCCGTGCTCGTCGATGAACTCGTTGACGAGGCGCGCCTCGCGCGTGACGAGCGTCGGCGCTGCGAATTCGCGAAACGCCGCCACGGCCATCTTCTCGTTGTAGTCGCGGATCGACCGCGGCCGGTTGAAGACCCGTGCGCCCTCGCGCTCGGCCGCCTCGAGCAGATACGTCGAGTAGACGTACTCCATGTCGAACGGCGGGTCCTTCCGCATCAGCACGGCCGCGAAGTCGCGGAGCGCGCGGTCCTCCGGCACGCCGGCGTCGTGCCACTCGTGATCGTCGGCATGCAGCGTGAGCGGACGAGCCTGCGCGCGCGTCGCCCCGTCACGCCAATAGATCGCCGGCTGCTCGATCGCGTACACGCGATGTCCGCGCGCGGCCACCGCACGCATCATCGCGATGCTCGTGTCCTTGTACGCCTTCAGCAGCGGCAGGGGGTCGAGGACGAAGGCGAAATCCATGGGCCGGCAGCGGGTCGGGTCGGCAACGCTCGAGGCCTGGTCACACTATCTTCGTGAATGTGGACGGGCCCTGGCCTGGCGGACGCGGGCGCGACTTCCGCCCGCGACCGGCCATCGGGGCGATCGTACCGCATCCGGTCAGGCTTCCCGTCGCCCGCGGCTAGGCGACGCCCACGTGCTGCCCTTCCACCCGCGCGGAGACTTTCGCCTCGCGCGGGTGGTGACGCTAGTCCGCCTCGTACTTGAACGACAACTGCAGGCGCGCCCGGAAGGCGAGCACCTTGCCGCCCTCGATCTTGACGTCGAGCTTCTGTACTTCGGCGATGCGCAGGTCGCGGAGCGACTTGCCCGCCGTTTCGACGGCATTGCGCGCCGCGTCCTCCCAGGAGGTATCGCTGCTGCCCACTACGTCGATGACGCGGTAGACACCTTCGCTCGATGCGGATGACTTCGCCATGGCTACCTCCAGAGTCGGTGGATTCGAAACGGCCGGTTGGGTGACGCCCGCCCGGCACGGGGTCGCCGCGCAGGGGGTGCACGGCCACGATACCCATTTGCCGTGACAGCGACAACTACCGGACCCTCCCCGTGCCAGGCAGACAGCGTGGCAGGTTCTGGTGTTCAATCGTCGGCGTTGCCGACCAGGGGATGAAGCCATGAAGCCTGCTTCCGAAGTTCCGTACTTCCCGCGCTGGACGCTGCGCACGGAAGGCGTCATCGCGCCCGACGAGCGCCTGCCCGCCGGTCAGACGCTCGCGCTCGGATTGCAGCACGTCGTCGCGATGTTCGGCGCTACCGTGCTGGCGCCGCTTCTGATGGGATTCGACCCGAACGTCGCGATCCTTTTTTCGGGCATCGGCACGCTGATCTTCTTTCTGCTGGTCGGCGGCCGTGTGCCGAGCTACCTCGGTTCGAGCTTCGCGTTCATCGCGGTGGTGATCGCCGCGAGCGGTTATTCCGGCAGTGGTCCGAATGCGAACCTCGGCGTCGCGCTGTCGGGCATCATCGCCGCCGGCGTCGTCTATGCGCTGATCGGGCTCGCCGTGATGCTGGTCGGCTACGGCTTCATCGATCGGCTGATGCCGCCCGTGGTGACGGGGAGCGTCGTCGCCGTGATCGGACTCAATCTCGCGCCGATCGCGGTGAAAGGCATCTCGGGGAGCGCACTCGAGACGTGGATCGGCATTGCGACGATCGTCGCCGTCGGCCTGATCGCCGTACGCGCCCCGGGACTTGCGCGCCGGCTGCCGGTACTGCTCGGCGGCGTCGCCGGCTACCTGCTGTATGCGATATGCACGAACGTGCTCGGCCTCGGCAAGCCCATCGACTTCGGGCCGGTGGCAGCGGCGGCGTGGGTCGGCTTGCCGATGTTCACCGCGCCGGTATGGGACGGCCATGCCATCGCGCTGATCGCGCCGGTGGCTGTCGTGCTGGTCGCGGAGAATCTCGGCCACATCAAAGCGGTGGCCGCGATGACCGGACGCGATCTCGACCCGTACCTGGGCCGCGCATTCGTCGGCGACGGCATCGCGACGATCGTCGCCGGCGCGGGCGGCGGCACCGGGGTCACGACCTATGCGGAGAACATCGGCGTCATGGCGGTGACGAAAATCTATTCGACGCTGCTGTTCGTCGTTGCGGCGTGCGTCGCGATCGTGCTCGGGTTCTCGCCGAAGTTCGGCGCGCTGATCATGACGATTCCGGGTGCCGTGCTCGGCGGCCTGTCGATCGTCGTCTTCGGCCTGATCACAGCCACCGGCGGGCGGATCTGGGTGCAGAGCCAGGTCGATTTCGCGCGCCCGCGCAACCTCGTGACCGCGGCGGTGACGCTGACGATCGGCGCCGGCGACCTGGCGCTCAAGCTCGGCGGCTTCACGCTCGGTGGCATCGGCACGGCCACGTTCGGCGCCATCCTGCTCTACCAGCTGTTTCGCTACGGCGAGGACGAGGCTCCGCTTGCGAAACCGGCTTACCGCCCCGATCTCGCTGGGATCGAGAAAGAGGGAGCCAGGCGATGAAGCGGGTGACGGCCATCCATCAAAGTCCCGAACAGCATTGGGTAGGCGACGGATTTCCGGTGCGCAGCCTCTTTTCGTATCACGCGGGCGGCGCGCTGTTGAGTCCGTTCCTGCTGCTCGACCATGCGGGTCCGGCCGAGTTCGAGCCGGCCGCGAAGCCTCGCGGCGTCGGCGAGCATCCGCATCGCGGCTTCGAGACGGTGACGATCGTCTATCAGGGCGAGGTCGAGCATCGCGACACCGCGGGCAACGGCGGCAGCATCGGCCCCGGCGACGTCCAGTGGATGACGGCGGCCTCGGGCCTCATGCACGAGGAGTTCCATTCGCGCGAGTTCACGCGCCGCGGCGGCACGCTGGAAATGGCGCAGCTTTGGGTGAACCTGCCCGCGAAGGACAAGATGTCGCCGCCGCGCTACCAGCCGATCGTCGCGGCCGACATTCCAGGCGTCGAACTGCCGGACGGCGCGGGACGCGTGCGCGTCATCGCCGGGCACTATAAAGAGCGGAAGGGCCCCGCGAGCACGTTCACCGACATGAATGTCTGGGACGTTGCGCTGGCTGCCGGCAAGGCCGCGACGTTCTCCCTGCCCGAGGGACACACGGCGATGATCGCGCTCTTCCGCGGCGCGCTGCGCGTCAACGACAAGCACGACGTACACGCGGCGCAGGTCGTGCAATTCGATCGCGCCGGCAGCGAAGTGCAGCTAGAGGCGAGCGGCGACGCGACGTTCCTCGTGCTCACCGGCGAGCCGATCGACGAGCCGATCACCGGCTACGGTCCGTTCGTCATGAACACGCGCGACGAGATCATGACCGCGATCAGCGACCTGCAGCAGGGACGCTTCGGCAGCCTTTCGGTGTCGGAGGTGTAACCCCCCGGTGTCGGAGGTGTAACCCGCCATTCTGGCACCGAACGTCAGGGGCGGCGCCAACTTCCGATCGTTGCACCTCCGACACCGGGGGTTACACCTCCGACACCGAGATCAGCGCTTCGGCAGCGCGTCGAGCAGCGGTTGCACGATGTCCATCGGCAGCGGGAAAACGATCGTCGAGTTCTTGTCCGCGGCGATCACCGTGAGCGTCTCAAGGTAACGTAGCTGGATCGCGAGCGGCGCCTGCGACAGCACCTGCGCCGCTTCGAAAAGCTTCTGCGCCGCCTGCATCTCGCCCTCGGCGTGGATCACCTTCGCGCGCCGCTCGCGCTCCGCCTCGGCCTGGCGCGCGATCGCGCGGATCATCGACTCGTTGATATCGACGTGCTTTATCTCGACGTTCGCGACCTTGATGCCCCACGACAGCGTCTGCGCGTCGAGCGTCTGCTGGATGTCGATGTTGAGCTTCTCGCGCTGCGACAGCATCTCATCGAGGTCGTGCTTGCCGAGCACCGACCGCAGCGTCGTCTGCGCGAGCTGCGACGTCGCCATCATGAAATTCTCGACTTCGATGATCGCCTTCTGCGGATCGACGACGCGGAAGTAGACGACGGCGTTCACCTTCACCGACACGTTGTCGCGCGAGATGACGTCCTGGCTCGGCACGTCGAGCACGACGGTGCGGAGCTCCACGCGCACCATCTGCTGGATGCCGGGGATCAGGATCACGAGCCCGGGACCCTTCACCTTCCAGAACCGCCCGAGCTGGAACACGACGCCGCGCTGGTACTCGCGCAGCACGCGCAGCGACGACGCGGCCAGCACGATCAGCAGGAACAGCAGCAGGCCGGGGCCGATCAGCGCCATGGCAATCCTCCTCCGAAGCTCGTCATTGACCTCTCCTCGAAGCTAACGCACGTCGGGGCCGGCCGGCGCCACGCGCAGCATTACGCCGTCGACGGCCACGACGCGCACCTTCTGCCCACGCGCCACGCGGCCGTCCGTCGTGACCTGCCACGTCTCGCCGCGGATGTTGGCCCAACCGGTGTCCGTGGCATCGTCGAGCATCTCGCCGTCGGCGCCCACGAGCGACGTGACGCCGCTGACGATCGGCCGCCTGCGCGCTCGGATTGCCATCCGCACGACGACGAACACGAACACGGCGGTCGCAATCGCAAGCGACGCGATCAGCGTCCACGGAATGGTGAAACCCGGCATTTCGGTGTCGATCAGCATCATCGCGCCCACGACGAACGCCACGATACCGCCGATGCCGAGCGACCCGTACGCGGGCACGAACAGCTCGGCGACCATGAACGCCAATCCGAGCCCCATCAGCGCGAGCCCCGCGTAGTTGACCGGCAGCAGGTGCAGCGCATAGAGGCCGAGCAGCAGCGACACCGCACCCATGACGCCCGGAAAGACCAGCCCCGGGTTGCCGAGCTCGAACAGCAGCCCGTAGACGCCGAGAAGCATCAGGATCATAGCGACGCTTGGATCGGTGATGATGGCCAGCACGCGAAAATGCCAGTCCGGCTCGAAGGCGATCGTCGACGCGCCTGCGAGCTGCAGCGTGCGCTCACCCCCCGCGACCGCGATGCGGCGACCGTCGATTTGCGCGCGCAGATCGTTCGCATCGGCCGCGACGACATCGATCACCTTCTGGCTTTTCGCCTCCTCTGCCGACAGGCTCGCCGCTTCGGTGACCGCCTTCTCGGCCCATTCGACATTGCGGCCGCGCAATTGCGCGAGGCTGCGGATGTATGCGGCTGCGTCCTGCATCGCCTTGCGCTCGTGCGTGTCCGGCTCACGCTTCTTGTCGTCCTTTTCACCGGATGCAGCCGGCGGCGTCAGGCCGATCGACACCGGCGACGCGGCGCCGACGTTCGTGCCCGGCGCCATCGCGGCGACGTGGCTCGCGTAGAGGATGAATGTTCCGGCGCTGGCCGCACGCGCGCCGGAAGGTGCGACATACGTGACCACGGGAATCGGCGACGCGAGCACGTCCTGCACGATCTTGCGCATCGACGTGTCGAGACCCCCCGGCGTATCGAGCGTCAGCACGACGAGCTGCGCCTTCTCGCGCTCGGCGCGCGCAAGGCCGCGGTCGATGTATTCGGCGCTCGCCGGACTGATGACGCCAGCGAAGTTCAGCGCGACGACCGGACCGGGCTGCGCGTGCGCACAGGCGCAGGCGAGCGCCAGGACCCCGATCCAGAGCATGCGAAGCGTGAGCATGGCCGCAGAGCCATTATGCCCTTCGTGTGCCAAGCCTCAATGCAACGATGCTCGAAGCGCCCCGGCTACTTCGCCGTCCTGCGCGGTGGCAGCGCCGTGCGGCGCAGCACCGGTCGCTCGCCGAACTCGGGCTTGCTCGACGGCGCGGCGCTCGCGAGGTCGATCGCGGTGGCGAGCGCCGTCTCGAGCTGGCGATCGCGCCCCGCCGCGGCGTCCTGCGGCGCGTTGTCCACCTCGATCTCCGGATCGGTGCCGTAGTTCTCGACCGCGAAACCCACGTCGGTGAACCAGAACGAAAATTCGGGCTGGGTCGTCTCGCTGCCGTCGACGAGCTTGTGCCGCGGATTGATGCCGATGACGCCGCCCCAGGTCCGCGTGCCGACCAGCTTGCCGATCTGCATCAGCTTGAAGCAATGCGAAAAAATGTCGCCGTCCGAGCCCGCGTGCTCGTTGGTCAGCGCAACCACGGGTCCGGCCGGCGATTCGATCGGATAGGGCTCCGGCTGTCCCCACCGGGTCAGGTCGTAGCCGAGGCGCCGCCGCGCGACTTTCTCGAGCAGGAGCTGCGACACGTGGCCGCCGCGGTTGTAGCGGACGTCGACGATCAGCGCGTCGCGGTCGCATTCGGTCCCGAAATAGCGATGGAATTCCGCGAAGCCCGCCGACATCATGTCGGGCAGGTGCAGATAGCCGACGCGGCCGTCCGACTTGTCGTGCACCCAGGCGCGATTGCGCTCGACCCATTCGCGATAGCGCGCCGGCACTTCGTCGGCGAGCGTCGTGACGACGACGTTGCGCGTCGCGCCGTTTGCGGCGCCGCCGCTCGCCGGGGCGAGCGTCAGCTCGACCTTCGCATTCGCCTGGTGCACGAGCAGCGCCTGCGGCGGCCGTTCCTGCGACACGGGCTGGCCATTGACGGCGACGATGCGCTCGCCCGTCTTCGCCTGCACGCCGACCGCATTCAGCGGCGAATCGGCGCTCGCATCCCACGGGTCGCCTTGCACGATGCGCTCGATCGCGAAGCTCGCGCCGTCATTGGCGAGCGCCAGTTCGGCGGCGAGATGGCCGAGCGTGACCGGCGGCGGCCGCCGATAGTCGCCGCCCGCTTCGTACGCATGCGACGTGCCGAGCTCGCCCTGCATTTCCCAGATCAGGTCCGACAACTCGCTGCGCGAGGCGATGCGATCGAGCAGCGGCTCGTAGCGCGCGTAGACCTCCTCCCAGTCGATGCCCGACATGTCGGGCACCCAGAACTGGTCGCGCTGCAGCCGCCACACTTCGCGCAACATCTGCCGCCACTCGCGACGGGGATCGACGGATATGCGCACCCGCCCGAGGTCGATCCAGCCGCTTCTGCGCGATGGCTCGTCGCCGAACGATTGCGCGCGCTCGCGCGGGTCGGGAATGCGGTCGGCACGAATCGCGCGCATCCGCTTGCCATGCCGCAAAACGAGCGTCGCGTGATCGTAGGCGACGACGAACCGGTCCAATTTGTCGACCAGCATCTCGGCCCTGCGGGTGCTTAAGTCGAATACCTCGAGCCGCCCCGGCAGATCCTTGTGCCCGCCACGGCCATGCGCACCCGCCACGGGCATCAGCGACCAGACGACCTTGTCGCCGGCGACACCTGCGATCTGCTCGAAGCGGCCTTCGGGAACCGGGAACGCGGCGACGCGCCGCTCGATGCCGTCGAGGTCCACGCGCACGGCGGCCGCAGGATCCGGCGTTTTATCGCGCGTGCGCGGATCTTCGGGCTTCATGCCCTTCGGCTCGGGCTCGAACGGCGGCCGCTGATCGGTCTGCAACGCGATCAGGTAGGGACGCGCCGCGCGCGGGAACGAGAGCTCGAATTGCACGTTGTCATAGACGGGATCGAACGTGCGCAGCGACAGGAAGTACAGATACTTGCCGGTCGGGTCGAACGCCGGACTGTAGTCGCGGAATTCCGGGGTCGTGACGAGCCGGTTTTCGCCGCTCGCGACACTGTGGAGCTTGATCGCCGAATGCCGCGGACTGGTCCAGAACGGATACGCAAGCCAGGCGCCGTCGGGCGACCAGGCAACGCTTTCGGAACGCCCGCATTCGCTGTGGTCGATCACCTTGCAGCTGTCGGCGTCGACGTCGATCAGCAGGACTTCGTGACGATGGTTGGTGAGTGCGACGCGCGCGCCGGACGGCGCAGCCCGCATCGCCACCACGCGGCCGATGTCGTGCGAAAGCACGCGCGTGTCCCCGTTGCGGGTCACGACGAGCCGCTCGTCGCGCATCTCGTCGCTGACGGCCACGAGCGTCTCGCCGTCCGCAAGCCACTGGCCGTGCCGGTAGCGAACGCCGTCGGCGATGCCGTACTGACGCACCGCGCCTTCCCACAGCGCGAACGTGAACAGCTTGCCGCGCGTCTCGAGCGCGAGGCTGTGGCCCGCCGGATGGACTTCGAAGCCGGCGAGATTCTCGGCGGCGTCGACGAACTTGCGCGCGGCCTGCGTGCGGTGCGAGGGCACGTCGATCGCTACGCGCGCCGTCGCATCGCGCTTCGGGTCGTACAGCCAGACGTCGGCGCCGCATTGATACACGACGCGGCGGCCGTCGGTCTGCGCATGACGCGCATAGAAATCGTCGTGATCGGTGTGCCGGCGCTGATCGGAGCCGTCGGGCCGGCACGAATAGAGATTGCCGACGCCCTCGGCATCGGACAGGTAATAGATGCGCTCGCCGATCCACATCGGGCTCGTGATGTTGCCGGCAGGCTCGGTCATGCGGCGAAACTGGCCGCGGCCCTCGACGTCGATCCACAGATGTCCGGCGGTGCCGCCGCGGTAGCGCTTCCAGCGCGCGGGGTCCGCGGTATTGCGCCCTATGACCTTCGCGTTGCCGGGACCGAACGCCAGATGGTTGACCTGCCCGAGCGGCAGCAATTCGGGCATCCCGCCTTCGAGCGGCAGCGTGAACGCGCGGTAGTTGCGGAAGAACGGCTGGCCGTACGTCGTGACGAACAGCATGCGGCCGTCGGGCGTGAATCCGCGCACCATCACGTCGGGGCCGAGCCACGTCATGCGGCGCGCGATCCCGCCCGTCGCCGACATCAGGTACACCTCGGGATGCTGCTCGTCGCGGCCGACGAACGCGATCCACCTGCCGTCCGGCGACACAGCCGGCGTCGACGGCTCGCCCAGGCCCGCCGTCAGGCGACGCGCGATGCCGCCCTGCGCGTCGACGCGCCACAGGTCGTCGTCGCAGATGAAGACGATCGTGTCGTCCCGAATCGTCGGATGCCGCAGGTAGCCCGGTTGTGCCATGGCGCAAGCTCGTGTTCGTGAAACAGGGAATTTTGCCGGAAACCGGTGGACTCACGCCGCACGGGCGCGAGGCGAATATTCACCAGCGATCTGGCACACCCCACTACAGCGCGACGGCGTACCCCTGCAATTGCGCCAGATCGGGTTCGATGCCGAGGCCCGGCCGATTGTTCAGTACGGCGCCACCGTCGGTCACGCCGGCAAGGGGTCCGCACGTCGCCGAGCGCAGCGGGTTGGGATTGGCGTCGACCTCCAGCATGCCGCCGCCCCCGACGGCCGCGAGCGCATGCGCCGAAGCGAGCAGGCCGATGCCACCGCCGAGCCAATGCGGGCAATACCGCGCACCGGCCGCCACGATGCGCCGTGCGAGCGGAACGACCTTGCTGAAGCCGCCCCACTTCGCGATGTCCGGCTGCACCACCGCAAGGGCGTCGGCGGCAAGCGCCAGGTCGAATGCGGCATCGCCGGCGATGTTTTCGCCGGCAGCAAGTGCAATGCTCGTGCGCTCGCGCAACGACTGCCATTCGGTCCACGGCCGATCCGCGCGCAGCGGCTCCTCGAGCCAGCCGATGTAAAACGGCTCGAGCGCGCCAGCCATGTCGATCGCGTCGTCGAGCGACCACGCCTGATTCGCGTCGACCAGCAAATCGACGCCGTCGCCGAGGGCCGCGCGCACGGCCGCGACGTTCGCGAGATCGCGGTCCCTGCCGAAGCCCACCTTGAGCTTGAACGCGCGAAAGCCTTCGTTGCGCCGCGTCGCCGCCAGTTCGGCTGGCCGCTCCGGATTGAGGCCGCTCGCGTACACGCGCACGCGCGGCGTCGTACCGCCGAGCAGGCGCCACAGCGGCTGCTGCGCACGCCGCGCCTGCAGGTCCCACAGCGCGAGATCGACGCCGGCGATCGCTTGCGCGAACGGCCCCGGCTCGCCGGATTGCAGCGCGAGCACCGCGGTGGCTGACGTGAGGAAGTCGAACGCCGCCGGCGGATCGTCGAACGGCCGGCTCGTCGCGAGCGGCGCGAGCACGCCCTGGACCAGGCGCGCGCGATGCTCGGCGCCGACGGCGGGAAAGTTGCACCAGATCTCGCCCCAGCCGGCGATGCCGTGCGTGTCCTCGACGCGCACCAGGACCATCGGCCGGTCGCGCATCGTGCCGAACGACGTCACGACGGGCGTCTTCAGCGGATAGCGCCAGACGAGCGCGCGCAGCGATCGGATCTGCAGCGGGCCGCTCATGGCCTGCGCGGAGCGGGAAGGCGAGGCGCGCGCATCACGGCTTCAGGTCCATCTCCAGATGGATGTAGTCGCCACGATACGTCACTTCGCCGAGATAGATGACGACGCCGTGCTGATCCTGGCATACGCGGCGCACCTCCGCCACCGGCGCGCTCACCGGAATGGACAAATGCCGTGCCACGAAGACGTCGGCGGTGCCGATCTCCAGCGTTTGCCAGGCACGGCTCACGCTGACGCGGGGCAATTCGAGCAGCAGAGGCACCACCGTCTCGCGGCGGAAGCGGCGCGGCGCCATCCGGAACACGCGCTTGTCGATGTAAATGGAAATGACGCAATACGCTTCTCCGTTGCGCGAATGGACGCGGCGCATGAACCGGTATTGCGAAGCGGGCGTGCCATCGCGCGGAAACAGTTGCGGCGTTGCCGCGGCCTCCTCGATCAGCGTCAGGTTCGGCGTGTCGTTGCGGTAGACGTCCGCCAGCGCCTGCAGGCTTGTCTCGAGCATCAGACCGCGCTCGCGTGCAGGCTGCGACGTGACGAACGTGCCGCGTCCACGCTCGGCCGATACGAGTCCGTCACGCGCCAGAAGTTCCATCGCCTGACGCACCGTCACGCGCGCGACGTCGAACTCCTGCATCAGCGACTGCAGCGTGGGAAGCTGCGTTCCGGCCGGCCAGCGATTGCGCGCGATGCGCCGCCGCAGGATGTCCGCGAGTTGTGCATACCGCGGCATCGGTCCGCGGAACAGCGCATTGCCGCTTTGCGCGCTCTTGTGCATAAGGTTCTATCTATAGTACCTTTCGCGGGAAGCACCCGCAACGCGAACGTGACCCTATTCCGACGTACGCTGCTGATCGCCCTGCCGTGGCTGATCGTGATCGCGATCTGGTACGCGATCGCGTATTCGGGGCTCGTCAATCCTTCGCTCGTGCCGACGCCGCACCGCGTCGCGGCGCGGTTCTGGGAGCTGCTGACCACGGCGCGGCTCCCGGTCGACATCCTGATGTCGACGCAGCGCGTGCTGATCGGCGTCCTGCTCGGCACCGCGGTCGCCGTTCCCGCGGGGTTCGTGCTCGGCTGGTATCGGCAGGTGCGGCTGTTCATCGACCCGCTGATGAACTTCTTCCGCGCGCTGCCGCCGATCGCGCTGATACCGCTCGTCATCGTCTATTTCGGCATCGGCGAGATCGCGAAGGTGGTGATCCTGTTCTATGCGTCGTTCTTCGCCGGCGTCATCGTCATGTACGAGGGGATCGCGCAGATCAACCCGATTTACGTGCGCGTGTCGCACACGCTCGGCGCCACCGACGCCGAGATCTTTCGCAAGGTCATCATTCCGCTCACGGTGCCGCACCTGCTGACGGCGCTGCGGGTCGCGCTCGGCGTCGCGTGGGCCACGCTGGTGGCCTCCGAGCTGATCGCCGCGCAACAGGGATTGGGCGCGCTGATCCAGAACGCCTCGTCGTTCTTCCAGCTCGACATCATCTACGTCGGGATCATCTGCATCGGCCTCATCGCGCTCGCGATGGATCTCGTCCTGCGCGCGATCACGCGTCGGCTGGTCGCGTGGCAGGAGCGCATCGCGTGAGCGTGAAGGGCTGCCCCGAGCGCGAACAGGCCCCGGAGCGCGTCAGCGCGGAGGGCAAGGCAATTTCCACGTCCGCGCGCATCGTCTTCGACCGCGTGTCGATGGAGTTTCCATCGGCGCGCGGGCCGATGCGCGTCGTCGACGACGTGTCGTACGAGATCGCCGACGGCGAGTTCGTCGCGATCATCGGCCCGTCGGGGTGTGGCAAGACGACGATGATGAACATGGTCGCCGGCTTCGTGCAGCCGACGCGCGGCCGCGTGCTGCTCGACGGCAAGCCGATCGCCGGCCCCGGACCGGATCGGGGGGTGATCTTCCAGGAATACGGCGTGTTCCCGTGGCTTACGGTCAAGCAGAACATCGCCTTCGGGCTGACGCTCGCGGCCAATCGGGCGACCGCGTCCGAGCGCAACGAGATCTGCACCCGCTACATGGCGCTGATGGGCCTGACCGACTTCGCCGATGCGTGGCCGAAGATGCTGTCGGGCGGCATGCGCCAGCGCCTGGCGCTGGCGCGCGCCTACGCGGTGCGACCGCAATTCCTGCTGATGGACGAGCCGTTCGGTGCGCTGGACGCCCAGACGCGCACGGCGATGCAGGGCCTTCTCCTGCAGGTGCTGCAGGCCGAAGGCAAGACGGTGATGCTGATCACGCACTCCGTCGAGGAGGCCATCTATCTTGCGTCGCGGATCGTCGTCATGAGTGCGCGCCCGACGCGTATCCGCGAGCAGATCACGGTTCCGTTTCCGTACCCGCGGTCGGAATCGGTGCACGAGACGCGCGAATTCAACGAGCTGCGCTCGCACGTTCGCGACCTCGTGATGAAGGAGTACGCCGCGCAGGCGTCGCAGCAGTCGGTGCGGGTTCCTGAATAGGACCTGTTCACACCACGGACGGGCCCTAATCCAACCAACGGAGGAAGCAAGATGAGCATCAATCGCAGAAAGTTCCTGCAGACGACCACCGCGGCGGGCCTCGGCGCGAGCCTCGGCGTTCTCGGTGCGCCGGCCATCGCGCAGGCGCGGACGAAGGTGAAGGTCGGCTACCTGCACACGCTCGCCGTCGACGGCCAGATCTGGCTCGGCATGGACGGCGGCAATTTCGCCAAGCACGGCGTCGAGCTGGACCTCGTGCAGTTCACCACCGGCCTCGAGCTCTTCCAGGCGATGATCGGCGGCAGCATCGAGATGCTCGCGACCGGCGCGGTGATCTCCAATTTTCCCGCGCGGGGCCAGGGCAAGATGTTTCTCGTCAACGACGTCGAATTCGCGACCGCGCAGCTCTGGGTGCACGGCGACCAGATCAAGAGCTTCGCCGACCTGAAGGGCAAGAAGATCTCGACGACCACGGGCACCACCGCGCACGTGTTCCTCGACACGGCGCTCCGCGCGAACGACGTCGATCCCAAGGACCTCG
>Ga0157372_10000923_pt1 | contig 32007 bp, 28 predicted proteins | sample C55metaG_FD_115307 | JGI IMG/M metagenome (GOLD analysis project Ga0157372, IMG submission 115307) | Corn rhizosphere microbial communities from Kellogg Biological Station, Michigan, USA - C5-5 metaG | ecosystem: Host-associated > Plants > Roots > Rhizosphere > Soil | place: USA: Michigan...
AAGTATCTCAAATGACGAAGAAAATCATCTTGGCATGTATGGCGCTGGCGGCTTTCGCTGCACTCGCCATCCCCGCCACGGCTTCAGCGACCAACAAAGGGCAACTAACTGAGAATAATATGCCACTTGCGCCGGGGGTCAAGATCCAGGCGACAAACGTGGGCGAAACCAAGCTCTTCGAAACAGGAGGATCTACCGCGGTTCTCTCCTGCACCACATCGACTATCACAGGAACGCTGATCAAAAACACAGACGGTATTGAAGTCACAATCGAAACCGCGAAATTCGGCGGAACCGGCCAGACGATTGCTGGCGAGCCGGAGCCTGAGTGCACAGGCCTGTTCAACGCCGGCGTAACACCTCTGGGTCTGCATTGGTGCCTCCGGTCGACGACAACCATGGCCACAGATGAATTCCGGGTTGGAAGCGGCGCCTGTCCCAACACCAACAAAATCAAATTCCTCCTCCAGCGCACAAAAGCGACGGGTGGAATCGAAGAATGCGAATACGAAAGCACAGAATCCATCAAAGGTACGGGGACAACAGGCACCGACATTATTCACGTCGGCCGAACGCCTCATAACACGAATGGGTTCACTCGCATCAAAGGCGTATTCCCCTGTCCGGCGAGCAGTGAGATCGAAATGACGTACACAATCGAGACAGAGAGTCCCGGCGGCCCAGTAACGATTTCCGAACAACTAGTGGAATAAGAAGGATAAGTACCAGAAGATAAGTACCCATTAAGAATGAATGTCAGGGGCCGCTACGCCAGCGGCCCCTGATTAAACAGTAGAAGGGTTGCATAGAGATTGAACGTGTTGATGGAGCAGGGGAATAGGGAGGCAGGACTATGATAGGCAAAAGGATTATGCCAGTACTCTTAGTATTGGTGTGCAGCGTTGGCGCGTGTGGTGGAGTGTCGCCAACGGCCAGTGCGGCGAACTGCCTGAACGAACAGTTCCGAATCGGACCATCTAATTCCCTTCCGGATTGCCGGGCTTTTGAGTTGGTTGCCCAGGATCCGAATGGCCGGTTAGTTGAGGCGATCAACACCTTCAATACGCCACCAATCGGTAAACCGCTGCAGACCGAGCTGGTGTCGTCAACGGGCGACAGCGTCGCCTACGTCGTTTATCAGGGGTCCCTTCCTGATCTTGGCGGTGAGGCTGGAATCGCGGACTTCTACGGAGCTGAGCGTCTCCCGGAAGGATGGAAGACGACGCGAATCCTCAACCCTCCTCTTTTCGGGAGTACGAATAGCCTCCCGAATGGTCTCTCGTCAGACCATCGCTACACCGTTGGCCTCGTCGATGAAAAGGTCTATCTAGGCAAGCCCGACGGCTCTTTCGACCTGCTCGGAATCGGCAGCCTTGGCACCGAACCGTATGCGCAGGCTCGATATGTCGGGGAGGAAGGCGGGCACATTGTCTTCTCGACCGGAAAAGACTTTCTGCAGAGCGAATGGTGCCAAGGGAAGCCGGAATGCAAAGTGCTACGACTCGAGCCGGAGGCGCCGCCTACCGGGACGGGCGCTGTCTACGACCGCTCCGCCGATGGCGGGACCCACGTCGTCTCGCTGCTGCCGGGGAACGTCACCCCGGGCGCCGGCGAAGAGGCGTTCTACAAAGGGACCTCCAAGGACGGCACTGCCGTCGCCTTCACCATCGCAGGCACCCTCTACGTCCGCCTCGACAATGAAGAGACCCTCGAAGTGACGTCGGACCCGTCTACCTTCGCCGGCCTTTCCGACGACGGCCACTACGTCTTCTACCTCAGCGAAGCAACCGGAGAAGCCGGGACCATCCATCGCTTCGACACCTCGACGGAAGCAGACGTTGAAGTCAACACTAGCGGCGACGGCGAAATCGTCAATGTCTCCGGCGATGGCTCCCATGTCTACTTCATCTCTCCGAGCCAGCTCGACGGCGGCAACGGCGTCGCTGGGCAGCCCAATCTCTACCTCTGGAGCGGCGCCACCCGGGAATACATCGCGACCGTTGCCCCCAGCGATCTGGAAAAGACCTCGGGAAAAGTCACCGGTACTCCCGCATTGACCCACTGGACCGGCTGGGTGGCAAACCAACCGAACGGCGGGTTTTTCCAAGGCCCCGGCAACGAGTCTTCCCGCCTCACCCCGGATGGTTCGGTTCTCGTCTTCGAGTCGAGAAAGCAGCTCGATGCCTACGACAACGACGGCCACACCGAGATATACCGCTTCGATGATGAGACTAAAAGTATTTCCTGCGTGTCCTGCAATCCGACCGCGGAGCCGGCTAGCGCCGACACCCGCTTGCAGGAACTGAATCTGGTGAACAGCCCGACTGTTGTTCGAAATCTCACCAGCGATGGCAGCCGCGTCTTCTTCGAAACCTCAGAAGCGCTGGTTGCCGGCGACACCGACGGTGTCAACGACATCTATCAATGGAGTGAGCAAGAAGGTGGAGGCGGCGGCCTCGATCTGGTTTCCTCTGGTCAGTCGACGGAATACCCTTCGGCCGTAGGGGCAAATGCCACGCCGGTGCCCAACATCCTCCTCGGCGTTACTTCTGACGGCAAGGACGTCGTCTTTCTCTCACAGGATCCGCTGGTCGCTGGCGCGGGTCGGGGAGGTGTGCCCACCATCTATGACGCGCGGGTGAACGGTGGCTTCCCGCCATCAGAGGAACCGGTCTTCTGCCTAGAAGAAGGATGCAAGGCGGCTGGGAGCAGTTTGGAACCTTCTCTCCTGAGCCCGCTTTCCGAATCCTTGCTGGGCACCGGAAACGTCAAACCCCGCCAACGTAAGCACCGCTGCCGCACCCATCACAAGAGACACCGGCGCTGCGCAAGGCACACGGGTAAGCGCCGCGCGCCCTCCGCTGCCAGCTCAAACGCATCCGTGGCTAATCAACAACAGCCCAAGGAAGCCGAGGCGGTGGATGACTCCGGAGCACCGACGGAAGCTCCAGAAGAAAGCTCCAATTCCACCTTAGCCACTTCCGTTGCTGAAAACCCCTTCAATTTCGGGATCGAAGAGGTGAGCGCAGACGAGTCGACTGCAGAAGCGGGCCTACATCCCGACTTCACCACTGTAATCACTTTCAACCACACCATCAATGAAAGCGGGGAACCGGAAGCGGACGCACGAGTCGAAGACGTAACGGTCTCGCTACCGCCAGGCCTGCTCGGCAATCCCAACGCGATCCCTCGTTGCGCGACTGGAGAGTTCCTCGCTCTCCAGTGTCCGCTCGACTCTCAGGTTGGGATCAGCAATCTCCTGCTCACGTTCACCGGCAACGAAAAAATTACCGAGCCGGTCTTCAACCTGGAGCCACCCCATCCTGGGGAGGAAGTGGCACGCTTCGGCGTCACCGCCGCAAGCGTCCCAATCTTCATCGATGTCAAGGTGCGCACGGCCGGTGACTATGGCGCTACTGCCACCGTTCACGGCGCCTCCGGCTTCACGTCCCTGCTGAGCGCGAAAACGACTTTTTGGGGTAACCCGCCCGATCCCAGCCACGACGGAGTGCGGATGAACGCGGCCGAAGCGGAAGGCTGTCAGGTCCCCCCTTGCGTTGACAACCCAAGCGGCTTGCCGCCCACGGCTTTCATGACCAGTCCATCGGCCTGCCAGCCGATGTCGGTCGGCTTCAGCGCTACGAGCTACCAGCTCCCCGGCCAGGTGTTCTCGGCTGCCGCGCCGATGGATCCGATCATCGGCTGCCAGGGCCTCCCCTTCGCCCCGAGCTTCGAAGCCACTCCAACCAGCATGGTGGCGGGGGCACCGACCGGTCTCAATACCACGCTTCGCATACCCCAGCAATCGCTTGAAGCAGTGAGCAGTCCTGCCACCGCCACCATGCGCGAAGCCCGGGTCACCCTCCCCGCCGGCATGCAGATCGCCGCCGGGGCGGCCAACTGGATCGGCACCTGCTCAGATCAGCAGGTCGGCTTCCACGAAGAAGTGGACGCCGCCTGCCCGGACAGCTCGAAGCTCGGCACGGCGACGATCGTCTCCCCGGCCATCTCCGAGCCCCTGGAAGGCACGGTCTACCAGCGCACCCCGACCCCCGGCCACCAGTTCGGCCTCTGGCTCACCACCGACGCCCTCGGCCTCCACGTCAAGATCCCCGGCGAACTCGAGCCCGACCCGGACACCGGTCGCCTCACCGCCGTCTTCCGCGACCTGCCCCAGGTCCCGGTCGAAGAGATCGACCTCGACGTCTGGGGCGGCCCCCGGGCGCCGCTGCAGAACCCCGACCGCTGCGGCACCTACACCACCGACTTCACCTTCGCCCCCCACTCAGAAGACCCCGCGGTCAGCGGCCAGAGCCAGATGCAGATCACCGAAGGCTGCGACCAGGGCTTCTCACCCACCCTGCACGCCGGGGTCACCGACCCGACGGCGGGCAGGTTCAGCCCCCTCGTCGTCGACCTGACCAGAGAAGACGGCCAGCAGGCGATGCGCGGCTTCGAACTCGAGCTGCCCGACGGTGAGCTGGCGAAGCTGAAGGGCGTCCCGCTCTGCCCCGACGCCTCCGCCTCATCCGGCAGCTGCCCCGCCGACTCGGCGATCGGCCACGTCATCGCCGCCGCCGGCCCGGGCCCCGAACCGCTCTGGGTGCCCCAGCCCGGCAAGGGGGAACCCCGCGTCTACCTCGCCGGTCCCTATAAAGGCTCGCCCTTCAGCGTGGTCACCGAGGCACCGGCCCAGGCCGGTCCCTTCGACCTCGGCACCCTCGTCGTCAGGTCGGGCCTGGGCCTGGACCCCGACACCAACCGCGGCGTGGTCAAAGCCGACCCCCTGCCGCAGTTCTACGAAGGCGTCGGGCTCACCTACCGTCGCCTGCACGTGGTCGTCGACCGGCCCGAATTCTCCCTGAACCCGACCGACTGCCGCGAAATGCAGGTCGACTCGACGATCACCTCCACCCGGGGCACCGTCGCCCACCCGGCGGCCCGCTTCCAGGTCGACGGCTGCAAGGCGCTGAAGTTCAAGCCGAACCTCTCCTTCGAGCTGAAGGGCGGTACCGAGCGCGGTGACTATCCGGCCTTTACCGCGATCCTCAAAGCGCGCAAAGGCGACGCCGGCATCGCCCGCACCTCGGTCAACCTGCCGCACTCGGAGTTCCTCGCCCAGGAACACATCGTCACGATCTGCACCCGGGTCCAGTTCGCCGCGGACAAATGCCCCAAGGGCTCTGTCTACGGCAGGGCCAAGGCCTGGACGCCGCTGCTGGCAAAGCCCCTGGAAGGCCCGGTCTACCTCCGCTCGTCCAGCCATCCGCTGCCCGACCTGGTGATGGCGTTCGGCGGGGAACTCGACATCGCCCTGTCTGGCCGGGTCGATTCTAAGAACCAGGGCATCCGTGTCAGCTTCGATCAGGTGCCCGATGCGCCGATCAATAGGTTCGTCCTGAAGATGCGGGGCGGGAAGAAGGGCCTTCTCGTTAACTCCACTGACATCTGCCTGCGCAACCACCGGGCACAGGTCCTGATGCGGGCACAGAACGAGCGGCGGCTGAGTGCGCGCCCCGCTCTACGTGCCAGCGGATGTGCGAGAGACAAACACTGACAAAAGGACCTTCAAATGAATCGCAAATATCTAGCCTCGCTTCTTCTGTTCCTTGCCTTACCGATAGCCGTCGGAGTCGCCGGCTGCGGAGGGGATGAATCGGCAGAGGCGTCCTTGACGAAGGCACAGTATGCACGGCAGGCGAATCTCATATGCAACCACGCGTCGGTCGAAGGCGCCAAAAGAGCTGGGATTTATGCCAGTGAACATCCCAAGGGTGGAACTGAAGTGGGGATGTATAAGTACGCAGGACCTCCAGCCTTCGGAAAAGCACTCGAAAAGCTTGAAAACCTTCCGCTCCCAAGTGGATACGAGGCGGGATTAGAAGCCTTTATCGATGAGTTTGAAACGGGAGTCGAAACCATCAGGACCGATCCCTCATCGATCGTTGCCCAGCCGAATCCGTTCGATCCGGCGCGCAAACTTGCAAAGAAGTATGGACTCGGAGACTGCGCCGTAATTCCGTGACTTTCACGTCTTCTTCCCATTAACACACAGCCACTACAGGGAGAGTAAGAGATGTTCTCAAAAATCCATGACAAGCTCGGCGCCGCCGGCTTGGCCGTCGCGGTCGTTGCCTTGATTGCGGCACTCAGCGGGGTGGCGCTCGCAAAAGGAGTAATCATCACCAAGTTGAACCAGATCTCGCCCAGTGTCCAAAAGAAGCTGAAAGGGGCGACGGGGCCTGCTGGTTCGCAGGGGCCAGCCGGTCCACAGGGTGCGAAGGGGGACCTGGGTGCCAAGGGAGAAACTGGAGCACCCGGAGCACCCGGAGCGCCGGGAGCACCGGGAGCGCCGGGTGAAGATGGTGCCTGCAGCGCTGCCATTCCAAAATGCGTTTTGCCTTCAAAAGCAACGTTGACGGGGCTTTGGCAGTTTCAGGTCAACGAAGCCTCTGAAGCGCTGGCGACGTTGAGCTATCCACTGCGGCTCGAATCGGGGTCGGCCGAATTCGAATGGGTGCCTGTTGGCACCAATGCGGGCGAAAATAAAAATTGCCCGGGAGACGTGGGCAATCCCAAAGCGGAACCCGGCTTCGTCTGCATGTATGGCAAACTCTTGATAGGGACGGCAACTGAACAGCCAGCGCAGGCAGTGAACTCATCCCTCGGAGTCATTGCGGAATTCTTCATCTCAGGGAAATCAGCCTTCGGCTTCGGAAGCTGGGCGGTTACGGCGCCGTAGCCTTCGGTCAGGTCAGTTATCGACTCCCTTTGCTATTCCGGGAGACCGAACTAAGGGCCGCCTTCGGGTGGCCCTTAGTCTTGCTTAGAGGTGCGAAGTTTGTGCTGCTTAAAACTGATAGATCCCTTAACGGTACCAGAAAACCGTAATGTAGCTAACGCTCCCCGTTTGGTTCTTGCCATGTTGATCAGGGCATTTCTGTCACTCGTACCGCACCGACAAGCGACTTCGTGAGTCGGCTAAACCCTCCTCCACCGCGACTTGGCAAAGGAAGGTTCAAGAGATTCTCCACATCTACAGGCATAAGAACCTTGATCCCAGGGGCGCGCAGGTGTACAAGCAGAACCGATTCGCTCAAAGTGAGTGAACGCAGACAGCCCCCGAGGTACCCGTATCGATCCCAGGCGCCACAGGGGCCGAACGTCAAGGAAGGAACGTACCTCAAATGTCTAAGAAAATCATCCTGGCGTGCGTGGCCCTGGTCGCTTTCGCGGCCTTTGCCATCCCTACCGCCGCATCGGCGACGAACTCTCCTGAGCTCGTAGAGGGGAGCAACCCCCCGGTCACAGTCCCGACGGGAACCAAGATCGTGGCGACAAACGTGGGCAACATGGTGCTCTTCGAAACAGGAGGATCGACTCCAGTTCTCTCCTGCACCACAGCATCCATCACAGGAACGCTGATCAAAAACGACGGCAGCAACATCGAAGCCACAATCGAAAGCGCGAAAATCGGTGGGACTGTCGGTACGATCATCGGCGAGCCGGAGCCCGAGTGCACAGGCCTATTTAACGCTGGGGTGACAACTTTGGGCTTGCATTGGTGCATCCGATCGACGGCGACCATGGCCACAGACGAATTCAGGGTCGGAAGCGGCACCTGCCCCACCACCGGCACGATCTCGTTCACACTCCAGCGCACAAAAGCGACGGGTGGAATCGAAGATTGCATCTACGACAGCACAGAAGCGCTCAAAGGTATCGGGACAACAGGCACGGACCTTGTGCATTTCGGCAGAACGCCTCATAACATGAATGGGTTCACCCGCACAGCCGGCGCGTTCCCCTGCCCGGCGAGCACCGAGATCGAAATGACGTTCACAATCGAGACAGATACAACCGCAAGCAACGATCCGATCATAATTAATTCATAGATACGCCAGGGGTCGCGACGTGGCGGCCCCTGGCCAGCGCCAGCCTGCAGATAAAACTTAAGAGTGCCTTCCAAGCCGAAGAAAGTCCTCTCCGACTATCAACGCAAGCGCGACTTCGAGAAGACTTCGGAGCCGGCGCCTAAGAAGCGCCGCAAGAAGAGCGACGAGCCGCGGTTCGTCGTCCAGGAACACAGCGCCCGGCGGCTGCACTGGGACCTGCGGCTCGAGCACGAGGGGGTCGCTGCTTCTTGGGCGATTCCGAATGGGATTCCGGAGACGCCGGAGGAGAATCGCAAGGCGGTCCACACCGAGGACCATCCGCTCGAGTATTTGAGCTGGGAGGGGGAGATTCCGGAGGGGGAGTACGGGGCGGGGACGATGAGGATTTGGGACTCGGGCACCTATGAGCTGGAGAAGTGGGAGCCGGGGAAAGTGATGGTCGAGTTCCATGGGGAGCGGCTGCAGGGGCGTTTTTCGCTGTTTCGGGCGGGCAAAGCGGAGAGGGATTGGATGATCCACCGGATTGATCCGCCGCTGCGGGAGCGCGATCCGTTCCCGGAAAACGTGGTGCCGATGCTCGCCCGCCTCTCGGAGTTGCCGCGGGACGACGGCAGGTGGGCGGTCGAGGTGAAGTGGGACGGGGTCCGCGCGCTCGCCTACTGCAAACCCGGCCGGGTGGAGCTCCAGACCCGCAACCTCAACGACGTCACCGCCCAGTACCCCGAGGTGAGGCGGATCGCGCGGGCGCTGGGCTCCCATGACGCTGTCCTCGACGGCGAGCTGGTCGGCTTCGACGAGGACGGCAAACCCAGCTTCGAGCGCCTGCAGCAGCGGATCCACAACACCGACGAAAACGTGATCAAGCGGCGGATGAAATCCCACCCGATCGTCTACGTCGTCTTCGACCTCCTCTACCTCAATGGTCAGAGCCTCATGGGCGAGCCCTACACGCGTCGCCGCGAGCTGCTCGAGGGGCTGGAGCTCTCGGGCGAGCACTGGCAAACGCCGGGCTACTCCGTCGGCCACGCCAAGGAGCTGCTGGTGGCGAGCAAGGAGCAGGGCCTGGAGGGGGTGGTGCTGAAGCGGGTCGACTCCACCTATGCCCCCGGCCAACGGACCGGCGCCTGGCTGAAGGTGAAAAACGTCAGCCGCCAGGAGATGGTCGTCGGCGGCTGGACCCCGGGCGAAGGCAGGCGGAAGAAACACCTCGGCGCACTCCTGGTCGGCTACTTCGAGCACGACGACGACGGCAAGACGGTGCTGCGCTACGGCGGCAAAGTCGGCACCGGCTTCAAGGCACAGGACCTGACGGACCTGGCGGCCCGTCTCGCCCCGCTGGAGCGAAAGACCAGCCCCTTCGGCGCCGGTCCCAAGCCGCCGAAAGAGGCGCTATTTGTCGAGCCGCGCCTGGTCGCCGAGATCGAGTTCCGCGAGATCACCGCCGAGGGGATGGTGCGCCACGGCGCCTACAAAGGCCTGCGCGAGGACAAGGCGGCGACCGAGGTCGAGCTGGAGCGGCGGACGGCGATGGTCTTCGACCTCGTGGCGGGGCCGCCGGCCGGCGTCCTCGACTGCGCCCAGGTCGCGGTCTGGCTGCGTGGGATGTTCGAGCAGCTGGACCTCAGGAGTTACCCGAAGACCTCCAGCTCGCAGGGGATGCAGGTCTACGTGCCGCTCGACAGCGAGGCCACGTACGCGGAGGCGATGCCGTTCGCGAAAGAGGTCGCCGAGACGCTGGAGCGGAAATTCCCCGACCGCGTCGTCTCGCAGGCGAAGGCGAAACGGCGCGGCAAGGTGCTGATCGACTGGAGCCAGAACGACCAGGACAAGACCACGGTCTCGACGCCGCTGGAGTGGGACGAGTTGGAAGCGGCCCTGGAGCAGGACGACCCCGAGCCGCTGGTCTGACCTCTAGTTAGCAACGCCTCGCGAACGGGCAGCTAGGTCTCATGACCGGCACCTGGCCGACCCTGAAACGGACCCTGACCGAGTTCCAGGAGGACAACCTCAGCGACTGGGCAGCGGCGCTCACTTATTACGGGCTGCTGGCGCTGTTCCCGGCGCTGATCGCGATGGTCTCGCTGCTCGGGATCTTCGGCGACCCCAAGACGACGACCCAGAAGCTGACCGAAATCATCACCGAAATCGGGCCTGAATCGGGCGCCGAAACCTTCAAGGGGCCGATCGAATCGATCGTCGAAGACCAGACCGCCGCCGGCTTCGCCTTCGTCTTCGGGCTCGCCCTCGCGCTCTGGTCGGCCTCCGGCTACGTCGGTGCCTTCATCCGCGCCTCGAACGTCATCTACGAGACCCCTGAGGGGCGCCCGTTCTGGAAGCTGCGGCCGCTGCAGATCGCGGTCACCCTGGCGATGATCGTCATGATGGCGCTGCTCGCCGTCAGCCTCGTCCTCACCGGCCCGGTCGTCAGCGCGGTCGCCGACCCGATCGGCCTCAGCGGCACCGCGGTCGACGTCTGGAACGTCGCCAAGTGGCCGGCGATGGCGGCTATCTTCATCCTCATGGTCGACGTCCTCTACTACGCCTCGCCGAACGCGAAGCTGCGCGGGTTCAGATGGGTGACGCCGGGGGCGCTCGTCGCGATCGTCGTCTGGGCGATCGCCTCGGCCCTGTTCGCCTTCTACGTCGCCAACTTCGGCTCCTACGACAAGACTTACGGCACCCTCGCCGGGTTGGTCGTACTGTTGCTCTGGTTCTGGATCACCAACCTGGCGATCCTCTTCGGCCACCAGCTCAACGCCGAGCGCGAGCGCAGCGCCGAGATCGAAGAAGGCCGGCCGCGGGCGGAGCAGGAGATCCAGCTCGAACCGCGCAACGCGCCGAAGGAACAGAAGACGACCTAGGGAGGACCACCGAATGAAGCTCATCTTCGCCCCCGTCCGCATCGTCCTCGGGCTGATTGCCGGCCTGCTCGGCAAGAAGGCCTTCGAACAGGTGTGGGGCCTGATGGACGACCAGGAGCCGCCGAAGCCCGAGCACCGCGAATTCTCCTGGCCGAAGCTGGTCGCGGCGCTGGTGCTGGAGGGGGCGATCTTCCGCCTCGTCAAAGGCCTGGTCGACCACGGCTCCCGCAGCTCGTTCGCCAAGTTCACCGGCAGCTGGCCTGGTGAGGAAGCACCCGAGCCGGAGTAGAGCACTCCCGCCCTGGGCGGGGGCGGTATGGTCAGCGCAAGTTGCCAGGGCCTCTCTCGCGAACCGCCCGCATCGGCTTAGTCGTCGTCGGGGTTGCCGCCGTCTTCGGCGTCCTGGTCGGGACGGGGGCCAATGTCGGGATCGCCTTCTTCTTCTGCCTGCCGGTCGGGCTTGCCTCCTGGTGGTTCGGGCTGCGTGCGGGGCTGTTGGCGGCGGCGATCTGCATCTGCCTCTACGCGGTCAACGACGCGGTCAACCCGGTGCCGAGTTTCGCCTTCGCTATCGCCATCCGCGGTGCCTTCTTCCTCGTGGTCGCGGCGATCGTCTCGCTGGTCAGGGAGCGACTGCGCGTGCTCGAGCACTCGGCCGAGGAACTGGAGGCGATCCGGGCGGCCTTGGCGCCGGCGGCACTGCCGGACCTCTCGGGCGTCGATGCGGCCGCCGCCTTCATCCCCTCGGAACTGGGCGTCTCCGGCGACTTCTACCTGCTCACCAACGGGCCCGACGGCTCCACCGTCGCGATCGTCGGCGACGTCGTCGGGCACGGCCCGGCCGCCGCGCGGTTGGCGACCTTCATCCGCGCCCGCTTCGCCGCCTTGGCCGCCAACACCAGCGACCCGGCCGAGCTGCTGACGCTGGCCAATGCGGCGCTGGCGGAGCGGCCGGGCCGCGAGCACGAGCTCGTCAGCGCGGTCTGCGTGCGCCTGACGCCGGGGGGCTCCAGTGCCTGCTGGGCCCGAGCCGGACATCCCCCGCCGCTGCGACTGCCGGAGCTGGCCGAGCTGGCCGCCGACGGCTCGACCTTCCTGCTCGGCGCCGAGGAGCGGTTGGAGCTGGAGAACACGGAGAGCTCGATCGACGGCAGCGAAGGGTTGGTGATCTACACCGACGGAGCGACGGACGTGCGGCGGGGCCGGGAGATGCTCGGGCTGGAGGGTCTGAGGGGCCTGCTCGCTCCCCTGTCGGGGCTGAGCGCAAGGGCGATCACGGGTGAGATCGAGCGCGCGATCCTGGCCTGGGCGGACCGGCCGATCCGCGACGACCTCTGCTTATTGGTGCTGAAGCCCGAACGCGGGTGACACCGTTCGTCAGTGCATTTTGGCACTTACCTAACTTGGTACTCGCAAAGTCTTGAAATCAAGGGTCAGGCGTGCGAAAACCTTGGAGCTTCATTATTTCTCCTGGCTCCCGAGACGCCTCCTATCGGCTTCTCGGGAGCTTCTTCTTACTGTTTGACGACAGGGTCGGTAGCGTCGGAAGCGTGAGCGTTTCCGGCGCGCCGACCATTGCGATCAGCAACCGGCTGCCCGAGCCTGCCGTCGAGGCCCTGCGTGCGGTCGGGCAGGTGCGGATGGACGAGCGGGCCGAGGCGATTCCCCGCGAGGACCTGCTGGAGCTCGTCGCCGGGGCCGACGCGATCCTGACCCTGCTGCACGACCGTGTCGACGAGGAGCTGCTCGACGCAGCGGGCCCGCAGCTGCGCTGCGTCGCCAACGTCGCGGTCGGTTACGACAACGTCGACGTCGCGGCGGCGACGCGGCGGGGCGTCGTCGTCACCAACACCCCGGGGGTGCTCGACGACGCCACCGCGGACCTCACCCTGGCGCTGATCCTGGCGGCGACGCGACGGGTCGCCGAGGGGGACCGCCTCGTCCGCGCCGGCCGACCGTGGACCTGGGGGATGTCCTTCATGCTCGGCACCGACCTGCGCGGCAAGCTGCTCGGGATCGTCGGCCTGGGCGGGATCGGGAGCAAGGTCGCCGAGCGGGCGCGTGCCTTCGGGATGGAGGTCGCCTACCACTCGCGCCGGCCGGCGCCGGATGACGTGGTCGCGGAGCTCGGGGCGGAGCGGATGCCGCTGGAGCGGCTGCTGGCGGAGGCCGACGTGCTCAGCCTGCACTGCCCGCTGACGCCGGAGACGCACCACCTGATCGGCGGCGCGGAGCTGGCGGCGATGAAGCCGAGCGCGGTGCTGGTCAACGCCGCGCGTGGGCCGATCGTCGACGAGCGGGCGCTGGCGGAGGCACTGGCGGCGGGACGGATCGCCGCGGCGGGCCTCGACGTCTACGAGCACGAGCCGCGAGTCGAGCCGGGCCTGCTGGCGCTCGAGAACGTGGTGCTGGCGCCGCACCTCGGCTCGGCCACGGTCGAGACCCGCACGGCGATGGCCGAGCTGGCGGCGCGCAACGCGATCTCTGTACTCAGCGGCCAAGGGCCGCTGACGCCGGTCGCCTCATAATGGACCGGTGAGCTCGGTAGCCGCCACCCGCACGATCCGGCACCGGATCGGCGGCGAGGAGACGGCCGGCAACTCCAGCCGCACCGCACCCGTTTACGACCCCGCCACCGGGGAGGTCCAGGCCGAGGTCGTGCTCGCCGAGCCGAGCGACGTCGACGCCGCGGTCGTGGCCGCCCGGGCCGCCTTCGAGGGGTGGTCGGAGGCGTCGGTCAGCCGCCGCGCCAAGGTCATGTTCGCCTTCCGTCAGCTGCTGCATGAGAACGTCGAGGCGCTGGCGCGGATCGTCTCCTCCGAGCACGGCAAGGTGCTGGAGGACGCCAAGGGCGAGGTGCTGCGCGGCCTCGAGGTGGTCGAGTTCGCCTGCGGGATCCCGCAGCTTCTGAAGGGCGAGTACTCCGACCAGGTGTCCTCGTCGGTCGACGCGTACTCCTTCCGCCAGCCGCTCGGCGTCTGCGCCGGCATCACCCCGTTCAACTTCCCGGCGATGGTGCCGATGTGGATGCACCCGGTGGCGATCGCCTGCGGCAACGCCTTCGTGCTGAAGCCGTCGGAGCGCGACCCCTCCGCCTCGAACCTCGTCGCCGAGCTCTACGCCGAGGCGGGGCTGCCGGAGGGGGTCTTCAACGTCGTCCACGGCGACAAGGCAGCGGTCGACGCGCTGCTCGACCACCCCGATGTGGCGGCGGTCTCCTTTGTCGGCTCGACGCCGATCGCGCAGTACGTGCACTCGCGGGCGACCGAGAAGCACAAGCGCGTGCAGGCGCTGGGCGGGGCGAAGAACCACGCAGTGGTGATGCCCGGCGCCGACCTCGGCTACGCCGCCGACCAGCTCGCCGCCGCCGGCTTCGGCTCGGCCGGGCAGCGCTGCATGGCGGTCTCGGTCGCCGTTGCCGCGGGCGAGGTCGCCGACCCGCTGGTCGAGGAGGTGGCGCGGCGAGCGCGCGAGATCAAGGTCGGGCCGGGCCTCGACCCCGCCTCGGAGATGGGCCCTGTGGTGACGCCGCAGGCGCGCGAGCGGATCGTCGACTACATCGGCCAGGGCGCCGAGGCGGGCGCGCGGCTGACCGTCGACGGTCGTGAGCTGGCGATCGACGGCGGCGGCTTCTGGGTCGGGCCGACGCTGATCGACGAGGTGCAGCCGGAGATGTCGGTCTACCGCGACGAGATCTTCGGCCCGGTCCTCTCGGTCGTCCGCACCGGCGACCTCGACGAGGCGATTGCGCTGATCAACCGCAACTCATACGCCAACGGCGCCGCCATCTTCACCGGCTCCGGCCACGAGGCGCGCCGCTTCCAGCGCGAGGTCGAAGTCGGGATGATCGGCATCAACGTCCCGATCCCGGTCCCGATGGCCTTCTACTCCTTCGGCGGCTGGAAGGACTCCCTCTTCGGCGACCACCACATCCACGGCCCCGAGGGCGTCCGCTTCTACACCCGCGGCAAGGCCATCACCAGCCGCTGGCCGGCAAGTCAGGCCGGTCCCAGCGATAGCGGCTCGTTGCACTTCCCAACCTCGAGCTAAACCTCGGTCAGCGTTCCGTCCGAACGAATTCCTCGTAAAGAGAGTGCTTGTCGCCGGCCTGCCGCACCCTTTCCACCATCCCCTCCGGGGGAGCTCCGACGGCGATCTTGGTCGCTGGAATAGACGATGCCAATAGTGGACGAACTCCCCAAGAGCAGGCCACCCGAGGGCCAAAGATGGTCAGATTCAAACTGCCCGGAAGTGCTGCCGAAGGCGCAAGTACGCCTTGCAGGCCCTCCATGCGAAGCCGTTTGCCCTCGTCTTGGCATCGTTCGTAGTCATCGTCGATCAGCGCTTCGGGCGAAAACCCGGCTTTAGCGGCTTTCTCGAACGTGCTGTAGTCGGCGATCTGCTGCACATTGACTTCAGCGGCCCACATCGGCATGCGAATCAAGGCAACTTCAGGGTCTGATCTAAGTCCCTCGGACCTGATCAGCTCAGCCCAAGCTCCCTCGACCGTGGTGCTCAAATACTGGGTCGCACCATCCCCTTTTCTGTGCCAGCGACCTGATTCGCTGTTCGGTCGCACCCAAAAAGGAGTGTCGTAATTCGAGTACCGAAAACCGACGCTCTCGAACTGGACAAGCTCAGGCTCAGGAACCATGCTGAGCTCGCCCCCTGATTGCCGCTCTCATCAGGTCTCGCTCAAACTCTGGATCGTCGATCACGTCGATCGGGGCTTTTCCTTCGAGATCCACGCGCTCTCTGAAGAACCAGGCGACAACCCCTTGGGGCGTCCAGGCTCGCCAGAGCAGCGCTATGAGTCGAGCCACCAGCCGGAGCCGACGAGAGGGAGTTCGGCCCTCCTCTTTAGCCAGGCGCTGGATCTGTCTCTCGCCTATTCCCAAAAGGTCTCCCAGTTCTTTTTTGGTCACCCCCGGAAGTTGCTCAGTTATCGATTGGATCAAATCCCTTGCCTCGGATTCGGTGCCGTTGGGTTGACCATCGAGTGCATCGCGGACGATGTGCCGGACTGCTTCAGCGTGAACTAGGAAGGCGTCGACGCTATCCAGTGGCCTTTCCTCATCGAGCTGATTGATTGCTTCCAAGCCGTCGATGAGGTGGCCACGAATCTCCGCTAGAGCCTCGGGGTGGAGGTCCGGTGGAGTCTCCTTGTGAACCTGTGACGAAAGCCTCTGCGCCGTTTCGCGGAACCGCTCCGTGTAGGCCAGGTCAACGGGTTGCGGATTTTCATCGCCCTCTGCGTTGAAGGCCAGTTCTTCCTGAATCTGCGCCTGCCACTGCTCGATGCTGGTCTCCAACCGCTCGAGCTGCTCGCGCTCTGGTTTGGAGAGAAGGTCGGGCATCTACGTTCCTACTTTCTTTCGCATGTCCGATTTAGGTCGGATATACCCGACATAGTAGCGACATAGCTTGATAATGACAATTGCTCAAGTAGATCCCGGCAGCGCGCCCTCAACCCACTCGGCCTATCCGCCCTCGATCGCGCGCTTCCAGATCGGGGGCTCGGCCTTGATCCGGTCGATCCGCTTTGCGGGCGGCGACTACGACGGGCAGCGCCTGCAACATCAGGGCGATCGCTTCGAGCTCCTTCTTCTCCGCGAAGGCCTGTCCCACCATCGCCGGCTCAAGGTTTGCCGCGGCCATTCAGATGTCGTGGATCACGCACCAGCCGTCCTCGGCGAGACCCTCGAGGACCCTGCGGACGACCTCTTTCCCGCCCGCGATTGAGCCGAGCAAGCGGATATTCGGTTTGATGGAGTGACCGCATGAAGCTGCTGAAGACCAAGCTCCTCCGCGAGGGCAAGCACGTCGACTTCGTCGCCAAGACCTACCGGCGCGAGGACGGGAGCGAGCAGGAGCGGGAGGTCGTCGAGCACCCGGGCTCGGTCGCGGTGCTGGCCCACGACGACGAGTTCGCCTATCTGGTCGCCCAGCCGCGGGAGGCGGTCGAGGAGGACGAGCTGCTGGAGATCCCGGCCGGCACGCTGGACGTCGAGGGCGAGAGCGAGCTGGAGTGCGCGCAGCGGGAGCTGGCCGAGGAGGCGGAGCTGCAGGCAGAGGAGTGGAGCGTGCTGCACGTCATCTATCCCAGCCCCGGCTTCCTGACCGAGAAGGTGACGATCTTCGAGGCGACCCGGCTCTCACCCGCCGCCGGCGAGCGAGACGAGGACGAGGAGATCGAGATCGTCCGCCTCGACCTGGCGCAGATCGAGGAGGCGCTGCCGCAGATCCGCGACGCCACCACCGTGATCGCCCTGCTGTACCTGCGCCTGAAGCTCGGGCGCTGACCCGCCGCGCTACCCGCGCTGATTTCGCGCCAGTTGGTCTGAAGCGTCCGTGGTCCTGACTAAGCTTTGACCATCTTGACGGTACCCATAAAGTGTCCCCACCCCAGAAGAGCCCGAAGATGACTTCCCGGCACATCCACTATCTCCAGCTTTCCGATGTGTTGCGAGTGGTAGCGCGGGTCTCTGGTTTCGAGGTTGCCGAGGTGGCCACTGACGACGTCGTCGAGCGGGCGCGCCATGCGATCGATGCGCCAGGCGCAGAAAGACGCACCGCTGGAGACGAGCGGCAGCTTTACCCCACCCTCGCCGAAAAGGCGGCGGTGATGTGCGAGCGCTTGCTGCTCGAACCGCCCTACCGGGAAAGAGGGGGACGCGTCGCATTCGAATGCATGAATGCATTCCTTCTCCGCAACGGAGGTGTTTGGAAGGAGCGCCCTCTGCATACCAACCTGCGGTTCGACGAAGCAGTGCGAAGTCCGGGGTCGGCCAGAGGGATCAGGAACTGGGTGATCGAGAGAATCGAGGAGGGACCTATTGCCCGGGCGAATCCGAACCAGCCGAGCCTTTGGGTCCCCTTCGGTGAGCCGCCTACGGTGGTCTTCCTCTCGGGCCCGCTCAAAGGTCTGTCTGCCGACAAGCGGGAGCTCTTGGCTCAACTTCGCGACGAGGTTGACGCGGCGCTCTCAGAGGTCTCGACTCGCTCTGGTGAGCCATGCGAGATCCGCCTCGAGCACCCCAGTACCGCCTTGCCGATCAAGGAGGGGGGCGAGGGCGATTGCCGGGACGCATGGGAGTACACGAGCAGGCTGATCGCCGAGCAGGTCGATGCGCTGGTGATCGTCGACATCGCTCTGCAGAGCGCGGGGTTCGGCGCGACCTCGGAGTTCGACCTTCACGTCATGCAGGACGGTCCCACCCTCTATGTCCGAGACGCTTCCTCGTCCGTTAGCCGTTTTTTGCTGGGTCGGACCGCCGAGACCGACTTGGAGATAGCAGACTACGAACAGCTGAGCGAGATCGGCCCGATCGTCGTCGATTGGGCTTGTCGACGGTGGCACGCGATTCGCACCGCCTCACGCCGTCGTCTTGACCGCCTGGTCCAATACGGGCCTCTGCAGAAGCGGCTTCATGAAGCTTGGAAGCGCGCCTCCGTTGAGACGCGAGAGCTGGCGGCTGACGGTGCGGGAATGAAGGTGGAGGCCGTTAACCGGATCCTCACCAGCACTGCTCTTCTTTCGGTGCTGCCAGCCCATCGTCTCGATTCGCTTTGTCGCAGCCTTGGCGCCAGTCCCCGAGCGCAAGGTCTTCGCCAGCCGGAGACCGAGACCACCCCCGATTACGGAGCTCTGCTTGCAGCGGCTGAGGAGCACGGGTGGCCGGATTCGACGATTGTGGGGCTACTCAAAGACTCCCGGGTAGACGAGTCGCCGCCCGCATACTTCACGCGTTCCCGCTACAAGGAGAAATCCGATTGGGTCAAGCGCCGGCATGACCTGGACCTTTAGCGACATAAATAAATTCACCGACTTCCTTCTGCGCGGCGCTGGAATTACCGAGCCGCCGGTTGACGTCGAACGACTCGCCCGTCATCTCGGAGTCGACGAAATCGTCAGCCGGCGACTGGATCGCGAAGAAGGGCGGCTGCAGCTTCGCGACTCCAACGCCCTGATCGTCCTCAACACCGATATGAGCGAGGCTCGGCGACGCTTCACCATCGCCCATGAGATCGGCCATTTGGTTCTGGCCGATCCTCGCTTCGACCTGGCCCCTCTTTGCGCCAAACGCTCGTTTCGCTCAGAAGAGCACTTTTGCGACCGCTTGGCTGAGGCGCTTCTGATGCCGGCGTCTTGGATCGTCGACCACTACGACCAACTCCCGCAAGGACTCTCCACGCTGCTGGATGTCACCAGCCGATTCGGAGCCTCCGCCGCCGCCGCCGCTGTGCGCCTGCAACGGATCCTCGGGTGGTCTCGCTCGCTGTTGCGCTTCCAGCTCTGTCGAGAGGAGTGGACGCTGCTCTCGGTGACGGCCTGGCAGCCGGAGCCACGCGCCACGGTGTCGGCAACTGACGCGACCAGAGCTGTGCTTGAGAGATTCGCTGTTCCCGACAGCACGTCGCGTTTATGGCTTCCTCTCTCGGTTGGCGACATCGAGTGGAATGTGGGGGCGGAGTTGTGGGGTCGCTCTGGCTGGGCGCTTGCCTTGGCTGATTCGAGGCTGCGCAGGCCAAGCCGTCGCCGTGAGGAGATCTCTACGCCTGCGGTTCCCGCTGTCCACAGCCTCAAGCTCTTCTACTCCCTTGACGATGTTGACGCATGTATACTCGCTCGTCCCAGCAACATGGAAGGCAGCGATGAACGATGTGAAGACAACCGAGAAGCTAGGAGGAGGCTCGCAGCGGCATAGAGCCACCCAGAAGATGGAGCAAGAGGCTGCCCCAGTGTTTCTATCCCTGATTGAGGACCAAGGAGAGACGACTACTCTCCCACCGGACAGGCAACGGTTCGTGGCGGAAACGATTGAGCAAATGCTCGACCTCCTGATCGAGGCGGCAGCCGAGGAGGATGTGAGCGGTAGGCAACTTCGGGAGCGCGGTCGCCTCGCCCTCGACACGCTCGATCTCGTTGTCGTCCATCCCGATCCAGCTCGTCTTGATCTGGTCGCAGATGCTCTTGAGGCGGTCGAGGTCGATAATGCGGTCGACGTCGGCCGGGAGGAGGCGGAGGCAAGGGCGCGCTTGCGCTTGCACGCTCTCTACCAGCGGATCATCAGAGACTCTTACTCGGTGGCAGATCTACGTGCGCGTGTCAGTCGGCAACGCCTCAAACAGCTTCGCGATCAAGATCGTCTCTTCGCGATCGAGATTCCCTTCTTCAAGGGGATGCTGTACCCGCGCTGGCAGTTTGAGCTGGGGACCGGCAAGCCGCGGGCGATCATGCCTGAGCTGGTTGCGGCGGCCCGTGGGGCTGGTCTCGATGCAATCGGCTTCCACCAGACCATGCTCAGCCCAGCAGCCGGCGGTGGCGACCTGACCCCGGTCGATCTTCTCGACGAAGGGGAGGAGGAGGCCGTGCTGCGGATTCTCCGGGCGGCGAATCAATGAGCAGGATGCGCCGCGTGCCACGGCCCCCAACGAGGCGTCCAGACGATGCGCCCGAGCCGGTTGCGGACGAGCTGGGGGAAGTCTGGCGTCTGCATTGGGAGCCGGACCCTCGTCAGCACGATCCCTCTTCTCCCGGACGCGCTCGTTTCGATGCGCCGGCGGGCGAATACGCAGTTGCATATGCCAATGCGGACCCCTATGGGTGCTTCGCAGAGGTGTATGGAGATCAGCGTTCTATTGCTCCCAACCAGGCTGATCGGCGGCTCAGCGTGATTCGGGCTGAACGCCCCCTCAAAGTGATTGCCCTTGATGAGGGCGAAACCCTCTCGAGGTTCAAGCTGGACCTCGGCATCTCTGCATCTGTCGACTACGAGCGGACGATGCTCTGGGGCAAGAGTTTGCACGACTGGTACAACGATGTGGATGGAATCCGCTACCTCGGCCGCCGGGCCACCAAGAAGCTGAACTACTGCCTTTTCCTCGATCGCTGCGCCAAAAGCCTCTCGGTCGAGACCAAAGGGACGCTTCGCAACTTGAAAGAACACGTCCTCTGCGCCGCCGATACCTACAGTCTCGCTCCCCGTCTCTTTGAGGGCAGAGACGCTGGTTTTCCGCTTTAGCGGGAGTCGCTCAGCCGCGCGGGCGTTGCCGCACCTGGCGCTCACGGGCAGCGATCTCACGCATCCGGCGCTGCGACTCGGCCGCGTTGGCGAGGGTGAAGCTTGCGAGGAATCTCATGATCGGCCTCCTTCTGATGGTCTCAAAACACCATCTAAATCAACTTGCCAGTGTCTTCAACACTAGCTAAACTAGATAGCTGGTGTCAAGGCCAATTCAAGAGAAATCGCTGAAGCCGGAGATCGACCTGTTGGTCGACTTCGTCAACACCCGGGACGTTGAGGAGGAGACCGACGCGATCGCCGCCCCGGCCCAGCTGCGGAGCTGGATCGCCGAGCACGCCGGCGAATACCTCCCCGAACTGGAGGCAGGAGATCTGCCGCGGGTCCTGGAGCTGCGCGAGGCGCTGCGAGCGCTGATGCTCACCAACAACGGCGTCCCGGCCGGCGAGCGGGAGCTGGAACCTCTGCGCGAAGCCGCCGAGCGCAGCCGCTACCGCCTCGCCTTCGACCCCGACGGCAAGCTCAGCCTCGCCCCCGCCCGCGCCGACCTAGCCGGCTTCGAATCCCGCCTCCTCCTCGCCCTCGAGCGCCTCCAGTGCGAAGAGGCCTGGCCGCGCCTCAAGGCCTGCACCGACGAGGGCTGCCACTGGGCCTTCTACGACGCCACCCGCAACCGCTCTCGCACCTGGTGCTCGATGGACGTCTGCGGCAACCGCGAGAAGACGCGCCGCTACCGGCAGCGCAAAACGTCCCGCTAAGCGACGCCGATTTCGGCGACCGGCTTGGCCTCGTCCTGCTTGCTGGGCGCGACCGGCTTCGTCTTCGCGCAGAGGGCGGCGAATTTTTCCAGCAGGGATTCGAGCTTGGCCGGGGTCGGGGCGGTGGGGTGTTGGCCGAGCGGCTCTTGGTGGGCGCCGCCCGAGAGCTCTTTGACCGCGGCGTCGATTTCCTGGGCCAGCTCGGCGCTCCAGCGCACTTTGTGGAGGTTGCGGACGCGGATGTTCCGCGCCTGGCGCTCGATCGTGCCGCCGAGGACGTAGACCTCGATCATCCGCTCGTAGCCTTTGCGCAGCTCCAGTTTCCAGCGCTGCGCTTCCTGCGGGTAGCGCGGGTCGTTGCTCTTGTGGAGCGACTTCAGCCGCCCCTTCAGCTCTCCGCGCAGGGCCTTCGCCCGTTCCATCGGCGACTTCACCTCCCAGGGGAGGCTGGGATCGACGACGCCGACGTTGTGGAAGACGCGCTCGAGCGCCTGGCCGTGGAGCTCGACCCCGAGCTCGGCCGCCTTTTCCTGCAGGTAGTAGACGAAGACGAGGTCGTGGGTGAAGACGACGACCTGGCGCTTGCCGGCTTCCTCGACGAGTCGGGTGGCGACGTGCTCGCGCCGCTGGTGGTCGAGCGAGGAGACGGGGTCGTCGAGGACGATCGTGCTGCGCTCGTTGCTGACCTCCAGCTCGGCGAGGAAGAAGGCGGTGGCGAGGGCGGTCTGCTCGCCGGTGCTGAGGACCTTGGCGACCCGCTCGCGCCCCTCGCCGCGGAGCTTGAACTGGACCGCCGGCTTGCCCTTGCTGGCGGAGGCTTTCAGCTCGACCTGGTCGGCGATCGGGTCAAGCTCGGCGATCTCCCGTTCGAGCGCCTGCTCGAGGCGGGTGGTGATCGCGAGCTTGCTCATCTCCCGGATCCGGTGGGAGATCGCCTGCGTCCAGAGCTGCTTGCGCGCCTCCTCGCGAGCGGCGATCGCCTCCAGGCCCACGAGGTGGGCGAGCACGTCCGCGAGCGCCTCACCGATCTCACGGCGAGCCCGCAGCTCGCGCAGGCGGCGCTCGATCCGGGCCCGCTCCTCGTCGTCGCGCAGGACGGCGAGCCCTTCGGCTTCGGCGGTCTGGACCGCGACGTAGTCGCGCAGGGCGCTGAGGTCGAGGTCCGGGCGCGGTGAGGGCTCGGCCTGGCCCGTCGCGATCGCCAGCCGGTCGGCGAGCGCTTCCAGGGCCGCATCGACCGGCGCCTGCAGCTGTTCGCCGCCGGCGGTCACGGCCACCTCGGCCGTGTGGACGATCTGCTTCAGGTCCGGCAGTGCTCCGAGGTGCTCCGCGAGCGCCAATTCCACCAGCCGCAGCTGCTCCCGCAGCTCGCCCGATACGAAGGCCTCGAACCGCGTCATCCGCTCGCGCGCCGCCGCTTCCAGGTCCTGCTGGCAGAGCGGGCAGGTCGCGTCGGCGTCCTCGTCCGGGAAGGAGCCGTCCTCAGCTTCGACGAAGCGACGGGCCGCCTCCCACATCTCCCGCCAGGCGTCGCCGCCGGTGCCGGGCTGCGGCTGGTCGGCGAAGGCGTCGGCGGCGACCTGGTCGACGGCGGCGGAGGCGCGGGCGAGACGGGAGCGCAGCTCGGCCACCTCGGCCAGGGCTTCGTCGTCGAGGTGGTTCCATGCCTCCCGAAGCTCGGTCCCCAGTCGCTTGACGGCGTCCGCGCGCTTCCTCGCCGCGGTCTCCAGCGCCAGGCTCTGGTCGGCGGCGATCGTCGCCGCGGCCTTCTCCAAGTCGCGCAGCTCCGTCAGCTCCTCCTCGCCGAGGCGGGCGAAGGACTCCACCTCCTCCCGCGAGGCTTCCCCGGCCTCGACCCGTTCCAACAGGGCGGCGGCCTCGGAGCCCTCCTCGGCGTCCGGCAGCTCAGGCAGCGCCTCGCGCCGCTCGGCGATCTGCCCCGCAAGCTCCTCTGATAGCTGGTCCTGCGCCTCGGCCAGTTCTTTCAGCAGGCGCAGCGGCCGCGGCGTGTGCTCGATCGTGTTCTGCTTGGTGATGCAGAACTCGGCGCAGCCGGCGTCAAAAGCGGTCATCGCCGAGAGCAGGCGCGGCGCCTCGGCGTCCAGGTCGACCTCCACCACCTGCTCCTCGCCGTCCACCGCGAGCACGAACTCGGCCGTCTGCGCAGCGTCGGCCTTGCCCGGGTCGAAGACGTCGTGGAGGACCTCTCCCGGTTCCGCCGCGCGGAAGACCCGGCGGCAGAGGCGGCCGTAGCCGCTCTTGCCGGCGCCGTTTTCGCCGAAGACGACGTTCAGCCCCGGCCCGAAGCGCAGCGACTGGTCCTCGGCGAGCCGGTTGACGTTCCGCAGGTTGCGGATCTCCCGCAGTTCGACCATCCCGTAGTCGCCCTCGTCGGCGGGCAGGTCGGCTATCTCCAGCGGCGGCAACGGCCGCGCCCCCGGCTCCCCGAGCAGGGCGGCGAGGACCTTCGCCCGCCCCGCTTCGTCGAGCGGGCCGTCGCAGAGCAAGCGCATCAGCCCCCGCTGCCAATCGGGCAGGCCGCGTGACCAATCGAGGATGCGCTTCTGGAGGAAGACGTCCTGCTCGGTCATCCGAGGAAGTCTCTCAAAGGCGAGCTCTGGCTACGCGCGAACCGGCGAGCTGCTCGCGCGTGCCCACGAGGACGCTCCCCCGGGGGCGAACGACAGCAGCACGGCGCAGACCCAGATCACCGAGAAGATCCAGCCGTCGACCCACAGGCGCGGTCGTTTCGCCAGGTAGGCAAGGGCACGCAGGCTGCGCCCGTGCTCGGTCTCCGGCAGCGTCTCCTCCGCCCGTCGGACCTCGCGCCCGAGCCGGCACCACCGGGCCCGGACCCGCACCAACTCGGTCAGCGACAGCGGGAAGAAGACGGTCATCGTCGCCGACCTCACCACCCGCTTCTGGTCACTGCCGAACCGGAGCCGGACAAAGGTGTCATCTGCGCCGAAGTGAGGGAAATCGCCCCATAGCGCTCGACCCTCCGCGTTGACCGCGTAACAGCCGACGCCCAGCACTTCGTTTCTGACGTACGGCAGGGAGGACCAGACCCTGACGAAGGAGCTCACGGCAACCGCCTTCTTTGCGGTCCGGGCTGCCACGAGTCTCGGCTGCACCAGGTACGGCCCAGTGACGCTGAGAGCCGCCGCCAGTTCCCGGATCGCGGACGGATCGAGAACGATGTCCGCGTCGAGATAGACGCGGAGTGGGGCTTCGAGGTGGGCGTCGGCGACGTTCAGGGCCGCCGACTTCCCGGGCGCGTCCTGCTCGAGGACGGTGACGGTCCAGCCGGCCGGCATGGAGGGAGCGCTGTCGCGAGCGACGGCAGCCGTGTCGTCGGTGCACCCGTTGGCCGCGACGACCACTTCCACCTCTCCGTCGTAGTCCTGAGCGGCAAGCGCGCGCAGGCAACCCGCGAGGGCTCGCTCCTCGTTGTGCGCTGGAATGATGATCCCGATCTTCGCCACCCTGAACCTCCGCACTTATTTTGCACCCAACTCGCTCCAGCAATGGACGAGAAACGGTCAGTATCGACTCGCTCAGGCGTCGAGACTGCTGGGGGCCTGATTAAGCCAATGGCGCTCTTTCGAGCGCATCACCGGGGTGGCGATCAGGCTGCCGAGGTGGCGCTGCAGGCTCCGTAGCCACGAGTCGTGATCGGGCGGCAGCAGCTTCGCCAGCTGGCGGTACTCGCGGGAGACCTGGCTCTCGCGGAAGACAGTCGCGATCGCGGTCAGCAGGTCCCCGGCCGCGGCGACGGTCGCGCGGGAGATCTCCTCGCCGTCGACCTTGACGACCAGCTTCGCTGGGTAGGCGCGGGAGGGCGGTGGCTGCAGCGGCGCGCTGAGCGAGGCGGCGATCGCCGCTTCGAGCTCGGCATGGGCGGCGACGGGGTCGGTCGATCGGGCCTGGCCCCTGCCCTTTCCCTCCTTGGTGATGAGCAGGCGGGCGCTGCCGAGCTCGCCCTCGCTCGTCTCCTCCAGCAGCCGGCGGTCGCCGGCGGCGACGAGGATCGGGACGCCCTCTGCGGCCAGCGCCTGCGCGTAGACCTGCGTCTCGCTCAGCGACTCGCCGTCCAGCAGCACCTCCATCCCCCAGATGAAGGTGTGCGAGCAGAAGCCCCGCGGGCTCGGCGTCTTCGCGTGGTGGCCGATCATCACGACCGCGTCGAGGGGCCCGCCGTGCGCCTTCGCCATCGAGGGCGCCGCCTCGTTCAGCGCCAGGTCGGCGATCGGCCGTACCTCGACCCCGGCCGGCATCCGCTCGCGTTCGACGTTGGTTCCCACCATGTGCCAGTCGCCGACCGAGATCCGTTCGGCCCCGCCGGCCTTCAAGGCCCCGATCGCGGCCAGCACCTCGTCGGTCATCAGCCGGCGACCGCGCGCGTACCGCCGCGGATGCGAGGGCAGGCAGTCGCCGTAGTCCTCGATCCCGGCGATTCCCTCCATGTCGGCGGCGATGAGGACGTTCACGGCGAGCAGACTAGGCTGTTTCCCTCCCGTCTGATGAAAGCCGTCATCTGCAAAGACTCAGTGCTCTCGGTCGTCGAGCGTGAGCCGCTGCGGCCGGGCAAGGGCCAGCTGCTGGTCGACGTCACCCGCTGCGGCATCTGCGGCTCCGACCTCCACGCCCGCCACCATGCCGACCGGGTCGCCGACCTCGTCGAGGAGTTCGGCTACGCGGGGATGATGCGCTCCAGCCAGGAGGTCGTCTTCGGGCACGAGTTCTGCGGCACGGTGGTCGACCACGGGCCGAAGACGCGCAAGCGGATCAAGGCCGGGACGCCGGTCGTGGCCGTCCCCTTCATGCGCGGCGACGACGGCGAGATCCACCTCACCGGCCTCTCCGCCCACGCCCCCGGCGCCTACGCCGAGCAGGTCGTCGTCGAGCAGTCGCTGGCCTTCCCGGTGCCCAACGGGCTGCCGCCCGAGCTGGCGGCGCTGACCGAGCCGATGGCCGTCGGCTGGCACGCCGTCCGCCGCGGCGAAGTCGGCAAGCGCACGGTGGCGATCGTCGTCGGCTGCGGCCCGATCGGGCTGGCGGTGATCTGCATGCTGAAGGCACGCGGGGTCCGCCGCGTCGTCGCCAGCGACTTCTCGGCGGCGCGCCGGGAGTTGGCGCTGCGCTGCGGCGCCGACGTCGTCGTCGACCCGGCCGTCGACTCCCCTTATAAGGACCTCGACCAGCGCGGTTACCTGACCAACGTCCCCGACACGCTGGAGATGGCGCTGGGGGGCATGGAGAAACTGCGGCGGCTGCCGCTGCCGTGGGAGCCGATCTACCGCGCCGCCGCGGCGATGGGGGCGGAGCCCAGCGGGCCGGTCGTCTTCGAGTGCGTCGGCGTCCCGGGTGTGATCGACCAGATCGTCGCCTCGGTGCCGATGGCCACCCGCGTCGTCGTCGTCGGCGTCTGCATGGAGGACGACCGCATCCGCCCGGCGATGGCGATCAACAAGGAGATCGACCTCCGCTTCGCCTTCGCCTACACCCCGCTCGAGTACCGCGACACCCTCCACATGCTCGCCGACGGCAAGGTCGACCCCGCGCCCCTCGTCACCGCCACCGTCGGTCTCGACGGCGTCGCTGGAGCCTTCGACGCCCTCGGCGACGCCGAGGGCCACGCGAAGATCCTGATCGACCCGAAGAGCGCGGTCGGCTCGGTGCCGGCTGCGGCCGTGAAGCCCTAGGCCGCGAGGTCGAGGTCGTCGCGCCGCCGCAGCTCGATCAGCTGCCCGCCACGGACCTCCACCGGCTCGAACTCGGCCACCGAGAGCACCACGAAGCTGTAGCCGCACTCGCAGACCTCGCGCTCGACGTCGTCGAGGCCCTCGACCAGGACCTCGGACTCCTCGGCGCAGCTGGAACAGACGACGGTCACTTGCCACATGTCCCGATGGTTGCGCGCCCTCCGGACGCATTCGGCGGATTGCAAGATCGCCTGCAGCAGGGATCTGCGTGTAGGCTCGCCGCTAAGAAGGTCAAGTAGTCGGGCTTATTTCGACGGGAGGAGTTACATGTTGAGGTCGCGCAAGGGGCGCAGTGGGTCGTGGGCCACTGGTCTATTGGTGTCGGTTGTCGTCCTCTTGGCCGGCCTGACTGGCACTGCGCAGGCCGAACCGCCTGCCTGCACGGGTGAACCGACCGCGATCCACACCCTCAACATCACCGTCGGCGGGGTTCCCACCTATGGCTACTACGCGCTGCCCTCGACGACTCCCAAGGGCGTCGTCGTGCTCGGGCACGGCTACCCGACTACGGCCCACTCGATGACGCCGCTGATGCCGGGCATCGCCGAACGCGACGACGTGATCGTGGTGGCGATGGACTACCACAGCACCGTCGACCTCGAAGGGTCGACCGGCAACACCTCACGCGGTTGGAAGGTGAGCGAGGGGGCGGCCGACTCGATCGCCGCGACGCAGCTCTTCACCAGCACCTGCCAGAGCCTCAACCCGAACCGCTTCGTCAACACCGCCTTCGGGGTCAGCATGGGCGGCAACATGACCGGGCTCGCGGTCTCCGAAAGTGCGAAACGCGGCGACGGCAGCACCCTGTTCGACTACTGGTTCGACGTCGCCGGCGTCACCGACGTGCCCGAGATCTACACCGACGCCACCGCGATCTCCCTGGTGCCGCTCGGCGGCATCCAGGCGATCGGCGCCAACGCGAAAGCCGACATCGAAGCCGAGATGGGCTCGCCGATCCTCAACCTGACCACCTACCTCAACCGCAGCCCGGCGCTGCGCACCGGCCAGATGAAAGCTTCGGGCCTCAAAGGCGTGGTCGTCTCCCACGGCGTCCTCGACGGCGAGGTCACCTCCGACCAGAGCGACCAGATGGTCGCCGCCCTGGCCCTGGCCGGCATCCCCACCGACTACACGACCTCGATCTTCAAAGCCCCCGAATCGCCACCCGGCCTGACCCTCGACGGCGACGTCCTCGGCCTGATCCCCGGCTACGTCTCACCCTTCGCCGGCCACGTCAACGAAATCGTCATCGGCACCGCCCTCACCCGCCTCGACGCGCTCTACCAAGAAGGCAAAGCCCCGTCCGGGCTGAAACTGACCCTGGAAGACGGGAGCCTCGGAACCTTCCCGCTGCTCTAGCCCTGCTTGATGAGATCGACGATGTAGGAGTCTGATGGTCTGACCCCGAGCCGAAGCGATCTTCACAACATCTTTATGCCGCGGGCGCCCTTCTTCATGCGGTCTTGACGGGTCGGCGAGCACCATCGGTGGGATGGGCTCATGGCGCAACTGAAGGTCCGCGGACTGCGGAAAACCGTCGGCGTTCCCGGCCTCTTCGCGACCGCTTACGGCAACGTCGGCTCCTCGATCTACTACGCGCTCGGGCTCGTCGCCGCCCACGCCCTGGGGCTGACGCCGCTCGTCTTCCTCTTCGCCGGCGGGCTCTTCGCGCTGACCGCCAAGACCTACGCCGAGGGGGCGGCGATGTACCCGGAGGCGGGTGGCTCCTCGTCGTTCGCCCGGCACGCCTTCAACGAGGTCGTCTCCTTCATCGCCGGCTGGGGCCTCTCGCTCGACTACATCCTCACGATCGCGATCAGCGCCTTCTTCGTCCCGCACTATCTCGCCGCCTTCTTCCCGGCGCTCGGCCACGCCCCCGGGGACGTAATCGGCGGCATCGCGGTGGTCGCCCTGCTCGCTCTGGTCAACATCCGCGGCCTCGGCGAGTCGGCGAACCTCAACATCGCCCTCGCCGTGCTCGACCTCTGCACGCAGGTGGCCTTGGTCGTCGTCGGCGCGGCGCTGGTCCTGCACCCCGGCCTGCTGGTCGACCAGATCCACTTCGGAGTCGCCCCCAGCTACTCGCAACTGATCTTCGCCGTCTCGATCTCGATGCTCGCCTACACCGGGATCGAGACCGTCTCCAACATGGCCGAGGAGGCGCGCGACCCCGGCGAGCAGGTGCCGAAGGCCGTCAACCTCGTCCTCGTCGCGGTACTCGCCATCTACGCCGGCATCTCGGTGATCGCCCTCTCGGCGCTGCCGGTCCACCAGACCTCGCCGGGGCACTACGCGACCGCCCTCGGCACCACCTACGCCGACGACCCGGTGCTGGGGATCGTCTCGGCCCTGGGGCTGCACGGCACGGTGGCGACGGCCGCCAACTACTACGTCGGCGCCCTCGCGGCGACGATCCTCCTGATCGCGACCAATGCGGGGATGATCGGCGCCTCGCGGCTGTCGTGGTCGCTGGCCGAGCACCGGCAGCTGCCGAGCGTCTTCGCCAAGCTGCACCCGCGCTACCACACCCCATGGTTCACGATCCTCTTCTTCGGGGCGATCGCGGCGGTGCTGATCCTCCCCGGCAACACCGCCTTCCTCGGCAACCTCTACAGCTTCGGGGCGATGCTCTCGTTCACGATCGCCCACCTCTCGATCATCGCCCTGCGGCGGCGGGCGCCTGACACCGACCGGCCCTACCGCGCGCCCTGGAACGTGCGCTGGCGGGGCGCCGAGATTCCGCTGACGGCGGTGATCGGGGCGGTCGGGACCGGGGCGGCCTTCGTCTCGGTCGTCGCCCTGCACCCTGAGGCGCGGACCCTGGGCACCGCCTGGCTCGCGGTCGGCCTGGCCGGCTACCTGCTCTACCGCCGCCGCCTCGGCATCGATCCGCGGGAGGTTCAGCAGGTGCGGCGCAGCGAACGCCCACTCGACTTCCTGGACGTCTCCTACAAATCCGCCTTGGTGCCGATCTTCGGAACCAACGTCGACGCCGATGCGATGGCGCGGGCGGCGGCGGTGGTCGACCCCGACGCCGCGGTCGAGGCGCTCTACGTGCTGCAGGTCCCGAAGTCGTGCGAGTTGCGCGACACCGACTTCGACGTACAGGAGTACGAAGCCCGCCGCCTGCTCGAGGTCGCCCGCCTCCAGGCTCGCGCCCGCGGGCTGAAAGTGAGGGTGAAACTGATCCGCACCCGCAACCCCGGCCGCGCGATCGTCGAAGAGGCGCTGGAGCGAGGCTCGGACCTGATCTACGTCAGCACCGAGCACGCCCCCAGCAACGAGCGCCTGCTCGGGCCGACCACGCGCTACCTGCTGGCCAAGCGCCCCTGCCGCGTGATCGTCGAGGGCGGGAACGTGCAGGACGCGGCGCCGGCGCGCAGCCGGGAGCTGCAGACCGCTCCCGCTTAAAGCCCGGCATCGTGGAAGGCGCGCTCGCCGACCGGCTGCCGGCCCTTCGTTGGTCAGTTAGGCACACCATCCTGTGCTCAAGTGACCGGCCGATCCTCATGGACCTACACCCGGCTTTTACGAAATCTGTATGCGGATCGTGTGTTTCTTCATGCGGCCTTGACGGGAGGCGGCGCATGATCGATCTGTGTTCGTCTGTGCTGATCTCTTCCCCGGCGGTGGCGGTCCTGTAGCGGACCTCTTCTCGATCGCGCTGGCGGTAATCCTCTTCGCCCTCCTCTACTGGGCGATCGAGCTGATCGACCGGATCTGATGCCGCTCGCCGCTCTCACCGGTGCCGACGTCTTCGGGCTCCTCGTCTCGGCGGTCGTCTGCGTCTACCTCGTCTACGCGCTGCTGCGCGGGGAGAAGCTCTGATGGCGCAGGGCTGGCTGCAGATCGGGCTCTTCGTCGTCGTGCTGGTGGCGCTGACCAAGCCGGTCGGCGTCTACATGGCGCGCGTCTTCACCGGCCGGCCAGTCTTCCTGAGCCGCCTCCTCTGGCCGATCGAGCGCTTCACCTACAGGGTCCTGCGCGTGCGGCCGGAGGAGGGCCAGGACTGGAAGGCCTACGCCCGCAGCCTGATCGTCTTCTCCTTTGCCTTCTGGATCGCCCTCTACCTGATCCTCCGCACCCAGGGCATCCACCCGTTCAACCCGCAGGGTTTCAACTCGGCGCCGTGGGACGTCAACTTCAACACCACCTCGTCGTTCGTCACCAACACCAACTGGCAGTACTACGGCGGCGAGACGACGATGAGCTACTTCTCGCAGATGGCGGGGCTGGCGGTGCAGAACTTCGTCTCGGCCGCGGTCGGGATCGCCGTCGTGGTCGCCCTGATCCGCGGCATCGTCGCCCGCAGCGGCAAGTCGATCGGCAACTTCTGGCAGGACCTGGTGCGGATCCTGCTCTACATCCTGCTGCCGGTCTCGATCCTCGGCGCGCTCTTCCTCGTCTCCCAGGGCGTGATCCAGAACCTCGATCACTACCAGGCGATCCACACCCTCACCGGCGGGCAGCAGGTCCTCGCCCAGGGGCCGGTTGCCTCGCAGGAGGCGATCAAGGAGCTCGGGACCAACGGCGGCGGCTTCTTCAACGTCAACTCCGCCTATCCGTTCGAGAACCCGAGCGGGCTGACCAACTTCGTCGAGCTGCTGCTGATCCTGGTCATCCCGGCCGGCCTCACCTACACCTACGGGCGCATGGTCGGCAGCCAGCGCCAGGGCTGGGCGATCTTCAGCGCGATGCTCGTC